>ERZ1740067.2022-NODE-2022-length-12896-cov-10.837474_pt1 | contig 12896 bp, 8 predicted proteins | sample MGYA00581736_ERZ1740067 | MGnify/ENA primary metagenome ERZ1740067 (study PRJEB43018, sample SAMN04849236) | marine metagenome | isolation source: floating plastic debris | place: Pacific Ocean | collected 2008-08-27 | study: EMG produced TPA metagenomics... | reverse complement strand
TTCAAAGGTGGAAAACTCCAGTTCGCAATGGCCCGGATATCGGGGGGAAGGTCACACGCAGTGGGTGCATTTTGGTAGTGAAACGATTGAACCGTCCGCTCATTCCGCTACAGGCGGCAAAAAGTTAATTTCGCACAATCAACCAGGACAGGGGACGCAATGCGTAGAGCTGCGCGTTGCTTGCAGCCGAGAGCGTGCGAAGGGCAGTTTCTGGATCATTGAGATCAATTGAACCCGACATGATTGTCTGGCGTAGCGCAGCGCTTGGCACGAGAACGGCGCCGGGCAGCCGCCGGTCCAGCATGTTGGCAACCTCTCCAAAGGTGCGGCCATCAATGTTGACTGTGCCAGACCGCCAAGCAGCAATCTGGTTTAGCGGGATAGCCTGAAGGCTGGTTGTGCCGTCCGCGGGTATGCGCAAGCGGTCGCCGGGGGAAAGCTGCCAGGTATTGTCGTTGTGGATGACCCGAACAGAGCCTTCTTCGACCGAAACGGTTGTGACTTCGTCGTTCAAAGCCGTCTCAAACGTCGTGCCCAACACTTCAACCGTAACATCAGCCGCGATTACGCTGAACATCTGGCCGGTTACATCAACGTTGAAAACAGCCGCGCCTTTCAAAATCTCAATCTCGCGGGAGGTTTGCCCGGTCCGATCGACAAGCGCTGATCCCGCGTCCAACAATGCAATGTCACCTGAGGCCAGAGCGACCGTTTCGAGCTTAGTGCCAGACGTGAAATCTGCCATGAGCGCAACACGCAGAGGGTCCGTAGCAAGAAGGGCAAGTCCCGCCAACAGTGCTAATGCAAAAAGCAGTTTGGGCGAATTGGGGCGTGGCTTTTGCCCTGCGCCGACCCAGGCTTTGGTCACAGTGGCGTAGGCGTTCTGGTGCGTCTCCCCCATAGCCAAGAACGCGTCCCTTTCCGCCAGCAGTTGGCAGTTTTCCGGGTCGGCTTGCAGCCGCGCAAAAAGGTCAGCGGCGCGTTCGATGAGAGCAGCACGGTCGGATTGGTCCATTCGCCCGGCATCTCCTTTAAGTTGGAAGCGTCAAATACATAACGTCCAACCAAGCTAGAAATTCCGCAACAGCCCTAGAATTCATCCGTCAACGCCAAAGAGATCTGCGTAAGCGCTTTGACGATATAGCCATGAATGCGCGACGGCACCGTGTCCAATCGTTGCGCGATCTGCGCGTAGCTTAGGCCCTCTACCCGGCTCATGCGGAAGGCCCGTACCACACGGGGCGGCAACCTGTTGAGCGCTTTGACGATGCAGCGCAGCTCCTGATGAGCGATCACTATGCGTTCAGAATCCACTTCACTGCCGGCGAGACCTGTCTGCTCCACAAGATAAGAGATTTCCGTCTTGCGTCGCCTATGCCAGTCACGCGCAAGGTTCGCGACGATCTGCCGAAAGATCGGGCGGGCGTCCTGTTCATGATAGCTTTTGGTTTGCCAACGGAGCCAGCTCTCTTGGACCAACTCTTCGGCAATCGCGGGATTATCGGTAATGCGACAGGCGAGCGCAATTAAGCGATCACGGTCCGTGATGAATGTTCGCAGTCCTGGTGTGGTTGTTGCCATGCGCACCTCGCCTGATAGATCGGGAGGCTGGCAGATCGCTTGCCTTACCGGCGGAATATAGCCGGAAGCTGCGCGTTATAAAGACAGAAGATCAACTTTACATCGCGGGTTAAAAGGGGCCGGGAGCATGAGATACGTCAATTCGGCAGCTTTGGTATTGGTCACAGCCCTTATACTCCCAGGCGGCGTAATCAAGTTGCTGGGGCTGTCAGAAGCACTGTTACCCTTTGAACAGCTGGGCCTGCCGGTGTGGTTCGCTCTGACGGTTGGCCTTGCAGAATGCGCTGGCGCGATAGGCATCTGGTTTTCGCGGACCCGGCGTGGAGCGGCCTTGAGTATCACGGCGATAATGCTTGGCGCTATTTATTACCACATGCTGTTTCCACCACAAATCGGTGCGTTACCCGCCCTATTGGTCTTGATTTGCACAATTGCAATACTTAGCCGAGGTAAACCTACATCATCAGGATAGGTCTTTCTAGATGCCTAAGAATTAGCAGAGCACTTGTTTTATAGTTCCTGCTAGAAAGGTATTTTGCCCAATTGTGCATTAAAAATGCAAAGCGTCTAACCACAAAACGATACGGATAATTTATTCAGGACCCACGGCCAATAGATGACGGTGGCTACTAGATCGACGGCAGACAGCAAGGCTTTGGACGCCTGTCGTACCGTGTGGCAATGCGTCGCCAGTCTTTTAGTCTGCTGAACATGATCCCGATCCGGTTGCGTCGTTTGCAGCGGCGCTTTTCGTACTTCACCGGTTTCTTCCGCTGCTTCTGGTTAGGGATACAGGCGCGTATCCGTTTGTCTTTCAATGCTTCTCCGAACCAATCGGCGTCGTATCCTCGGTTTCCGAGCAGCCAATCGACATCCGGCAGGTTGCTCAACAATGCACGGTCATCAATGTAGTCGCCAACTTGACCAGCTGTGACGAACAGGTTGAGCGGGCGTCCCTAGCTATCACAGATTGCACGCAGCTTGGTGTTCATCCCGCCCTAGGTGTGACCGATCAGCCGTCCACACTCCCTTTTTCAACTCCCAAACTGGTCGCGGTACGGTGGGCCATAAAGCAGGTAGCGTCGATCATCACGAGCTTCTGTTCGCCGTGCTCGGCAGCCAAACCGGCCATCATCCGGGCGAAAACACCCTTATCACTCCACCGCTTCAAACGGTTGTAGAGCGTCGTGTGCGGACCGTAGGCGGTGGGGCATCCCCCACGGGAAGCCATTGCAATTGATGAAGATGATACCACTCAGCACAAGTCGGTCATTGACGCGCGACTTTTCGTGTGACTTGGGAAAGAAGGGCTCAAGACGCGCCATCTGGGCGTCGGTCAGTCAAAACCAATCAGATATGTTCACAGCTCGTTTTTCGAACCGGGAGTCACGCCATTTCAGAGGAATGAATGGGGTCTGACTCTAGCGCGGCAGTGCTCTTGATTTCCTACTTTCAGGCCTTGATGAAAACCGCGTCATAAAGGGATTTTCGCCATCCTCGCTCAAGTATTCAATTGCGCTACTCCATATTTGCAGATGGCTTCAAGCAATCGTTGGCATGGTCGCGTGACGCGGCCCGGAAACACCGCAGAGGCTAAGAATTCAATGCTTTACACACAACAAGAAGTGGTTAGTCAATTAATCTGAATATCTGATCGACAAGACGTTCGACCTCCTAGGCCCTTGCCATTTCAATTTCGTTGACACGGGAGACATTCATAGCTTCAGGTTGACTGGCTCGAGGGACGAGAAGTCAAGCCACCCTACTCTTCAATGCCAACTGTTAACGTTCCCGTAGAATTGACATCAGACAACACGCGCTACGGGATCCAGAAAAGACTGGAAATATAATGAAAATTGCCCGGCGAGAACCTGGACGGAAAGCCAATCTGGGCACGGTGTGCGATCCAAATTTGATCGTTTTGCCAGAACGGCAAAAGATACCTCTGCCATGCCAAGACGCGGGAAAAGGCCCTCGCAGCCGCTTGCATCTCCTCAAAGTCTGTGGATTGCGTCATTTGGTCAATGGCAGCATCTAGTGCGGGGTCTTGCGCTCCTGCCAAAGCGTATCCAGGTATAAGCGCTCTTTCGGAATGCCAAAAAGCACGTTCTTCTGCGCCAGGCGGAAATCGCGTTCGGCCGCCCATACTTGTGATATCCCACTCATGGTTCAAGATCATGCGGCTGGCGGTAACGTAGTCAGAATATGAAACTTCGAGCGTCACTCCGATAGTGTCCAGAACGCTAGCGTAATAGTTCAAAACGCTGCGGCTGGATGCGTTGGCCCCGACATGGTTCAAAACCAGTGCTTCGCCGGTCTGCGCATTTACGCGAACACCTCTATTCATGATGTACCCAGCGTCTTGCAATAGCCTGTCGGCCAATCCAATCCGTTCACGCGCTGACAATTCCCCAAAATCAGGTGGCTGCGGAGCGTTGAATAAACCCGGAGGAAGAATCTCTCTGAATGGCGCAAGCAATTCAGCTTCACCATCGGTTAAAAACTGTTCCGGAGCAAAAATAGTACCAGCAAAATGCGCTTTTGGTGCTGTCATCAAGCCTCCCGAAAAGCTCTCCCTTACGAACGCACTGTCAAAAACGAGGGTCAAAGCAGTGCGCACACGAAGGTCATCAAGAGGGGGGCGCCGCAGGTTGAAGACCAACGCCTCATAAGAGGCACCGCGCGGATTATCGAAGGCGCGCTTTACGATGCGACCCTCTTCCAACGCGGGCCCTTCATATTTCTGCAACCATGACAGAGGAGACCATTCACGATTGACGTCGATCCTTCCTGCACGCATCGCCTCGACCAGAATGGACACATCTTTGTAGTAGTCGGTTACGATTTGGTCGAAGTTCCAACGCCCCCGGTTCACAGGTAAGTCCACACCCCAATAGTCCGGCACCCGTTCAAGTACTGTTTGTATATTATGATCGAGCTTCGCGACCCGATACGGTCCACTGCCTATCGGAACGTCAAGCGTCGTTTTGCTGACATCGCGATTTTCCCAAAAATCTGCCTGAAAAACTGGGAAAGTGGCTGTGAATTCCAGTAATCGCCAATCGGCGCTTTCTGCTTCGAACGTGACGACAGTATCGGACAATGCCTTTATTTCTACGCCGTCCAAAATCTCACGATACGTAGGCAGACCGTGTTTTGCGACCGTCCGAAACGTGAAGACAACATCTCGTGCCGTAAGGCGTGTTCCGTCGTGCCATGTAGCATTTTCCTGCAAGTCATATGTTACTCTTGAAAAGTCGGCTGTTGCATGCACATCCCGTGCCAGAAGACCGTAAAAAGAGGCGGGCTCATCTTCTGCCCGAACCATCAAGGTATCGTAGATATAGTCTAGTTCGTTTGCCATCTTCCCCGGAAAACGCATTCCGTTTGTGGTATCAAAACTGACACGAGTTCCTTGCCTCAGCGTTCCACCTTTAGGCGCATCGGGTTCGACATAGTCAAAATGCTCGAAATCGCGTGGATACTTTGGTTCGCCAACCAACGCAAAACTCACTGTCTCGGCAAATCCAGCACGGGCAGTGGCTAGACAACACACCATCACAACAAAAAGTCCCGGTAAAAGGACACGAGCGCATTGATAATGGGTGTAAACTAAAACGGGCACTTTGGGTCTCCTTCGAGCGGCAAACTGCGATCGTCGAAAGACACGATCAAGCGCCTACAAATGGTATTTGTTAAGGTTAAAAGCGCCCCAACCGGGGCGCTTTTCGTGTTCGTCAGAAGCGTGTGCGCAGACCAAACCCTATCTGCCGGGGTGTTGTGACGCCGCCAGCAGCAGCAGCGCCCGACCCGAACAAAAACGTTGGGGATCGCTCGTCAAACACGTTGTTCACATATGCGTAAAGCTCAACATTTTCTGACGGCGTATAGCTGGCGTTGAAGTTTGCTATCGTTCGGCTTGGCACTTCAAAATCGGAGTCATTCGCGAAGTTGCTGAAGTATCCACTGATATGATTGACGTTTGCACCAATTTTGAGATCGGGTGTCACATCGTAGTCGAAACCGATCGTAATCGTCGTATCCGGAGCTTCCTGAAGTTGGTTTCCAACAATCTCAGGCGACAAATCGAACTCTGTGAATTCGGACTCCAACAGGCCAAGAGAGCCGTATAATCTGAACCGGTCTGAAGCTTGAAAGTTCGCCGCAACCTCAAGCCCATAGCTGCGCGCGCGGTCGCCATTTGTGATAACCCCAATCAGGTTTCCAGGCCGCGCCGGGTTTTCGATCAAGGACACAATCTGAATATCGCGGATGTCGTTGTAAAAGATGTTTCCGCTCAGATCCAAACGTCCGTCCATCAAGGTCGTGCGTGCAAATATCTCGTAGGTTGTGCGGGTTTCATCTTCGAACTCAGGCAAATCCAATGGCGTTGATCCATCATTGAAAGCACCCGGCGGGAATGAAAAACTAAACCCACCCGGCGCAAAGCCGCGCGAGGCGACAAAACCGATACGCGTGTTTTCGTTGGGTTCGTAGGCGAAACCAAGGCGGGGCAGAAATGCGTCATCTGTCCGTTCAAATTCGCTTTTCGTAGGGTTGCCGGTCTGCCCCTGTAAGCCTTCGCGATCTTGTTCTTCGCGTTGATAGCGTATGCCGCCAAAGACCTCGAATTGGTCTGTCACTTCATACGTGACGTCGGTGTACACACCTAAGCTGTTTCGTTCTCCCTCAATTTCTGTCGGGCCGAAGAAATCCCAATCGACGTCGTTGGTCTGTTGACGATAGAAAACACCTGCCAGACCCGTCAGTCGCCCATCAGCCGTCGCAAAATCAAGCCTGAGTTCATTGGTCAAATCTGTGCCGTCTTCGTCCAGGCTGAATGCACCGTCACCTGATCGTCTTTGCGTTTCATTCTCTGAATATGTGAAGCGATTGCTTAGAACGTTGCCATTGCCCAGATCGTATTCAATACTGTTTGTCAGAGAGAGCGCTTGCGATGAGAATGCGGCAGGAAACAGGTTGGTCGTGCGAACAAGGTCTTCGACGGGCCGGTTCACAATTTCCGTTTGAGGACCAGAGAATTCCGCATAGTTGAGCTGCAGTCGAAACTTCAGGTCCGGGATTTCAGAAGGCGTCCAGAGCATCGATAGGCGTGCGGCTGTTTGCTCCAACCTGCGGGCTTCGTCGATGACAACGGCTTCGGGAGGCGATTCAACATATGTATCGCGCTCACTTCGATCAAAGGTGAACCGCAATGCGACATCATTTGATAAAGGCGTATTAAAAAATCCGGAAAACTTCTTGCCGTCAAAGCTGCTTCCTTCGGCAACAAGCTCACCTTCCCGCTCAAAGGTTGGGCTTGCACTGACAACGTTGACGGCGCCAATTGACCCGTTGATGCCGCCGCGCGTTGTGCTGGGTCCACGGACAATTTCAACAAATTCGGTGTCATAGACCGATGTGCTGCCAAAGGTCAGTTCGGCAAAACTGATGGGGCGTCCATCGATGGTGACAGGGGTGGCCGACAACGCGCCGGGAATGATTGCGAAACCGGCATTCCCAGCGCCCTCCGAATCCTCGCCGCGGATTTGGACGAAACCATTCGATTTTCCCAATGTGTTGATGTTGGGCTGACCGGCAAGCAGGTTTTCAACGCTTTGTTGACCTGGGCTTTCCTCAATGTCTTCGCGGGTGAGCGTTGTCACGGAGCTTTCCGTTTCAAAGTCATCCTCAATACCTCCGGCGCCGAAAGATCCTGAAATCGAGTCGAGTAACAGCGTTCCCAGATCGAAAGGACTACCGGTTGCATTCTGAGAAACAACTGCACTGTCAGCCTCGACAAAGCGCATGACCAACCCGGTGCCCGAAAGCATCTGTTGCAATGCGTCGCGAGGTGTCATTTGACCAGTAACTTCAGCGCTTTGAAGACTCGAAACAACGCTTGTCGGCGCACTGACTACAAGGCCCGTTTGCAAGCCAAGTTCTTCAAATGCGGTCTCAAGAGCCTGCGCTTCGATATCAATTTTCAGCGTCTCTTCAGCCTGTGTCGGCGCAACCCAAACGGCAGCGATCACAAGCGCAAGTGCTGTGTTCTTTGTAATGGTCACCCTCGTCTTCTCCCATGTCACTCAGTGTCATCGACACAACAACGGATCAGGCTTCAGGTTTTTCAGGAAAATTGTGAATTAATTCTGGCCTCCGATGATCACAGCCCCCAAGGCTGGCACCGCGAGCACCGTGGCTGACTGGCTTGCCGCAAGGTTTCGAAGTGAAACCATCGGCCGCTCCAAATCAAACGTGCCTGACACTTTGGCCTCAGCCAGTGCTGGATCAGCGATGACAACAGGGCCTGCGATACGTCGATCTAAGGTGGCTGCGACTTGGGCGAACGTCAGCCCACTCGCCACGAGCCTTGGAAACCGCCATACGGCAACACTTTCGACATCCATTTTATCAAAGCTGCGCGGATCTTCTGACCAAATCACCATCTCGCCAGCAGCCACCTCCATGCGATCCTCGCCCTTTGTCACAGCGACCCTACCTTCGTGTACGGCCACTTGTACGGCGTCTCCCACTCGGGCCACTTCAAATTTAGTGCCCAACACTTCAATACTGAAGTCACCCGCCATCACCGCAAACGCCTGCCCGGTGGTCTGGACGTCAAAGTAACCAGCGCCGCGCAGAAGCCGTACATCACGTGCCACGCCATTGGTTTCATCTATCAACGCGCTGCCTGCATCCAGCGTCACTAAGTCACCAGAAGAAAGTGTGACAGCAAACGGGCGATCGTCAGAGATGTGGTCGGCGATCACGAAGATGCGCAACGGTTCAACCGCAAAATAGCTGAGTATCAACAAGCTGGCTGCGATTGCGATGGACAGAAGAGGCTTGGGCTTTTTCTGCACTCCTGTCATGCGCCACGCACCTTCAACGCGCTTCCATGCATGCGCTTCTGCAACGCCACGTGCAATGAATGCATCGCGTTCGGCGATAAGACCGGCATCTTCGGGATTTTGGCGGTACCGCAGATAGATGCCAGCCGCTTCTTTAAAAAGCACCTCTTTGTCCTGCTCGGTCATTTTCTTTCTCAACTCGCTCGCGTGTCGTCGCTTAGGTAACGTTTAAGTCGAGGAAGATTTCAACGCTCAGGTGTCAATCCGCAACGCGACATGCGCAAGTGCATCTTGCAAAAGCTGATGAACCCGTGTCGTGCTGATACCTAGCCGTCTTCCGATTTCCGCGTAGGTTAGTCCATCCAACCTATGCATCCGGAAGGCAGAGAGTGTTCGCTTGGGCAATTCGCTGAGGACAACCGCAACTTGCACCAGTTCCTGCCGCGCCATCACGATGCGCTCTCCATCTAAGGATTCTTCAGTTTCGCTCACAACGAACTGAAGGCCATCTCTCTCGATTTTGGCGCGGCGTCTCCAGTCTTTGGACAGGTTCGCAACAATGCGCCGAACAATGGGGACAAGCTTGTCAGCTGGATAGTCGCGGCCCGCCCAACGGATCCAGCTTTCTTGAACCAACTCTTCGGCAATGTGACGGCTTCCGACGATCGACCGCGCAAGGGCGATAAGATCGCTCCGCTGTTGTATGAATTCGTCAAGACTTGCGTCCGAGTTGTCTGCGGCCATCTCACAACCTCACCGGAAACGTTGATCAGTCTGGCTTGTGTCGATGATGTCGCTTGACTGCTGCTGACGATAGGGGCCGCGGCGCTGCTGTCCAGTGCGGGAACGATTTGCTTAGAAGATCACTATGCGATCCAACCAAGACTTACGTCGTGCGGGTCTCGCGCATTTCATGCCATAGACGCGCAATCCTTGAACTCTCAAAAACCCAACGTTATAGAAATCCGGCTGACGTAGGTCATCCAGCAATCCGCCAGAGACCCAGAAGAACACCAGACGCACAAGGCTTTCTTTGCGTCGGAACTGGCTTTGGATGGAGAAGAGCTTGACCCGCAATTCCTTGCGCTACGGCCTCTATGACCCTGATCTTGAACACAGCGCTTGCGGCGTTGGATTTTTGACGCGCAAAGACGGGGTGCAGACGCACGACGTTCTCAAAAAAGGGCAAGAAGCACTTTGTGCCGTGCCTCATCGTGGCGGGATGTCTTCGGAAGGCGTTGGCGATGGTGCTGGGATATCGGTTGATCTGTCTGTCGCTTTTTTTCGCAAATTGTGCAGAACAGATTTGCATGCCGGAAGCTTCGGAGTAGGCAATTTCTTCTTACCGGCCGATCCAGCTCAGCATGATCGCGCAGCGCAGTTGATCGAAACAGCCCTTTCAAACGCCGAGTTCCGTACCAAGGTCATCCGCAACATGCCCGTCAACAACGACGCAATAGGCGCGCGGGCGGCGAAATGGCAGTTGCCAATTGTGCAATGGGTGTTCGAAGCCCCCGAAGGCATGGATCAAACAGCCTTCGACCGTCGCATCCATTTGGCGCTTCTGGAGATCGAGGCCGAGGCATACACAGATGCTACGCTTGAAGGCCTCTATCCGCTTTCGCTGTCGTCGCGCATGCAGGTGTTCAAAGGACGTCTAAACTCGTGGGAGATCATTCCATACTTCGCGGACCTCTCTGATCCAGAACATGCTGTTCACACACTTTATTTTCACACACGATTTTCGACCAACACGGATCCTCACCCGTCCATGGCTCAGCCGTTTCGGCTTATGGCGCATAATGGGGAACTGAACACAGACAAGAAAAACAGGCTGTCCGAAGCCGCCATCGCACTGGCGCGCAACAAAGCAATCGTGCGGCCAAAAGGTCAGTCAGACAGTTGCCGCCTTGACCAGACGCTCAACGCGCGCGTTTACGATGAAGGCCTTGATCTGGTGACGGCCGTAGTCGCAATGATGCCTCCTGCTTGGGAAAACGATCACACGATCAGCCCGGATGTGCGGGCGATGCTCGAGTACTTTTCCCTAAGCGAGGAAAAGAATGATGGCCCGGCAGCGCTGGTGTTTGGGGATGGCAACATCATCGGTGCGCGGCTAGATCGCCTTGGCTTGAGGCCAATGCGATCCGTCGAGACCAAAGAGTATCTGGCGGTGATGTCCGAAGCCGGCCAAATCGACTTTCCGCCCGAAAGCGTGCTGCGCCGCGGCCGAGTAGAAGCCGGCGGGATGATCTATCTCGACCATGCCGAAGGTAGGATTTACGAAACAGAAGACGCCTTGGAGAAGCTTGCAAAGGCTAAGGATTATTCGGTGCTTTTGGATGCAGCACGGGTCAATATCGATACGCTCCCGGAATGCCCCGAAACGACCCCGGCGGAAGCCGCCGCGCGCTACAATGGCGACTTGGAGCGGTTCGCGCGTTATGTCGGTTACACACTTAATCAGGAAAGTTTCAAATTCCTGATGGACCCCATGCTGCAAACCGGCGTCGAAAAGGTATCTGCCATGGGGTATGGCAACGCGATCAACGCCCTTTCTGACAACGAGGGTGGCGTCGCCAAGTATTTCAGCCAACGCTTCGCGCAAGTCACAAACCCGCCGCTTGACAGCATTCGAGAAGCGGATGGCATGAGCCTACGGGTGTCCTTGGGCGAAAAACCACATCTGGGTCAAAGCCGGTCCCGCCAGATCGTCGTGAATTCGCCCATTCTGCTGATGACCGATATGCTCAAGATCAAAGCGCAGGATGCCACCCCTTGGGATCGGTTCGATACGCTCTATGCGCCCGTCTTTGGTAATGGCCGGGCCAATGAAAGCGCATTGACCGAGGCAATTGACGCGCTCGCCAACCAAGTCGTGGCCTTTGCGCGTGACACAGGTGGAATAGCCATCCTCACGGATCGGCATCTGAGCCGCGTTTATGCACCTATGCCCATGACGCTGGCGGTTTCCGCGATAAACCAGCGGCTGATCGAAGAAGGTGTGCGATTCAAAGTCTCGCTTGTTGTGGAAAGCGGGCAGATTTGTTCATCCCACCATATTGCCTGCGCGCTTGGGTTCGGTGCGTCGGCCGTCTATCCGCTTGCGGTCCGCATGCGGGCTGAAGAGCTTTATGGCGAAGAAGCGCCTGTCGCTTACAAGAAGTTCAAGAAAGCCGCCGAAAAAGCCCTCATGAAAACAATGGGCAAAGTGGGCCTTTGCACAGTCGAGAGTTACTCGGGTGGCGAGTTTTTTGAACCGAATTTCCTCGATACAAACGACCCGGTTTTCGCCAAATACCTCCCAAACATGAAAACGCCTGTTGGCGGCGTGCGCTTTGACGTCGTCGCGAAATCGGTGGCCGACTGGCATGAGCGTGCGCTGAACACACAAAGTGAAAAGGACATCCCGATTCTGGGATTGTTCAAGGAGCGGGCCGAAGGCGCAGGCCATTCCTATGGCACCACTGCCGTGCGCGGTTTTGTAGACCTGACCGAAGAAGACATCGCCTTTGCCAAGGACAAGCCGGGTGATCTGGACGGGGAAATCGATCCTTTTAGGCTGCTAACCCTGCGGCAGATGAATGACGCTTTCAGCATCGATGACAAAGGGTATGTCAACACGTCCTTTGAAAAGCTGACGCAGGATCAGATCGACAATTTCGAAATCACACCGGGCTACCGCGCCTTCTCGGCCATGATGACCGAAGAACGGCACCGCCGCCCCGCCGCGTTGCGCGACGTGCTTGCGTTTCCTGCGGATATCACTTTCCTCGACACTGTCGCCGACATGAAGCGCGAGATGATGTTGTTCAATCGCGCGGGAAACAACGACTTCGTCATTCGTGGCCTTACGGTGGATGACCTAGGTGACGGCGAATTCATGCTGCGTCTGACGGGACCTCGGGCAAGTGACATCGGGCGATTGGATGTGCTCGCCGAAACACTGGTTGAGCGATTTGGAACCGATGTCGAAGGTCACTACATCACCAAAGGCGCGCTGAGGATAGCGGTTGTAGGAACGGCCCGCGATTATGTCTCGCGCATCCGGTCTGCGCAGGACCGTATAGAATTGGCAGACGTGCAACCAGCATCCGAAATCACGCCGCGCCTTGCATCCGGAGCGATGTCCCATGGCGCGCTTGTGGCAACAGCCCACGAGGCAGTCGCTCATGGCACCAATATGGTTGGCGGCATGTCGAATTCCGGCGAAGGCGGTGAACACCTGACCCGGTACGGCACAATTCGTGCCAGTCGGATCAAGCAATTCGCGTCGGGTCGCTTTGGCGTTTGGGCGGGGTATCTGGCGGATCCCAAGCTTGAAGAGATCGAAATCAAGATTGGCCAAGGCGCTAAACCTGGCGAAGGCGGTCAGTTGCCCGCGCCCAAAGTGACCGTGGAGATCGCTGCGGCCCGCGGCGGCACACCGGGTGTCGAACTAATCTCACCCCCGCCGCATCA
>ERZ1740067.2019-NODE-2019-length-12916-cov-6.514112_pt1 | contig 12916 bp, 14 predicted proteins | sample MGYA00581736_ERZ1740067 | MGnify/ENA primary metagenome ERZ1740067 (study PRJEB43018, sample SAMN04849236) | marine metagenome | isolation source: floating plastic debris | place: Pacific Ocean | collected 2008-08-27 | study: EMG produced TPA metagenomics... | reverse complement strand
TGAGCGGGATGCGCGCATCGTCCCTCTGCTTGAACAAATGCGGGATGCCTATGGTGGTCGCCTGTCATGGATCGAAGATGATGCGCTTAAGGTGGATGAACAGGATCTTTTAAGGGGGGGACGGATAATCATCGCGTCGAACCTGCCCTATAATATCTCAACGGAGCTTTTAGTGAAATGGCTCACCGCCACCCCGCGCTATTGGACACGCCTCGTCTTAATGTTCCAGCGGGAGGTGGGGGACCGCATCCTCGCCGCCCCGGGGTCGAAAACCTATGGCCGCCTCTCGGTGCTGGCGCAGGCAGCTAGCAGCCCAAGCCTAGGCTTTCACCTGCCCGCCCGGGCCTTCACCCCGCCACCCAAGGTGGATTCGAGCGTGCTGGTTTTTGAAGCCACCCCGATGCGTATTGAAAACACAAAGGCGCTTGAGCAGGTGACGGCCGCCGCCTTTGGCCAACGGCGCAAGATGATCCGAAGCACACTCAAGCCTCTTTACACAAATCGCCTTGGGGACGTGTTGGAAGAAATCGGCCTCGAAGAAACCGCCAGGGCCGAAACCCTCACCGTTGAGGATTTCGTGGCTCTAGCGGGGGCGCTGTAGGTCATGCTCTCGTACCAACATAGCTTCCACGCCGGGAATCCTGCGGACCTTCACAAGCATATTGTGTACACGCAGCTTTTAACCCTTCTTATGGCAAAGCCGCGGGGCCTCACATTGATGGAAACCCATGCGGGCCGGGGCCTCTATGATTTAAACGCACCGGAGGCCCAAAAGACCGGGGAAGCCGCCGAGGGCATCTCGCGCCTTAAAATTGATCCTGAATTAGAGTATGGGCGGATTATCAGTAAAGTACGCAAAAAACGAGGGGAGACTGCCTATCCTGGTTCCCCCTATCTGGCGGCTGAAAAAATGCGGAATGCGGATCGCCTGATCCTCATGGAATTGCACCCCGCTGAGCATCAGGCCCTCAAAAAGACGATGAAGGGCCAGCGGGCGGAGGTACACCACCGGGATGGCTATGAGGGCGTTCTGGCTCTAAGCCCGCCGGTGCCCCGCCGGGGAATGGTGTTGGTGGACCCTTCCTATGAGGTGAAGACGGAGTATGGGGCTGTCGCTGACTTCACCCATGCCCTTGCGAAAAAATGGCCGGAAGGGTGCATCCTCATCTGGTACCCAATCCTGCCCGCTGCGCGTCATGAAGAGATGGTGAGCGCCCTCACTCGCCTTAAGCCCCTCCGCCACGAAGTGCGTTTTCAGTTGAAAGATGGCAAAGGGATGCTTGGCAGTGGGTTACTCCTGGTGAACCCGCCCTACCAAGCGGAATTGGCGTTTGACGCTGCTATTCAGCAGACGGAGGGGGTTTTGGAAGCTGTTTGAGAGGGCGTCATCCCGGCTGACGCGTAGCGGAAGGCCGGGATCCATAGGGCGGAGATGATAGGCATTTCTCTTCGCCCTTTGGATCCAAACTTATGGATCCCGGTCTTCTGCCTACAGCAGAAACCGGGATGACAGAAAGGGAAACGGCCCAAAACCGTCGCGCCAAGACCTAAAGCCGGTCGCTCCGCTGTTCCCCCGTCCAATAGGACCCGCACGGAATACGGCGCTTGTCGCACCGATCTGCAAAGCGGCGCGCGATCTCTGTCACCTCTTCCATGAGGCCCTCATCAAGGGTGGTGGGGTTCAGCCCCAGGGCGAGGAACTGGTCATTCGCCACATTCAGCTCATTCTCAGCCGCCTCGTTACGCGGGTTCTGCACCTGGTCGATCTCGCAGCCAGTTTTATCCGCGATCATTTGCGCCAAATCCCGTACCCGGAGGGTTTCGGTCATCTGGTTTAAGATCTTCACTCGATCCCCCCGCTCCGGCGGGTTGGCAATGGCCAGCTCGACGCAGCGCACCGTGTCCTGAATATGGATGAACGCTCTTGTTTGACCGCCGGTACCGTGGACCGTCAGCGGATAGCCAATCGCAGCCTGCATGAGGAAGCGATTGAGCACCGTGCCGTAGTCACCGTCATAGTCGAAGCGGTTGAACAGCGCTTCGTCCTTCTTGGTCTCCGGCGTTTGGGTGCCCCACACAATGCCTTGGTGCAAATCCGTGATCCGCATGGCGTCGTTCTTCGCATAATAGTGGAAGAACAACGCGTCCTGGGTCTTGGTCATGTGATAGATAGAGCCCGGGTTCGCGGGGTAGAGAATCTCCTGCTCCACCATGCCGTTTTCGCCCGCATCCACCTGTACCGTCAGATAGCCCTCGGGAATCTGCATGCCGGCGGTGCCGTAACCGTAAACCCCCATGGTCCCCAAATGCACCACATGGATGTCTCGACCCGTCTCCACAATTGCTGCGAGTAAATTGTGCGTGGCATTCAGATTATTGTCGACGGTGTAGCGCTTATGGGCGGCACTCTTCATTGAGTAGGGCGCAGCCCGCTGCTCAGCGAAGTGAACCACAGAATCAGGCTCGAACGCCTTTAGGTGAGACACCAGCGCGTCATAATCCTTTGCGGCGTCCAAGATTTTGACGCTGATCCGGTTCCCGGAAACCCTTTCCCACGCCTCAACGCGGTCCGTGAGGGAAGCGATGGGGGTGAGGGACTGAACCTCCAACTCCACATCAATCTTCCGGCGCGACAAATTGTCTAAAATGCAGACATCGTGGCCCAGCTCCGACAAGTGTAACGCCGTGGGCCAGCCGCAAAATCCATCTCCCCCGAGAACCAAAATCTTCATCGAACACCGCCTTTACGTGTGGCGCCCTCTTAGGGAGGGTAAGCCCCGCTTGACAACGGCTTAAGTTCCCTCTTTTGCGCTCTTGCAAGTCTTTCATTCTCAAGAGAGAATAGAAATGTCGGCCCATGGTGGGGCCGGTAAGAGGGAACGGCCCGTTTCGGGCTATATGGATGGGATGCTTGAAATCCTGATGACATTGGGGTTACTCAGCGCCGTTTTTTTCGGCGCTCGTACCCTATTGCAGGAACAACGTGGCGAGCCCTCCAATAGCTTCGACCTCAGGCGATCCATCGTGATTATTGGTGCCGGCCAAAATGCGCCCGACTGTGTCACTCAACGCCGGGCCCTGCGACCGCTGTTAATGCGCCTGCGCAATGCAGGCATCAATGTGGTGGAAGCCTATGGCGAGATGGTGCCTCGCCGAAATGGTCAACCCCTCGAATGGCTCGACTGCGATGCCCTGCGGCGCAGCCTCGGGGCACGGCATGGGTTTCACCTTATTTGCCTCGACAATGAAGCAGAGGTCATTCTACGGGGCCGTCAGCCGGTGTCAGAAGCGGTCTTGTCCGAAATGATTGCTGGGGAGGAGCGCGCAGCCCTGCCAGCACCGACACCGCCGCCTTCTAAGCCAGCGCCGGCGAAAACGTCGACAAATCCCAGCCTCGCTTCGGTTTCGATCGCGGCCCGCCCTGTCAATGCTGAGCCCAGCCAAAGTGACACGCCGTGGTCAGTAGGCATTCTTCGGTAAGATAACCGCCGCCACCGTCATCATCAGAATACGGATATCAAACCATAGAGACCATGTCTCAATGTATTTGAGGTCATGGCGCACACGAGCTTCCATGGTTTCGTCATCCGCCGTTTCGCCGCGGAACCCGTTCACCTGAGCCCAACCGGTAATGCCCGGCTTCACCTTATGGCGCGACGCGTAGTCCGAGATGATATCGATATAATATTTGTCGTGGGCAATCGCGTGGGGCCGCGGGCCCACGAGGGACATATCCCCCCGCAGCACGTTCCACAGCTGAGGCAACTCATCGAGGCTATACCGGCGGAGGAAAGCACCGACCCTTGTGATACGATCATCATCTTTTGTCGCCTGCTTCACCTCGTCGCCATTTTCCATGACCCGCATGGTGCGAAACTTGACGATAGGGAAAATTTCCCCAGCAAATCCTTGGCGATGCTGAATAAAAAAGATGGGGCCCGGGCTGTCTAGACGCACGGCAAGGGCACAGATGGCCATGATCGGTAAGGTACCAACAAAGATAAGGCCGCCTAGGAGCTTATCCTCTAGCATTTTGATAAAGTTCGCCCAGCCATGGAGAGGCTTCTTGTGGACAGAGAGAAGCGGCATGGCACCAATAGTCGCAATTTCGCCGACACCACGCTCAATCCACAGCTTATCCGGGCACATAGCGATATGTACCGGCAAAGCACTCAGACGGCGGACAATCTTCCTCATCTGCTCTTCCGGCGCCTGGGGTAGACAGATGATCACATCGTCAAGAAGACCCGCCTCGACCAACGCTTGCGCCCGCTGCATAGCACCACTGCCTGCGGCTTCCATATCCGCGGCTGAAAAGCGATGGACAACTTGAAGGCCGCTTTCCTGCTCCCGCGCCCGCTGAAGAAAGAGGTCCACAACGTCGCTATCGCCGATAATGGCAATCTTCCGGCACAGGCTGCCACCGTCGGCGGTCATTTTTCTCAGGAAGAACGCCATCAAAAACCGGCCCGCAACGATCCCCATTGTCGCCATGACGCTAAAGCCTAACAGCCAAGATCGAGACAAAAGTTGCGCAAAGCCAAAAGCGTAGAAAAGAGCAATCAAGGACAACAGCACCAACGCCCAACGCCAGACAAGGCCTCTCATCGTCTCCCACGGGTCAAGCAGTTGATCTAACCCCAGATAACCGCCCTGGCGTATCGCCTCGACGAAAGCGAAGCCCGCCATCATGCCGATGCAAACCAACAAAATAGGGTTGGAGCTTGTGGTAAATCCATCAATGGGAACACCGGCATCGGCAAGAGGGGTCGCCGCAAATGCCGCACCGGTCACCATCAACACATTGAGAATAGCCGCGATGTCGCCGCACATTTCCCGGGACAGAACAGCCCGCCTGCGCGGCGGCGTCATCGACGCCCGCTTGCCCTTCGGTACCGTGGCTGACGCCACTTTTTCCCCCGAAGGTGGCATAGTCACCCCGTCATGCGCATTGCCGTCCATTGGTCAGCCCGCCAATGCTTGCATTGTATAAATATCCCCAAAAACCAGCATTCCAAATCCCTCTAACCGGGTTTGTAGTCGCAACAGGCCCAGAGCACATCGCTAGAGGATTGTCACCACGTCTCGTTGGCGCCGTTTTGGGCGTTTCCCTTCCCTAGCAAACCTTTTACCACATTCGGTAAATAGAAGGCACTCATGATGATGAATTTTCTCAGCGATCTTCGCCGCATCGCCCTCGATGCGGGACGCGAGATCATGGCAATATACAATACCGACTTCAAAGCAGCCGAAAAGGCGGACGGTTCGGCCGTGACCGAAGCCGATGAGGTCGCCGAACGCCTTATTGTTAAGGAACTTCAAAGCCTTAAAGATAGTGCACCGATCCTCGCCGAGGAGGCGGCAAGCCGCGGCGAGATCCCCGATCTGGGGCAGCGTTTCTTTCTTGTTGATCCCCTTGATGGCACGCGGGAGTTTGTGAACCGCACCCACGAATTTACGGTGAACATCGCCCTGGTGGAGGGGGGCACCCCAATAGCGGGTATCGTCCTGGCCCCTGCCCTCAACAAAGTTTGGATTGGCGCGGTGGGCGAGGGCGCATTCGCGCAAGAGATCGACGGCGCCAAGGGCACCACAACGGGCGATCGCACGCCCATCAGCGCGCGGCCGCGGCCCGAAGCCAGCCTTATCGCCGTTGCCAGCCGGAGCCACCGGTCGGCAGAGACCGAAGCCCTCCTTTCCCAGCTCGGGGTCGCGGATTTCAAACCCGCCGGGTCATCCCTCAAATTCTGCCTCGTCGCAGAGGGGGAAGCGGACGTTTACCCCCGCCTTGGCCGGACCATGGAGTGGGACACCGCTGCGGGCCAAGCTGTGCTGATGGCGGCTGGGGGCCGGGTGAACGTCCTGGACGGCACTGAGGAGGGCGGCCCCCTCACCTATGGCAAAGCGGAGCGGGGTTATGACAATCCCCACTTCATTGCCTGGGGAGCATGACAACCGTCCTCCCCAATACGCTGATCATTGGCGCGCAGAAATCGGGTACCACCTGGCTTGCGCGACGTTTAGCTGCGCACCAAGACACCTATGTGGCCCCCCGCGAGGTGGACTTCTTTAATAATGAAGACCATTTCGCCGCGGGCACAGACTGGTACGGACAATTTTTTGAGGGACAAGGAGATAAAAAAATCAGGGTCGATAAAACGGCCGATTATTTGTGGACCACTCACCCCACCCTCTTTTGCCAAAAGATCCCAGAGCGGATTGCTGCAACACTGCCAGATGCGAAGCTTATCGTGGCCTTACGGGAACCGGTAGCGCGGCTTGTTTCCGCCCTTAATCACCACATCGAAAAGGGGCGCATTGCCCCTCACGCGGACTTTGACTCGCTTCTCCTTGGTGAAGACCGCGCCGTGGGCGAACGGTTTGGGTTGATCAGTCATGGATTTTACGCCGATCAGCTAGAGGTGTATTTTGACCACTTTTCCAGGGCGCAAGTGAAAGTCTTCGTTTATGAAGAGGACATTGTAAAAGCCCCGGATAACACCCTCTCTCACCTCGCAGCGTTTGTGGGATTAGACGAAGCGGGATTTGGTCCGGCGTCAACCAAACGCGATAATCGCCGGATGAATACCAAACTAGGCCAAAGGCTGAACCACCGCCTCCCGGCCCTCCGTCCCCTGATTGCTGGTATTGATCGATTGCTGCCCCGCAAGGCGCCGCTGGGTCCTTCGGATACCTGCCAAACTGAGCTACATCAGCTATTCTCACCACAGATCGATCGGCTAGAAGCACTCCTCGACCGCGACCTGTCGGCATGGCGACATGGAGACGGCTGATGGCCGGACCTGCCTTGTTATCGTCCACCGATCCGAAAACCATTAAAGAGCGGATTATTAAAGAGGCCATTGGCCTTGGGTTTGATGCTGTCCGAGTGACCGGTGTCGACCTACCCTCTTCCGTAGGCAAACACTTAAAGGACGCCATTGCCGAGGGTCGCCACGGCACCATGGCATGGATGGAAACGCGGCTTGAAGAGCGGGCTTCCCCCCGCGCGCTATGGCCCGACGCGCAAAGCGTCATCATGCTGGGGCTAAATTATGGCCCCACATCGGATCCACTGGCGGCGCTTGAGCATAAGGTGAAGGGCACTCTGTCCGTCTATGCTCAAAATGAAGACTATCACGACATCATCAAAAAGCGCCTGAAACAACTCGGCCGTTGGATGGCCGCCGAGTTCAGGTGTGAACTGAAGGTTTTTGTCGATACAGCCCCCGTCATGGAAAAGCCCCTGGCCGCCCAAGCGGGCCTGGGATGGCAAGGCAAACATACCAATCTTGTCTCCCGTGATCATGGCTCATGGTTATTCCTCGGCGCCATCTATACAACGCTCCCCCTACCTACCGATGAACCAGAAGAGGATCATTGCGGCTCTTGCCAAGCCTGCCTCGACATCTGCCCGACGGATGCCTTCCCTGCGCCGTACAAACTCGATGCAAGACGGTGCATTAGCTATTTGACAATTGAACATAAGGGCACCATCGATCGCGCGTTTCGCACAGCCATGGGTAACAGGATCTATGGCTGTGATGATTGCCTGGCCATTTGCCCCTGGAACAAATTTGCCGATGAAGCTCGCGAAGCTAAACTCATTGCGAGGGACGAGCTGAAAAGCCCCTCTCTCGCCGACCTTGCGGCCCTCGACGATACAACTTTTCGGGCCCTCTTTCGAAAGTCACCGGTGAAGCGCATTGGCCGCAATCGTTTTGTTCGTAATGTGATGATTGCGATTGGAAACAGTGAGGATCAGAACCTCCTGAGGGCCCTCCGCCCCCGCCTTAAAGACGAAGCCGCGGAAGTACGGGCCATGGCGGTTTGGGCGTGGAAGACATTGGGCGGGGACCCGGCCCCGCTCACCGATATGATGAAAGAGGAGACCGACGCCACCGTCCTCTTAGAACTCTCTTCCTAAATCGGCGGCCTATCCCCCAATAGATAACGTGGGCCGATGCCCTTTTCCGCTGCGGCATCACCCGGATTATAAAGCGCACATTCCTTCAACGATAAACATCCGCACCCAATGCATCCATCCAACCGCTGACGAAGGGCCGTCAACGTCGCGATCTTTTGATCAAGGGCCCCGCGAAACCGCTGGCTGATTTTCGCCCAGTCGGCCTTGGTCGGCGTTCGCCGCGCGGGTAGCCGGTCTAACTCTTCCCGAATTTGAGCAATCGAAAACCCAAACTGCTGGGCGATAAGGATAAAGGACAGGCGCCGAATGTCCGCACGGGAAAAGCGCCGCTGCCCTCCTGCATTGCGGCTCGAAAGAATGAGCCCCTCCGTCTCATAAAATCGGATAGCGGAGACACTCACCCCGACTCGCGCCGCCAACTGGCCAATCGATAATAAATCAGAAGAGCGCATTTTTTCCTTTACCTCAAGTAAGGTTAAGGTTTTAGGCTCCAGACAATGTGAAGACAAGAGATGAAGGAGTGTTGTTGATATGCCCCCTGCAAAACTCGAACATGCCAACTTGACCGTCAGCGACCCCAAAGCCAGTGCCGCTCTTTTATGCCGCCTTTTTCACTGGAAAATCCGGTGGGAGGGCCCATCGCGTCATAATGGATATACCGTTCACGTCGGCTCTCGCCGACAATATTTGGCCCTTTACACCGCCCCCCATGTCACGTTGTCCGCAGGCCAAAACCATGCCGCCGTCGGTGGACTCAACCACCTTGCGGTGGAGGTCCAAGACCTGGACGCGACAGAAGCGAGGGTTAAAAAGGCAGGCCTACACCCCCATAATCATGCCGACTATGATCCCGGTCGCCGCTTTTACTTTCATGATCCGGACGGTATTGAATTCGAAGTGGTTTGCTACCGGACGAACCGAAACCCCTTCGCGGGCTGGACGGAGAATTTACTGTGGAGCCTCATAAAGTAAGAGAGGCCCGAATAAGGGCCTCTCTCAGCTTCCCCTTTAACCGGCAATGTTAAGCGGCGGCCGCCTTTGCTCTCCGGGCGACACCCAAGGCCCCCAGTCCAGCCATGAAGAGGAACGCTCCAGCCGGCAGCGGTACCGGATCGCTAGAAAGAGCTGACGTTGACAGACCAAACACTGGATCAATAACCCCGCAAGCAAGGTCAAAGTTAAAATCACACGTGTAAACAACCGATAAAATCGGCTGGTCAGTGATCAGCCCACCGAAGAGGCTCGCAACTGTATTGCCGCCAAAGCCATGCTCACCCAACAAAGTCCCCGTACCATTTAACCCAGAGTAAGCTTGAATCCGCCCACCATCAAATAGGTTTGAGGTGACTCCAACACCGTTCACTGTTGTTTCGAAGTTGAGGCCCACATGCTGGTTCGTGGTTCCGAAAAACCCTTGCCCATGGGGGATTAGCGCATCGGACCGAACCGACGTGTTTGGTCCAAAAAAAGTGGCCCCTGGCGTAATCGCCGATAGTTGCACTAAGTTCGCACCAATGCTGGCGCTCACATCAACCAGTGTAGAGCCACCGTCGAGCGCCGCGACGAAGGCGGCCTGGTCGCCAAAAGTCGTCACCACTGCCGCTTCTGCGCGGTCACTCGCGCCTGACATTATAAACAGGGCAAACCCGGCGACCGCCGCCTTCCCCACAAAGCGTCCCAGATTGTGGATGCCCGCCTCTATCTTCTTTATACTCATCTTACGCCCCAAATTTACTCAAGTCTCGGTTTGCGATTGGGCCCCATCCGTGGGAGGAGGGGCGTCTTTCAGGGCCACACCGTAAGGGGGCAGGCTCTTAGCCACATCATCTATATTGATGATGCCTTGAGGAATACGCCCACATTAAAGTCACCGAACCAATGGTTTACGCCCTATTGGGGTAAGGGTGAAAAACCATGTCCGTAATACGGACCTTGTATTGAAGCGTGAGCCGCCCCTTGCACACCGGACCGGCCATTATAGAGTAGGTTGGACCTAAGATAGCGGACCAACGACCATAAACGACACGATTATGACAACGACTGACGCCAACCTAATCGAACGCATTTATGAAGCCTCTGTTGTACCGGAATTGTGGCCGGACATATTAGACGAGCTGGGCTCCGTTGCTGCCTCCCAGGGTGGGCTTTTGTTCACCGTCCGTGACCGGGTACTAAATTGGACATCCTCTGACTGCCTTCAGGATGCGTTCTCGACTTATGTGGATGGCGGTTATTTTCAGCGCTGTGCCCGAAAGGTCTGCCTATTCACGAAAGCTCATTCTGCGTTTATGGGGGAGAATGATTATTGGACCCCCGAGGAATATGACGCCAATGAGGTGTATAGAGATTTCTTCCGCCCGCGCGGCCTCGGATGGTCAGCTGGTACGGGGCTCCAAATGCCGACAGGAGACAATATTGTCTTCAGTATTGAACGGGCATTCGACGAGGGGCCCATCGAACGACCCTATGTGGATCGTCTGAACACCCTTCGACCTCATTTGGCTCGCAGCGCCCTTATCTCCTCGCGTTTAGGGCTGAAACAAGCCACTGGCGCGAAGGACGTACTTGATCAATTGGGACTACCCACGCTTCTCCTAGATGCTGATCGGCGATGCATCGAGGCGAATGATGCGATGGCAGATCTTAGCGACCAGGTGCATTATGGGGCATCCAACCGCGTCACCCTATACGACAACCAAGCCAATGAGGCCCTTAAATCGGCGATGGACTCTCTCAGTGAGGAAACTAAAGAGGCGGTGCGCTCCTTCCCCTTGCGCAGCCACGAAGACCGGGCGTTGTTGGTCGCGCACCTGCTGCCCATTCGGCGCACTGCCAATGATCTGTTTTCCAACAGCTATGCCTTACTTGTCTTCACCCCAGTAACCACAAAAAAAGCACCGCCAGCGGATCTTATTAAATCGCTCTTTGACCTGACAGCCGCTGAGGCGAAGGTCGCCCGGGCGTTGGCCCAAGGCTCATCCGTCGACGAAATCGCGGAAAAGGGCAGCGTCGCCCTCACCACAGTGCGCACACAGCTTCGTCGTGTTATGGAAAAAACCGGCTGCAGCCGTCAGGCTGAAGTGGTCGCTCTCATGGCCAATCTGAGCCTAGAGAGTTAGGGGAGCCCCGCCCTACCCAGGCGTTTGCGGGCTATGGGAGTGTCCTGCGCAAGATGCCGCGGTCGGTGCCGATGCCACCGCTCTCAACTCTCCTAGGGCCTGGCGGGTAATCGAATAAGATGATCGCAAGAACAGCGCACAAAGAATGGTGGCTACCACAAGATCTGGCCACGGACTTTGTGTTACGGCGACAAGGCCGCCCGCGATAATCACACCAACATTGCCTATCGCGTCATTGCGAGAACACAGCCACACGGACCGGACATTCGAATCGCCATCCCGCCACTTGAGCAGGATGAGCACCGACGCCGCATTCGCCAACAGCGCCAGAACACCAACAATACTCATTGTGGAGGCCTCCGGTGCAGCGCCGTTAAAGAAACGTATCAAGGTGGTGGCCAGAATGAATAGGGCAATGATCGCCAACGAAGCGCCCTTCACCAACGACGCTCGGGCCCTTGCCGTCACCGACATGCCAATGACCGCAAGGCTAAGGGCATAGGTCGCGCTATCGGCCGCAAAGTCCAGGGCATCTGCCAACAGGGCCTGGGACCCCGACGCCTTTCCCGCCGCCAGTTCCACCACGAACATCACCGCATTGATGAGGATAACCGTCACCAGCGCCCGCTTGTACGCCTTCGAAAGTCCGGTGAACTGTTTTACCTCGCAACACCCGCCCATCGTACCCACCTTCCTCACTGCCAAAGGCCACCCTGAATTGGCCTAGCGATTCGACTTTTCGAAAGCGGGTCTACGACCTATAGTCGCTGTAGACTCAAGGAAAATCAGCGAAAAATGAGCGAAAAAGCGCGCACAATCGGCCAAACGTCCAAAGAAACGGGGGTGAAGGTCACCACCATACGCTACTATGAGAGCGTGGGCCTCTTAACGGCGCCTGATCGGACCTCCAGCGGCCAGAGGGTCTATGATAAGGCGGCGATTGAACGGCTGCGGTTTATTCGCCACGCGCGGGAGCTTGGGTTTTCCGTTGAGGCAATCGCGGAACTCATCGCCCTACAAACGGACCCTGACGCCAGTTGTACGCATATTGACGAAATCGCTCGACATCACCTTGCGGACGTGCGCCGACGATTAACCCAGCTCGAAGCGCTTGAGGCAGAACTGAAACGGATGGTGGCCGCCTGTGCCGGGGGGCGGGTTGCTGCCTGCTCCGTGCTAAGTTCTCTTTCTGATCATGACCAATGTTTGGCCCATGAGCATGAAAAACTCGATATCGTCATTGGCAAGTAAGGCAGGATAACCCCTATCCGCCTTGGCGCAGCCGCTCCGTTGCATCTACCAACACCGCGGCAGATAAGCCAAATAATAAAAGGCCGTTAGCGGACGATGCCCCGGTCAACAGGCGCCAATCCTGGGTGGGCACGATGTCACCAAAGCCTAAGGTCGTATACGTTGTTAAAGCAAAGTAGAGTGCCTCTTCAAAGGTCGGGTTCATCCCAATCAAATGGTAGAGCCACGCCCACATCCAAATCGCCGCGATATGTGCGATGAACAGCCAGACTGAAATGAGCACGAGACGGATGGTGTCAGAGGCAAGGCCCATGACCCCGCTGCCCACGGAGCGTCTCAACAAAAGCGAGCGCCCAGCAATAATCATCAAGGCGTGCAGCAGCATCGTCGCGCTGATCAACGCCGCCGCATACTGCATTTGGATCATGATTTGCTGCGTCATGGTGATGCCCGGGGTTGCCTGAGACGCAGGGTAGATCAAGAAAGTGGTTCGGCAAAGAGTTTCTCGTTCCCCACGGACAAGCCGTGGGGAACGTAGGAAGTCGACTTTGGAGTGAGCAATAAAAGAAGCGCCCTCCCGCGGCTTGACCGCGGGATCCAGCTCCGGCTCCCTCTAACC
>ERZ1740067.2017-NODE-2017-length-12922-cov-10.782933_pt1 | contig 12922 bp, 13 predicted proteins | sample MGYA00581736_ERZ1740067 | MGnify/ENA primary metagenome ERZ1740067 (study PRJEB43018, sample SAMN04849236) | marine metagenome | isolation source: floating plastic debris | place: Pacific Ocean | collected 2008-08-27 | study: EMG produced TPA metagenomics... | reverse complement strand
GTCCCCCATGGCTTTGCGCGTCGCCTCATCAAGGAACGGCGACGGCGCTTCTTCGACTACCTTCTGGTTGCGCCGCTGGATCGAGCATTCCCGCTCGTTCAGGTAAATCCCGTTCCCATGCGCATCGCAGAGCACCTGAATTTCGATGTGCCGCGGCTGGGTGACGAACTTCTCAATAAAGATCCGGTCATCGCCAAAGCTGTTGGCCGCTTCGTTCTTGGACGACTGAAACCCTTCCCGCGCCTCGTCGTCATTCCACGCAATCCGCATGCCCTTGCCACCGCCACCGGCAGAGGCCTTGATCATTACCGGGTAGCCGATCTCGTTCGAGATCTTCACCGCCTCGTCCGCGTCTTCGATCAACCCCATGTAACCGGGAACAGTCGACACATCCGCCTCCTGCGCGATCTTCTTCGAGGTGATCTTGTCGCCCATCGCCTCGATCGCGCCCTTGGGCGGCCCGATGAACGCAACACCTGCCGCCTCCAAAGCCTCAGCGAACTTCGGGTTCTCCGACAGGAAGCCATAGCCCGGATGCACCGCCTGTGCACCCGTCTGCTTGATTGCGTCCATCACCTTGTCGATGACGATGTAAGACTGGTTGGCGGGCGGCGGGCCGATATGCACCGCCTCATCCGCCATCTCCACATGCAGCGCGTGCTTGTCCGCGTCCGAATAGATCGCAACTGTCTTGATGCCCATCTTGCGGGCCGTTTTGATCACCCGACAGGCGATTTCGCCCCGGTTGGCAATCAGGATCTTGTCGAACATGGAAGTCCCTTTCCGTCAGTCTTTTCTTGGCCAGCGGACAGGTCCGTGGCGATGGCATAAAAAAGACCGCCAAGGCGCGGGGCCCCAGCGGTCAGAATCCGTGAGTTGTGAGTTATCTGAGTATCAGCAGCGTTCCGGGTACGTCTGGCAATACGCGACATTGGCCGCTGCACCGACAGCCGCACCGGTGACCGGGTTGCCATTTGTGACAACGGCCGTCCCTGCGCCGGCTGCGCCGCCCAAAAGCGCTTGTTCGCCAAGCGTGTCGCCACAGGCTGCCAAAGCCAGGAGTGCGCAAAGCGCGACTGCGCGTTTGGATGTAAAAGGCTGGATTCCCATATCTCTGCTCCTTTGCAAATCATTGCCTCGGAAGCAGTAACACCTCGGATCGCAGACCAGTTCCAGCCGCTCGCGCAAATGAGAGCGTTTTGGGCAGAACCCCGCCGCACGCGGTAACATGTTGATCCAAAATGTAAAAAGTCGGGCGCTTGGCATGGGGTCTGACCAAGGCGCCCGACAGGGGAAGGGTAACGGTGAACATACGGCGCAATCTGCCAACGCCGTTTCACTAGGAACATATCCACAGTGTCAGAACCGCGTAACGCGTCAATCGCAGGCCGCACACAACCCAAGGTATCGGCCTTTTCCCGCGCAAACTGACCCTGCGTAAGCGACATCACGCCCATTCCCCGCCCTCAAATGCCTCGGGAAACGCCGCTCTGGCTGCTTTCTCATCAACGATCAAAAGCGCTTCATAGCTTTCGGGATCAAATGGATCGTCATAAGGCAGCACTTCGCGCCCAAAAAGCCAACTGAGTCGCCCCGCGTCCAAATTGCCCCGCTCAAAGGGTTCGGTTCCAAACTGCTGCCAAAGCGCGGCCATAAAGGCTGTATCCGCGCGCCGGTCAGGCGGACGCCGATCACGGAACCGCTCGCGCTGAATGATGGGCGTCACCCCTTTCGGGTTAGGTCTGCGAATGGTGAATTGGAAATCCGTCCCGGGAAGTCGTCCCGGAAACCCGCGATGCTTCAACATGGGATGCTCCCATGGCGCGTCGCGGAAAAGGGGGCGAGCGCGGCCCGCCCCGTATTCAGTTTACTTGAATTTGCCCGTGTGTTTGGGTTCGTAGCTGATCGGCTCGGGGTCGATAACAACGAATTCCTCTTCGGCTTGTTTCTGAGCACACGCGGAAAGCGCGGCACAGACACCAACCAGGGCAAGAAGCTTGATGCTCTTGGACATCTTGTTCTCCTGTCAGGTTCAAAGGACCCAACAAGACCTGATGGCCCTGCCTGTCCTCGGTTCGAGGTAGTGACTGCTTGGGTGCAGTCCCGGCGACGATACCGCGAAACGAGGGCAAAAAGATATCCACAGGCTGACAGACGGGCGGTTTGTGGCGCAAAAGACTCAACCCCAGGGCTGTCTAAGCGATATGCCGCAACATGTTGTAGAGCCATCAGAAAAACTCCAAGATGCAGGTCCCGTCTTCGACGCGATAAGCTTCGAAAAACTGGGTAACGTCCGGGTCTGCAATGCCAAACTCTGTCTCGGATTGGCTGAACGAGATCACAATCTGGCTCGGCTTCGGCCCGGTATCCGCAATCCGGTCAAGCGCGAATGTTTCGCACAGATGCTGCATATCCGCTTCGACATCCTCGTACTCCCGCCCCTCTCGCCCAATCTCAGGCGCGATAAAACGAAAGCGATAGACCAGCCCCCCACCGGGCCTGTCCCACAGCATTTCGTGAAACGTCACGGGCTGGCCAGAGGGCACATCCAACGGCTCTTGTGCGAATAACGGCCCCGCCAAAAGCAATAAAAGAGCATGTGGCATGTGCTTTAACCCACCGGCCCAGCGCACCCAACGCGCATGACGGCCTGCATCGCCAAGCACATCCGCAATCTTCCGCTCAGCATCAGATCGCGACACCGCCGGAACGCGCCCGCCCGCAATAACACGCATTGCATCCTCAGACCGCTCAACCCGTACGACCGGCGAAAAGCCTCGAACCCGCTGCAACGCCCGCCAGATATCCTGCCGCACCTGCCGCGCAAGACGACCGGCATCACAGATGGGCAGCTCGGCCTCCACCGACACATCAAAGCGCGCAGGAAGGTGCCGGGCCAAAGTCAGCCCGTCCTCATCGCGCAGAATATGCCAGCCGTTTCGAGCCATGGGTCCTCCCTTAGGGTGCGTGCTTGCACGCACCACTCAGATCACAACGGAATGTTGTCGTGCTTTTTCCACGGCATGTCCTGCTTTTTGGACCGCAGCGCCGCAAAGGCGCGCGCCACCCGTTTGCGCGTGGACCGCGGCTGGATCACCTCGTCGATGAAACCCCGCTCTGCCGCAACAAAAGGGTTGGCAAACCGGTCCTCATACTCGGCCGTATGCGCCGCGATCTTGTCGGGGTCACCAAGGTCGGCGCGATGGATAATCTCGGTCGCGCCCTTTGCGCCCATAACCGCGATCTCGGAGGTGGGCCAGGCATAGTTCACATCGGCACGCAGGTGCTTGGACGCCATAACCACATAAGCCCCACCATAGGACTTACGGGTGATGACAGTGACCTTCGGCACCGTCGCCTCTCCATAGGCAAAGAGCAGCTTAGCACCGTGTTTGATCACACCATTATACTCCTGCGATGTTCCCGGCAGGAAGCCTGGCACATCGACAAGCGTCAGGATTGGAATGTCAAAGCAATCGCAGAAGCGCACAAACCGCGCGGCCTTGCGGGCACTGTCGATGTCGAGAACACCGGCCAGAACCATTGGCTGGTTCGCCACCACACCGACCGTCTGACCTTCTAGGCGCACAAATCCGGTAATGATGTTCTTCGCAAAGTCTTCCTGGATCTCGTAGAAGTCGCCCTCGTCCGCGATTTTCAGGATCAATTCCTTCATATCGTAGGGCGTGTTCGGGTTCTCTGGCACCAAGGTGTCGAGAGAGGATTCAACCCGATCTACATCATCAAAGAACGGGCGGGTCGGCGCTGGCTGGCGGTTATTGAGCGGCAGGAAATCGACCAACCGGCGCACCTCAGCCAAAGCCTCCACATCGTTTTCAAACGCACCGTCCGCAACCGAGGATTTCTTGGTGTGGGTGGACGCTCCGCCCAGTTCTTCAGCTGTGACCTGTTCGTTGGTCACGGTTTTCACAACGTCAGGACCCGTGACAAACATGTAGCTGGAGTCCTTCACCATAAAGATGAAGTCGGTCATCGCAGGCGAATAGACCGCGCCACCCGCACACGGCCCCATGATCACGCTGATCTGCGGCACGACACCCGAGGCCATGATATTGCGCTGGAACACCTCGCCATAGCCAGCAAGGCTGTCGACCCCTTCCTGAATGCGCGCGCCACCGGAATCGTTGATCCCGATCACCGGCGCGCCGTTCTGCATCGCCATATCCATGATCTTGCAGATCTTCATCGCATGCGTGGCCGAGACCGAGCCACCCAGAACGGTAAAGTCCTGGCTGAACACATACACCATACGTCCGTTGATGGTGCCCCAGCCAGTCACAACGCCATCGCCAGCAGGCTTGTTGTCTTGCATGCCAAAGTCGGTGCAGCGGTGGGTGACGAACATGTCGTATTCTTCAAAGCTGCCCTCATCGAGTAAAAGCTCCACCCGCTCGCGCGCTGTCAGTTTGCCCCGACCGTGCTGTGCGTCGATGCGTTTTTGTCCCCCACCCAGACGTGCGGCGTCACGGCGAGTTTCCAGCTCTTTGAGAATATCTTTCATGACCATCCCTTTTTACGTTGCGCGGAACATACAAAGGCAGCGCAGGCGCTCAAGGTTTAATCAGCAAATTTGCAAACTCTGAAAACACAGGGCTGTGCAATTTGCAAAACTGCAAATTGTATCGTTACGCATGCGAATATGGACATTCCCGAACCGCAGGCGTAGCGGTTGGGCATGAGTTACGCCTCTAAGGTCCGTTTTCTCGACCGAACCACACCGCCGCATATTGTCACACTGATCCTGCTCGCAGGGTTGTCGGCGCTGGTGATGAACATCTTTTTGCCCTCGCTGCCGAACATGGCTGCGCATTTCGAGACCGACTACGGCATCATGCAATTGTCGGTGGCGGTGTATCTCGGTGTGAACGCGGTGCTACAGCTGGTGATCGGTCCCATCTCCGACAAGATGGGCCGCCGCCCCATCATCATGTGGGGTTTGATCGGGTTCTGCTGTGCCACAATCGGCTGCATTTATGCGCCCAGCATTGGCTGGTTTCTGTTCTTCCGCATGGCACAGGCCACGGTTGTGACGGCCATGGTCCTTAGCCGCGCGGTGGTGCGGGATTGTGTGCCACAGGATCAGGCGGCGTCGATGATTGGCTATGTGACCATGGGCATGGCCGTCGTTCCGATGATCGGACCCGCATTTGGCGGCGTGTTGGATCAGGCGTTTGGCTGGCAGGCCAATTTCTGGCTGCTACTGCTGCTTGGCCTCGGCCTCTATTGGCTGACATGGGCCGATTTGGGTGAAACAGCCCGCGTGAGTGGCTTGTCCCTGAAAGAGCAGTTCAAGCAATATCCCGAGCTTCTCACCAGCCCACGCTTCTGGGGCTACGCCATGGCCTCGGGCCTCGCGTCGGGGGCGTTCTTTGCCTATCTCGGAGGTGCGCCGTTTGTTGGCACCGAAGTTTTCGGCATGACGCCAGCAGAGCTTGGGTTCTTCTTTGGCGCCCCCGCCATTGGCTACTTTGCAGGGAATTTCATTTCAGGACGGTTTTCGGCCCGCGTCGGGGTCAACCGGATGGTCTTTGTCGGGTCACTGATCAACGCCACTGGCATTGGCCTGTCCATGCTGGTCTTTACGCTGGGCTATGGCACGCAATGGAGCTTTTTTGGCTTCATGACCTTTGTCGGCCTTGGGAACGGGATGGTCATCCCGAATGCGACGGCAGGTATGTTGTCCGTTCGCCCGCATCTGGCCGGAACTGCTTCGGGCCTTGGGGGGGCCATTATGCTGGGCGGGGGTGCGGGCCTGTCTGCGCTGGCAGGCGTTTTGCTTGTTCCGGGGTCCGGGCCGTGGCCGCTTTTGTGGCTCATGCTTGTCACCAGCATCGCCGCGATCTTTGCAATCCGCTTTGTGATCTGGCGCGCTGCGCGGTTAGCGGGGCTGGACAGCGCCTGACGGATTTGCAAACTCCGGCTACGGACACTGCAAATCTGCAAAGGGCGCGTATGGCCACCCAAAAACTCTATGCTGGGGCAAAACTTCGCGAAATCCGCACCCGGCTTGGCATCACACAGCGCGATTTCTCGACCAAGATGGGGGTGTCCCTGCCCTATCTGAACCAGATGGAAAACAACAAGCGTCCGCTGTCGACCACTGTGGTTCTGGCGCTGGCGCAAGAGTTTGGGGTCGATGTCACCGAACTGGGCCAAGGCGACGCAGAGCGCATGATTTCGGATATGCGCGAGGCCCTGGCCGATCCGGTCTTTGCGGATGCCGCACCACCCATCGCTGACCTGCGGTTGACCGCGTCCAACGCCCCGGGTCTTGCCCGTGCATTCCTTGAACTTCACCGCGCCTATCGGCAAACGCACGAACGGCTTGCCTCGCTGGACGAAGCGCTGGGACGCGAAGGCGCGCAACTTCAACCCAGCCCTTGGGAGGAAGTGCGCGACTTCTTCCACTACTGTGACAACTACATCGACGCTGTGGACAAAGCCGCCGAACGGGTGGCGACCAAGCTCACAGGATCAGACCGTGTGCGCGCCGCCATTCGGGGGTTGGAAAACGAAGGGCTGCACGTCCGCTTTGCCAATATGCCAGAGTTGCGCCGCTTTGATGAGTTGCGGCAGGAATTGACGCTGTCCTCACTCGCCGCACCGGAAACGCAGACCTTCCAGATGATGCTGCAGCTCGCCCTCGCGCGCCATGGCAAATTGCTGGACGCCACGCTTGATCTGGGACGGTTCCAGTCAGATGCCGCACGCGACATCGCGCGGTTGGGGCTTGCAAACTACTTTGCCGGGGCAGCCGTGATGCCTTACAGCCAGTTCCTACAAGCGGCCCATGACACACGACACGATCTGGAATTGATCGCGCGCCGCTTTGGGGCGTCGATTGAGCAGGTGGCGCACCGGTTGTCGACACTGCAACGCCCGGGTGCAAAGGGCATTCCCTTCTTCTTTGTGCGGGTGGATCAGGCGGGCACGATCACCAAGCGCCATTCAGCCACCCGGCTGCAATTTGCCCGCTTCGGCGGCGCGTGCCCCCTGTGGAACGTCCACCGCGCGTTTGAAACGCCGGGCCGGTTCTTGCGCCAACTGGCCGAAACGCCAGACGGCGTGCGGTATATCTCACTCGCGCGGGATGTGTCCAAAACCGGCGGACATTTCGGTGCGCCCGTGCGCCGCTACGCCATAGCACTTGGCTGCGAGGTGAAACATGCCAATGCGCTTGTCTATGCGGACGGTCTTGACCTCAATCGCGACGGGGCGTTCGAACCCATCGGGATTTCCTGCCGGATCTGTGAGCGCAGCCAGTGTCATCAACGCTCGGTCCCACCGTTGGAACGCAAGCTGACAGTCCAGACGCATCGGCGCGGGGTTTTGCCCTACGAATTGACCTGAGCGGATGACGATGCGTTGACGCATCGTGACGTTTCCGAAGACGGAATCTCTTGGGGGGCGCTGCCCCCAAACCCCCGAGGTATTTTTGGCCCAAACAAACCTAAGTCGCCTGAACAGGCCAACGGTGCGCAAGATGTGCCATCAAAGTGCGGTCGGTGTCGTCCGAGGGGCCTTGCGCCGTTGGGCGGAAGCGCAAGCGGAAGCTTTTTATAATCTTGTCTTCGGAGACCTCTGCCGTGTAGCCGAACAGTCGCGCATTTTGGAAGAAGTCGGCGCTATTCCCCGCGCCTTGAGTAATTGGCCAGATCGACAAACCCTGGCGAGACAGGCGCTGCCAATCGAACCTTGCACCCGGATCGATCTTGCGGCCGGGCGCCAAATCGGAATGGCCGATCACCCGTTCCGGAGGTATGTCATGTCGGTCAAGCACACCGCGTAGCAGGTGTTCGAGCGCGTCCATTTGGCTGGCTGCAAAGGGTGTGCTGCCGGTATTGGCGATCTCAATCCCGATGGAACGCGAGTTGACATCCGTGACGTCCCCCCAGCGCCCTGCACCAGCATGCCACGCGCGCTCTGCTTCATCGACCAGCTGCCAGACCGTGCCGCAAGGGGCTACTACGTAATGGGCCGAGACCTCTGCCTTAGGGTTGCACAACCAATCACGCGCTTTTTCCGCGCTCTCCATCGCCGTGTAATGCAGCACAACCATATCCGGCTGCGCGCCATCCCGGCGCGGGCCATAATTCGGCGAGGGATGCCAGATCGGCGTCAGTTGCGCACAGCCCGGAACGGGGCCGGATCCCAGCCACAAGCAAAGCCATCGCCGTCGGGATCAAGGTTCTGGCGGTCCCGCTCTGGCCCTCCGGCTTGCAGAAACGCCTCTTGCGCCAAATCAGCGGACGCAAAGCCATTACAGGCGCGCAAATGGCGGTTTTCGGACGCAAACGCAGAGCGACGATAAATCGGTGCACCCTTTGGATTGTTGGTCTGCAAGGCGTAGGCCACAATGTTGGGTGTGTTGGTGCCGGGACGCGTCGGCAGCGCCTCGGGCGCGATGATCTGATAGCGCGCGCGGTTCTGCGCGATCAGCGCGGCATCGCTTTCGATGCTGCGGGTGTTCGACACAGCGTTAAAATCATTCTCGTCGGAAATGCCAGCCGCGTTTTGCACGATCTGAGGCGGAGGATTGCTTGGCGAGGCTTGCACCGGATCGACGCCAGAATTGGCGCGGCGCGCCTCCAACGCGGCGGCGTCCAAAGGTCCGGTATTGGACGATGCAGTCAGCGGCGCGCCTGTGACTTCGGGTGGCGGCCCGATTGTGGTCTGCCCGGCCCGCCCTTCTAGCACCGCGTCACGTTGCTGATTGTAGCCGTCGCGGTCAAACCCCACGCCGCGCGCGCTGTCGGGTATCTGCGGCGCGCAGGCGGTGATGGCCAGAAGCGCAGCACCGCTGGCGAGAATGCGCAAAGGGCGTTTTCGATACGTCATGTCCTGCCTCTTTTGCACCTGATTACCACCATTTGGTGGGCTTCGCCACAAAACCCGCCGCCTTTTCAAGCGTGTAAGCGGTATTCAGCAGGTCGCCCTCTTCCCAGGGACGGCCAATTAGCTGCAATCCAAGCGGAAGCCCCTGCCCGTCTGTTCCGGCAGGCACCGAAATGCCGGGCAAACCTGCAAGGTTCACGGTCACAGTGAACACATCGTTGAGATACATCTCAACGGGGTCGGTCATTTCCTTGCCCAGTTCGAACGCTGCAGAGGGCGTCGCTGGCGTGAGGATTGCATCAACGCCTTGGGCAAAGACATCCTCGAAGTCTTTCTTGATCAAAGTGCGGACCTTGCGGGCACGGTTGTAATAGGCGTCGTAGAAGCCTGCTGACAGCACATAGGTCCCGATCATTACACGGCGCTGCACCTCTGGTCCGAATCCTTCGGCGCGGGTTTTCTCGTACATTTCGGTGATGCCGTCGCCTTGGGACAGCTTGGCGCGGTGACCAAACCGGACACCGTCATAGCGTGCGAGGTTGGAGGATGCCTCAGCCGGGGCAATCACGTAATAGGCCGGCAGCGCGTATTTGGTGTGTGGCAGGCTGATGTCTTTCATAACAGCACCTGCATCTTCGAGCATTTTGCGGCCTTCGGCCCACAGCGCTTCGATCTCGTCCGGCATGCCGTCCATGCGGTATTCGCGCGGGATGCCGATGGTTTTGCCTTTGATGTCGCCGGTCAGCATGGCTTCAAAGTTGGGCACGGCCAGATCAGCGCTTGTGCTGTCTTTGGGGTCGTGCCCGCACATCGCCTCGAGCATGATGGCCGCGTCACGCACGTCTTTGGTCATCGGACCCGCCTGATCCAGTGACGACGCGAAAGCCACAATGCCCCAGCGTGAGCACCGCCCATATGTCGGTTTAATGCCGGTGATCCCAGCAAAGGCTGCAGGCTGTCGGATGGATCCGCCCGTGTCGGTGCCGGTTGCACCGAGACACAAATCCGCCGCAACAGCACTTGCAGAGCCACCCGAAGAGCCACCCGGTGTCAGAGCGGCATCGTCATTACCGCGCCGCCACGGGTTGACCGCATTGCCGTAGGTCGATGTCTCGTTCGAGGAGCCCATGGCAAATTCGTCCATGTTAAGCTTGCCCAACATGACCGCACCCGCATCGCGCAACTGGCCGGAGACGGTGCTTTCGTATTCAGGTTTGAACCCGTTCAGGATCGCGCTGGCAGCTTGGGACGGCACACCTTCGGTGCAGAACAAGTCTTTGATGCCCAGAGGAATTCCGCAGAGGTCAGGCGCATCGCCTGCTTTGATCCGGGCGTCGGCCGCTGCGGCACGTTCGCGTGCGATCTCGGGCGTCTTGTGCACAAAGGCACCCAACGCATCCGCTGCGTCAATCGCCGTCAGACACGCCTCGGTCAGTTCGACACTTGTGACATCGCCTGAGCGCAAGGCATCGCGCGCCTCAGCAATTTTCATGTTCGAAAGCTCAGACATCACTCGACCACCTTTGGCACGGCAAAGAACCCTTCGCGCGCGTCCGGCGCGTTCGACAAGACTTTGGCTTGCTGGTCACCATCCGTCACAACGTCGGAACGCCGCTTCAAGCGCATCGGTTCGACGCTGACCATAGGTTCTACACCGTCCACATCGACTTCGTTAAGTTGTTCGATAAACCCGAGGATATTCGAGAATTCCAGTGCCAGTGCGGGCAGAGCGTCATCCTCTACGCGGATGCGCGCCAGTTTGGCCACACGGGCGGCGGTTTCGGTGTCGATGGACATGATGTCTTGCCCCTTGCAAATGAGCGTCGTTGGTACGCTGCGCGTTTAGCTTTGCCGGGCTGCGCGTGCAAGTCATTGCCACCTCACGTGCTTGGCATTTCCGCCAGAGACAAATGTCCCAAATTCGACACATTAACTTTCTATCCTGACAACTCAGACGATTTGAACTGAAACACAGTCGCTCATGCCGGATACATTGCTTGGCGGAATTGCGATCAACGAGTTCCTTGTTGATCCCACAAGCGCCACAAACAACTTTGACACCGACGGCAACGGCGCAGCCCGCGGGCGCGACGAGTTTATTGAACTGGTCAACACATCCAACGCGGCCATCGACATATCCGGACTCGAACTCTGGGATCAGGGACGGGACAACTGGTTTACCTTCCCACCTGGCACGATCCTTCAGGCCGGTGCGGTTGCGGTTGTTGTCCGTGATGTGCAGAACGGCGGCAGCCTGCCCGCCGTGACCGGCGACAACCTTGCCTTTGATGCAGCCTTCGGCAGTGGGGTGTTCAACAACAACGGCGACAACATCGTTGTCTACGACCCGGCGAATGACGAATACATCCAGGCGACCTATAACGGTGATCCGCAGCTTGATCCGGCCACGTCTGCCGGGTTTGACGGGTTTTCTGCGACAGCGACACGGTCGGGGCTGGGCGAGGACTTCGGCAGCGATATCGACGGCATCTCTCTGCAACGGTTGAACACAGGCTTCACCAATAATCAGACGCCGACGCCGGGATCGCTGCTGTGTTTCATCGAAGGCAGCCTTATCGAGACGGACACGGGGTTTCAGCCGATCGAAACCTTGCGCGCAGGCGACAGAGTACGCACGCTGGATGCTGGTTTTCAGCAGATCGTTTGGGTGTTTGGCACACCTGTTTCCGCCTCAGAGATGCAGCACAACGCGGCGTTGCGTCCAATCACCCTATCCGCGCTTCCCGGATTGCCGCCTTTGACGGTGTCACGACAGCACCGCGTGCTGGTGTCAGGAAAACCCGTTGAGCGCATGTTTGGCACGCCGTCCGTGTTGGCCCCGGTTAAAGACCTTACTCCGCCGGATGAAGGTGGCGCGCGCACGACCACTGCGAGGACGCGCTATTTCCACATCCTGTTGGAAAAACACCATATCCTCAACGCAAACGGGTACGCGGCAGAAAGCCTGTTCAACGGACCGGAAGCGCAACGCAGCTTATCGCAAGCCGCACTGGCGAACATCAAACTCGCGGAAAACGCGACGGCCATACGCGTTTTGAGCACTCAGGTCGCCCCAGCCAGAGTGCTGGTTTCCGGGGCGAAGGCGCGTCGACTGGCATTCAGGTTGCGGAAAAACGGCCTGTGTGAAGTCAGCCCCTTTGGGGCCTTGGGCGAAGGTTATGCCCCTGCCCGACCCGCAAGCGTGATGTCAAACCGGCACGTATTGCCACCGGTCACCGCACAGCACGCAACTTCGCGGGACGTCGCAGTCCGATCAACAAGCACCTGATACAGCCGTTCAAACACCGCCGCATGCCAGTGGCAAAGGGGCGTGTCACTGCGTTCGCCGCGCACAATCGGGTTATCCACAATCTCAAACCGCCACGGTGTGACCACGCGAAACGACCCAGAACCTGCAAAGGTCCAGGCATGTTTGGCAATTGCCTTGGACAGCGCTCGCGCCGCCAAAGGTGCTGGCATCAGCTTGAGCATGAGTTGCGCAATCTCCGGAATGCGATGCGCCAGGATGTAATCTGCTGTCGCCCGCCCGGCTTTGGACGCCAGCTGCGGTGCCAATTCAGGCTCATCGCGCCGCAAGACCTGATGCAGGCGCGCCGCGTCACCCTCGGGGATCATGTGCGAGCCGTCGGGCACGTCGAAAATCCCGGCTTCGGCGAGCATCTGCGCGACGCGCTCGGCACCGCCGATCCGTTCGATCTGAGGCAGCAGCTGTAGGATAGCGTTGGGGCCTATCAGCGCCCCGCGCGCCATATCCTCAGACATCCTCCATTTGCTGATCGCCCCCGCCACAGGCTTTCACCTCGGCCCCATTCGGCATTTTGAAGCCCTGGCTGCGCTCCAGCGACCGTTCTTTCATCTGCGCTTTCACCGCTGCACGACGCTCTGCTGCTGCAGCGGCTTTGTCGGCGGAAGCCTCCCAATCGTCCATCTGCGCCTCGGCAATGGTGCGCGTCTCGTCAAACTTGAAATCAAGGCGATGTTTCGATTGCGGCCCGGTGTAGCCAACCTTGCCAAGATCATAAAACGTGCGACCGACACCGGCTTT
>ERZ1740067.2016-NODE-2016-length-12928-cov-10.530179_pt1 | contig 12928 bp, 7 predicted proteins | sample MGYA00581736_ERZ1740067 | MGnify/ENA primary metagenome ERZ1740067 (study PRJEB43018, sample SAMN04849236) | marine metagenome | isolation source: floating plastic debris | place: Pacific Ocean | collected 2008-08-27 | study: EMG produced TPA metagenomics... | reverse complement strand
TTTGTGGTTGAAAGCTGACTGTGCCAAAGGCCACGATGCTTAGATGCCGATAGGTTAAGTAGGTATCGCGTAGTTCGTAGCAATGGCTTATCCAGGCTAGGAGCGTTTCTATGGCAAGTGACTGAGTCATTAGCCCGTCAATATTGCAAAGGCAAATGAGTAGTGGTCCTTCGCATAGGTCGCTTAGCAGCAGTTCATCGGCAAACCGCATGAGGCGCTGCCGGGCTGACAGGTGCGATGTTGTTATTAGCCACTGCGAAAGCCAAGCGCTACTACCAGGGTGCAGCCCCTGCCAAATTGAAAGGATGATGTGTTTGTCCCAAGTTTGATGTGCCGAGTCTTGACTGGGTGAATCTTGATTGGGTGCATCACCGATTGAGACGGTGCGGTAGCCGCGATCGCACATACCACGACAAATATCCTGACTCAGGAGGGTGCGGATAGAGGCCGCAGGTTCTAATACATGGCAGAACTTTCCCTGTTGCAGTTCGAGGTATATGTCTTTTTCAAGGTGAGATGACGCCATGAGTGAGAATAGCAGATGAAGCGAACCCTACAGACAAAAGTATGGCTAAGCGCATTGTGTATTACCTGCTACAGTCGGGCGACTAATCGTAAATGATCGGGTAGTTTTTCTTTGTCTTACTGGATAATGGCTGGGCGTATGGGGTGTATAGGTAGCTTTCGTTGTTTTATGCACTATTGCGTGCGATCGCTTTGGCTCTGGCTGGTTGGCTCTGGCTGGTTGGTTCTGGCTAGCTGGCTTTGGCTAGCTTTTAGAAGCGGTTTCAATCGCGTCTAAAACCTGAGCGTACTGGAAGTTGTGAACTGTGGCGCTCAGTGCTCTGGCCAGCTCAGCGTCTTCGTGGCGAATTTGTTCGATGATGTGAAAGATGGTTTTCCACTGGAGCCGACGGGTGGCTGCTTCTAAATCGGTGACAAGCTGAGGTGCTAGCGTTGATAGCGCTGCTGTATCTATTGAAATATTGGCTGCAATATTGGCATTCTCTTCTGTGTCGGGGCCGAGTGAATCTGTTTCACTTTGGTAGCGATAGCGCAGATTTAGGTACTTTGCTGTCGCGTCATAGATATCGCTGTTGTTAAAAGGCTTGCGAATGAAGTCGTCACATCCTGCTTTTTGAGCAGCAATTCTGTCGGTTTGGTAGCTGGTGGCAGAGAGTGCGATAATTTTGGGCTGAATGATTGCCGTATTGTCGCTAGAGCCTGTTTTTAATGCCGTTTGTTCTAATGCAGATTGTTCTAATGTTGCTTGTTCTAATGTCGTTTGACTATGCTGGCGGATGCGAGCGGTCGCTTCAAATCCATCCATGATTGGCATTCTTAAATCCATCCAGATGAGATGCGGCTGCCAGCTAGCGACGACCTCCGTAGCTTCTTTCCCGTTGGCTGCTTCTTTGAGTGCAAATCCTAGCGGGCTTAGTAGCTTAACTAACAGCTGACGGTTGGGTGCTTTGTCATCTACGATGAGTAATCTGTAGTGAGGATGACCGGGCATGAGGCCGATAATCTTGCGCTGAATGCTCGCAGAAACAATGTTGTTTTTGTTGCCTTCTTGGGCCTGGATGCAAAAGCGTACGGTTGTTCCAAATGTTTCTGGTTTCAATATTTCTGCTGTTGGGGCTGCGGTGCGACTTGTAATTTCAATATCACCTCCCATCAGCTGCACGAACTGACGGCTAATCGGTAGGCCAAGCCCTGTGCCTTCTTGTGAGCTAATGCCTGATTTTGATTGAACAAACGGTTCAAAGATAGTGTCTACTTCGTCAGGTTCAATGCCTACGCCCGTATCGGTGATTTCGAAGTGGAGTGCGAGGGGCTTGGCTGAGGGAACTGCGGTTTCTGTGATGATGTCTTGATCCGTCTCCTGTAGCTGTTCTCGAACGTTGAGCGTGACGTTTCCTTGCTGGGTAAACTTAATGGCGTTGTTCAACAGATTGATCAGCACCTGCCTAACTTTTGCTTGGTCTGTGTGAATGTATTTTGGTAGGTCTGGCGTTCGGTTGAGTGAGAGCTGTAGCTGTTTTTCTTCTGCTTTTAGCTTGAACATGCCGTGTAGGTCTTCGAGCAAGCTATGTAGATCAAAGTCAATTGGAGATAGGACGGTTCGCCCAGCTTCGATTTTTGACATGTCGAGTACGTCGTTGATCAAGCTGAGCAAGTATTCGCCGCTGCGGTTGATGATGGTGACATCGTCCTGATGTTCTTTGGGAAGGAGGGTGCTATGGGTCATCAGCTCGGAGAAGCCGAGGATTGCGTTAAGCGGCGATCGCAGCTCATGGCTCATATTTGCTAAAAACTCACTCTTTGCCTTATTCGCAATTTCTGCGGTCTCTTTTGCCTTCAAGACTTCGGATTCTACCCGTTTGCGCCTGGTGATGTCTCTAACGACTGCTTGCACGACCCCTTTACTGTCAATCTCCATAGAGGTGAGCCATACTTCAGCTGGAAATAGGGTGCCGTCTTTGCGCCGATGTGTCCACTCAAAGTTGTAGGTGCCTGAGCGGATAGCTTTGGCGATGGTTGCTTTTATGGCACGAGCCGAGCTGCGACCATCTGGCTGCTTTACCGGCGAAAAGTCAGCAGGTGTCTTTCCTGCAAATTCTGACTTTTCTTGGCAGCCAAATATTGCAAGTGTGGCAGGATTGCAGTCGATAAAGCCCTGGCTGTTGATGAGCATGACCGCGTCTTGGGTTGATTCGTTGAGGGTGCGGTATTTGGCTTCGGACGTGGCGAGCTGTGCTTGAGCTTCGATGCGATCGGTGATGTCGATAATGCTAATGAGCGCTCTGCTCCAGTCTTCTTCATGCCCAGGTGTGATGAATTCTTTAAAAATAACGTGCTTCTTTTTTCCGGTGAGTGTGTAGTTCGCAAGCTCTGCCTCAAAGCTTGTTTCTCCCCGGCAAAGCGATGTGAGCTCTTTTTGAAACCCTTCTGTCACAGATGGATGGGTCGGATTGATTAGCCGCTTTAAAATGTCTTCTTTTTCTTCTGCTTCAAATAGCTGAAGCGTCGCCTGGTTAACATCAAGTATTTTGACTCTTTTTATGCACTGTTGAACCGTGTCAGGATGCGCCTTAAAATAGGCCTCGAAGTCGTTAACTTCGTTCAATATCTTTTTCTCTTCGAGATAGCGCTTAACCGCTGAAAAATCTTCTTCCCAGAGGGCTATCGGTGCGTCTTCAAACAGACTGTGATAGCGCTCCTCGCTTTCAAACATCGCTTCTTCGGCGTGCTTTTGAGGCGTAATGTCAATAAAGACACCCTCTAGATGAAGCAGCTTACCCTCCCGGTCGCAGACGCCTCGCCCTTTGTCGTACACCCAGCGAATTTGACCGGTTACATCGATAATCCGATACTCGATCAAGTAAGGCTCTTGGCGACTAACTGCCGTTTCGATAGCTTCTGCGGTGGCTTTTAAGTCTCCTGGATACACGATGTCGCCGAATTTTCTGACCTTGTCATCGATAAAGTCAGAAGCCGGATAGCCGGATATATCTAAAATAGAGTCACTGATGAAGAGCATATTCCAGGTATCGTTGGCTAGGCAGCGATACACTGTGCCTGGAATATTAGTTACTAGCGTTTGGAGTGTGGCTTCACTTTGCTGACGTTCTTGACTCTCTTTTTCCAATGCTTGCGTGCGCTCGAGAACCTTGACTTCTAAAGACTGAGAATACTCTTCTAGCTGACTGTAGGAGACGGCGAGCTGCTTGCTCATTTCCTTGAAAGATGTTGAGAGCGTATTGATTTCTCGAATAGCTGATTTTTGAAAGAAGGGCACTGAGGGCTGGTTTGTAAACTGCTGTTGACTCGCATGGCTTAAAGTTTTGCTAGCGACAGCAAGCCTAAGAATGGGCTTGCTTAAGCGACCGGCAAACCAAATAGCAAATAGAACAGAGAGCCCCAAAGCAATTAAGCATAGTCGTAGCGTCGTCTGCTCAGCGGCTCTAATGGGGGCAATGAAGTCTGTTTCTGGCACGACCACCACCAGCAGCCAATCTAGACCATAGCGGTCTTTGAGCGGTGTTATCTGTACAAAATTGTGATCTGACTCTGTTCCTTTTATCTCTACTCGCTTTGTTTGCGTCAGCTGATTGTTGTAGTTTTGTTCTATATACTGCGCGGTTTCTTGAATGAGTGGATCTAAAAAATCGACGGCGTCCACCCTTGTACGCAGGCCATCCACCATGAGAAAAGGACGCTGGGATGATGAGCTAGCGACGAGTGTTCCGGTTTGTTCTATTAAAAATACGCGAGTAGAAGCGCTGAGCTTGAGGCTCTGCAAAAAGTCGTTGATTCTATCTTGACTAAGGTCAACACTGAGAACGCCTTCAAGTGTGCCGGCCCCGTCGTAGTAGGGTTGTGAAAGGGTAATCCCTAACCGATTGACAGCTGACCAGTTGTACATGTTGATCCAGACGGGGCCATTGGCATCTAGCGCGCCTATGTACCAAGGGCGAATGCGTGGATCATAGGGAGATCTGCGCGTAGAGGCTTGTGGGCCAAGTTCACCTTTTTGGCCAATTTCGTTGATGTTGAGCCTACCGTTTCCGTCAGTACTTTCGTAAAAGCGCTCGCCCAGGCTATTGGCATAAACGGCCGTATACTCGCCGTCACTACGGCCAAAGTAGAGGTAGCTCACATCTGGAAATAAGATGCTCTGCTGCCAAAAATGCTTCTGTAGGGTCGAAAAGTCTTCGATGGAAAGCTGGTCAAGCTCGATCGCATTGGCCGTGATTTGATTGATGGTGAGCGGTGCGCTCAGGTAGCTGTTGAGCCGGATTTCTACGCGCTGAGAGACTTCTTCGCGGAGCTGACCGGCTAGCTTGTAGACTGCGTCTCGCTCACTGCGAAAGAAAATCCAGCTGATGACGCCGACTGTGGTCAGCAGCTGTAAGATAAACGGGATGAGGATAATGGTGCGCAGTGGTAGCGTTCGGCGGCGGTTCATAGCTGGGCTTTTATGGCTCGTCGGTGGCTATCTTGAGCGGTGCTGTTGGCTGAGGCGGCAGCTGCCGAGGTAACTCAAACCAAAACTGGGTGCCAACTTGGGGCTGAGAAGAGACTTCGATGTTACTCCCGTGGGCCTGCACGATACGTTGGCAAATATACAGCCCCAGCCCCAGCCCCTGAGTAGATTTAGCGCCGCTTCCTCGCTGATAGAGCTCAAATAGCCGATCGATTTGTGCTGGGCTAATGCCAATGCCATTGTCTGCAATGGTGCAGCAAATTCCGCCTGAGGGGGTCTCACTCGCCTTGATAGTCAGGGTAATACCCGGTGGATTGTACTTGGTGGCGTTGTCGATTAGGTTTTCAAATACGCGCCAGAGCTGAATGCGATCGCTTTCAATCATGGGCAGGTCATCCGCTAGCTGCAACACCACCTGCACACGCTTTTTGTCTATTTGGTACTGCCAAGTTTCGATGATTTCTACAATCATCTCAGAAAGAGAGAAGGTGGCTGGCTGTAGTGAAACGCCCCATAGTTCTATCGTGCGGGTTTCTAAAAGAGAGTTGATCATTTTTAGCTGGCGATCGCACCCTGCGCTCATCCGCTCTAATACGGTGAGGGGAATGCGAGTTGTTGGCGGCTCGCCAACGGTGCTGCGATTGAGCAAGCTGTGTAAAACATTGGTCATTCCGGTGACCGGGTTGCGCAAGTCGTGGGTGAGCGCATGGATGTAGAGCTTTAGGGCTTCTTCTGCTTTTTCCCGTTCTTCTACTTCATGAACCAGAGACTGGGTGCGATCGCTCACTTGCTGTTCGAGGGTTCTATTAAATACCTTGAGCTGGTTATTGAGGGTTTCTAACGCGGCTTGGCTTTCGGCCAATGCGACTAAGTCTCGATAGGCTCTCAGGCTAGCAACGATGGTTGTAAATAACTTTTTCTGGGTGAGTTCTAGCTTGGTTTTATAATCGTTAATATCGTAATTAACAACGACTTCTTCTTCAGGAACTTGTCCGGGTTGCCCTGTTCTGAGTACGATGCGAACGGTGTCATTTTTTAGCTCTTCTCGAATGTATTTGGCAATCTTTAGGCCCGAGTCTTGAGCCTCCATAATTACATCTAGTAGGATCAATGCTGTGTCGGGATTGCTTTCGAGTAGCTGTTTTGCTTCTGCACTAGAGTAGGCAGAAATAAAGTTCAAGGCTCTATTTTCAAAGGTGAAAAACTTAAGCGCCACTTTAGTTGCCTGATGAACCGATGGCTCATCGTCAACCAGCAGTACTTTCCAAGCTGCCAGCGACGAAGTCTCTGTCGGGGGCTCTACGGGCAGGGATTCTACGGAGGCCTCGTCAGCAAAAACTAGCCAATCGCTATCTGTGAGCTTGGGCATTGGGCCAACCAATGGCTCTACTGATGGATGAATAGGCTGACTTGGAATCATGAAACGACCGCAGAAACGCAGGTTTTTCCGCCGTTAGTGGGCGAATTTAGTCTCTAGTTTGTTTCTAGTGTGACTTATATACACCAAAATTGGTCTATTCATTTTAGATGAGTCCAGCTGAAGTAAGGCCAGTATCCAAATGAGTCTGATCAATTAGACGAGTCCAGCTCGTAATGCTTTAACCGCGACCTGCACACGGTCGTTAGCGACTAGCTTTGTCATGAGGCCACGCATGTGAGCTTTGACAGTATTGGGACTGATAAACAGCCGCGCCGCGATCTCGGGATTACTCAAGCCTTCTACCAGCAGCGCGAGTACCTCGCTTTCACGCTCAGATAGGTCGCTGTTGATAGCTTCGGCTGGGGTGAGTTTGGCGTTTTTTTGTGCGGTTGCCTGAAAGCTATTGAGGGCGATGTGAGCAATTTTTGCATCTAGATAGACGCCACCTTGACCGACGGTTGCGATCGCGCTTAGTAGTCCATCAATACTGCCACCTTTGATGCAGTAGGCCTCTGCACCACTAGAAAATGCGGCCAGTACCTCTGTTTCTGCCGTATGCGATGTCAGCATCACAACCTTGGTCTCTGGCAGCTTTTCTTTAATTCTTTGGGTCGTTTCGATACCGTCGATTCCTGGTAGGCCGATATCCATTAATACGAGGTCGGGCTTTTGCTGAAGCGCTGCTTCTACCGCCAGGTAGCCATCGTCGATGGTGTCGAGGATGGTTAGCTGGGGGTAGTTTGCCAATGCCTGTTCAATGCCAAGCTGTACCAAAGGATCGTCTTCAATGATTAAAACCCGCTAGGTCGGGAGCTGAATGGATGAACTCATAGACGACTAAAATCAGGAATACTTAGGATGCTTGTAAAGATAATAACTCGCTTTTTAATCTGACGACTCAATGGCCAATCAATATCCTGGAAAATTAGCTTTGAAGGCCGATTATAAGCGCTGAGTCCCTGTCTTGTGGTGGTTTTGGGTTAGGTATACTTTAGTATCATTTCAATATGTGGAATCCCATCTTCCAGATAGGGTTTCCCTACCTGTTTAAATCCGCATCTGCAATAGAATGCTGACAGATGCCGCTGCGCAGATATGCGAATATCTGTTTGAGGAAATTGACGGCTTGTCTGCTGAATTCCTTTTTGTAAAAGTGAATTTCCTAAGCCTAAGCCCCGATAGCTTTCCTTTGTAATTACCCGACCAATTGAGGGCTCATTGTACTTTTTCCCTGGTGCTACAACGCGTAAGTAAGCAACTAGTTCACTGTTGTTGATTGTTGCCATAAAATGCCAAGAATCAGCGTCCACACCATCGATATCTTGATACAAACACTGCTGCTCTAGCACAAACACCTGCTCTCTTAGCTGCAATATTTGATAGAGTTCGACGAGTGTTAGCTGAGAAAAATGGACCCAGCGCCAACAGATATCCATATTTTTGAGCCGTGCGATGCGTATAAAGAGAGTTTACAAAGGAATAGCTGGCTTAGTGCTGTGTGCCTGGCTAGGGTTGGCTCTATTGGGCTGCACGCCTGCGATTGCCGATGAGCAGGTTACAGCCGGTGCGCTGGCTGCGCAGATTGAGCAGGGCAGCCCACCCTTGATACTGGACGTGAGAACTGCAAAGGAGTATGCCGAAGGTCACGTTCCGGGGGCTGTCAATATTGAGTATCGGCAAATTCCGGCTCAGGTAGAAGCGCTAAGAGCCTTTGAAGATAAAACTGTCGTGGTGTATTGCGAACGAGGGGTGCGGGCAGGGCGGGCGGAAGCGGCGCTGGTGGAGGCGGGCTTTACGTCGGTGGTGCAGCTGAGTGGAGATATGGTGGCTTGGCGGGCGGCGGAGCTGCCGATTGAGGTGGGTGGGGGTTGATGTTTGTTGTGTTGGGTTTAGCGGTGTTTACTGCATTGGGCATAGCGGTGCTAAGCCCCTACGGTCCCTATGATTCCTACGGTTTGTGGATGTGGGGAAACGCATTTAATGCATGACTGCGTCCCGAGAATATTGCTTACATAGCTGACTGAAGCTGGTTTGTAGTTGCTCTAGCTTTTGGGTGAAGGTGCTTTGTGGGCTGAGTGAAGGGGCCTGTTTGGCGATGTTGGTGAGGCGCTGGGCGATCGCACGTTCATCGGCAAACAGCTCATACTGCTGACTCGAAACCGGTCCTTCCAATGCAGCCTCTAGCCAGTGCTTGGCGGAGTGAAGGGTTTGGCCCCAGCGCTGGTAGCTTTTGAGGGCGGGTAGGCGGTAAGGGTGATAGAACAAATTCATGGAGGCGCACCAGTCTTGCCACTTAAAGCTATAGATGCGGGGGCTGGTGACGATGGGAATCCAGGGGATGCGCAGAGCGTCGGCGACGATGGCTCCGTAGAGAGATTCGGAGAGAATGCGATCGCTGGAGGCGATGGCTCTAAGAATTTTTTCGACGGGCCAGCGAGGATCGATGTAGCGGATACCCGCCTCTTTGCAAATGCGCTGCCAGCTGCTGTCGGCGGTGATAGTGTGACCGATGTGGGGGATGAAACTACAGCCCTCACGCTGAGCGGATGCGGTGAAGACCTGCGAAACGAGAAGGCCGCTGTCTGTGATGGCTTTGTGAGCTGGGAGCCCGAGCTGCTTGGCTGAAAGGGGACCGCGAACGCAGCGAATGTCCCAGCTGGCAGGGAGGTTGATGAGAGGTTGTTCGTAGCCCAAGCCAGTCCCGAAGATGATGAGCTTTTTGGTGGTGGCGGTCTGCTGACTCAGCTGGCTGTTGATGAGGGTGCCCATCCCAACAAAGGTGGTGTCGCTATTTGCGATGCTGTCGGCGGTGAGTGAGTCTTGCGGGTCGCTGTACTTTGGCGGACTGTACTTTGAACTGTGCTTTGACGGACTGTGCTTTGGCGGAAAGAGGGTCGGACTCAGCTGTGGCCACAGCCAGCGGTTGAGCGCGCTGCCGAAGTTAGAAGGTTGGTTGGAAGGTTGGTTAGAAGGCTGATGGAGCTGTGGGCTGTAAAAAAGTTTCATCGAAGATCTTTACATACTGCCGAAATACCTACCCCATAGCTTAGTCGGTAAGCCTATAGGAGGAAAGAGAGCTTTGATAACCCAGTCATAACCTTCTCTTTACCTGTGAGCAAAAGATATTTGATAGCGTCTATAAGCATCGACGAAAGAACGATTGAAGCATTGGAATCAGGTCTGTTTTGCTGGGTTTATTTTTGATGGTTATGGGTAGTTGCCCCGTAGGAGACCTAGCGTGTGATTTTTGTTTTGCTGCATAGGAAATAGCGGCATGCGGATTGCCGAATTTGGTCACTGAGGGCGTTATGGCGTGCGTCTCCCTTTGATATGACCTTGGATACGACGAAAGGAACTAGAGCTGAAATTAAATGACTTTATCTTTGGAAAGAATTGGTAGTTTTGCTAGCGAGTTTGGTGCCGAAATTATTGCTTACGATGCGCCTAGAGAACTGCTTTATGTAGTGTCTGGCGATACTGTTATAGAGGTGTTGGACCTAAGCGATCCGAGCGCGCCTAGCCAGGTGGCAGCGGTGGATATTGCTGATTTTGGTGCGCCGGTTGCTGGGGCTAACAGCATTGCTTATAAGGATGGCTTACTGGCGGTAGCGCTAGAAGCAGAGAATCAGACTGATAACGGCGTGGTGGCGCTAGTAGACATTGAGCAGGCGATTGCAGCAGATGATGTGCTGGACGCGGTGCAGGTGTTTGTGGTGGGCGCACTGCCTGACATGGTGACCTTTACGCCCGACGGGACGAAGGTATTGGTTGCCAATGAAGGTGAGCCCGATACCGTTGAAAATGCAGATGGCTCTGAGTCGGTGGTAGACCCCGATGGCTCTGTGAGCATCATCGATGTTTCTGGCGATTTTGCTAGTCTCAGTCAGGATAATATTGCAACTGCTGACTTTTCACAGTTCAACGGTCAAGAAGATGACTTGCGGGCCGCTGGGGTGAGAATCTTCCCAGATGCGACGACTGCGCAGGACGTAGAGCCTGAGTACATTGCGGTATCGCCCGACGGCACTAAGGCGTTTGTAACGCTGCAAGAAGCGAATGCGATCGCAATCGTAGATATTGCAACTGCAACTATTGAGAGCATCGAGCCGTTGGGTCTGAAGGACTTTAGCCAGAGTGGACTGGATGCGAGCGATCGCGATGAGGCAATCAACATTCAATCGCAGCCAGTGTTTGGCCTTTATATGCCAGATTCGATTGCTTCGTTTGAATCCAATGGTGAAGCCTTCTATGTGATTGCCAATGAAGGCGATGACAGAGGAGACGCGGACGAAGATGCGCGCGGTGATGCTATTCGCCTCAAGGATTTGGGCGATGTAACCTCATTCGGACGTGAGGGTCTTTCACTCGATGAAAGCTTTGATGAGTCTTTGCTCGAAGATGAGGCGCTAGGTCGTCTGACAGTTTCTTCTATTGATGGCGACACAGACGGCGACGGTGATATCGACCAGATTGTCTCTTACGGTGGCCGCTCTTTTTCTGTGCTCGACAGCAGCGGCAATATCGTATTTGACAGTGGTGACCAGATTGCGCAGATTACTGCTGAGCTAAATCCTGAGCTGTTCAATGCCAACAACGGCGATCCTGAGGATTTTGATACGCGCTCTGATAACAAAGGCGCAGAGCCAGAGGCGATTACTACAGGCGTGATTGATGGTAAGCCCTATGCCTTTGTGGGCCTAGAGCGTGCGGGTGGCGGCGTGCTGGTGTATGAGCTGTCAGACCCTGAAGCACCAGAGTTTGTTCAGTATATTCGCAGCGATGAAGACATTGCACCTGAGGGCTTGGCCTTTATTTCCGCAGAAGATAGCCCCAGCGGTAAGCCCCTGCTGAGCGTTGCTAATGAAGTCTCTAACACTGTTGCAATTTACGAGGTAGAGGTTCCTGTGGAAAACTTCACGTTAGAGATACTGCATGCGGCCGATCAAGAGGGCGGAGTTGCAGCGCTAGACGATGCGCCCAACTTTTCTGCGGTGCTCAATGCGCTAGAAGCTGAAGATATTGACGGCGATGGCGACGCGTTTAACGACAATACGATTAAGCTCTCTTCGGGCGATGCGTTTATTCCGGGCTTGGTTTACGAAGCTTCGGAAGAGACTTTGGGTGGTGCCGGTCGCGCTGATATCTTGATTCAAAATGAGCTGGGCTTTGATGCGATCGCTCTGGGCAACCACGAATTTGACAACGGTACTGCAGAGCTGGCTGGCTTAATTGCATCGGTTGAAGACGACCCCAGCACGCCTGATGTAGACGAGTCCTACGAAGGAACCGCTTTCCCTTACCTCAGCAGCAACCTAGACTTCAGCACCGATCCAAACCTAGCGCCTTTGGTTGTTGAAGATGCTCAAGCGCCCCAGGGCAACAGCATCGCTGCGAGCACTGTTGTCGATGTAAACGGCGAAGCGATTGGTGTTGTGGGTGCAACGACTCCAACAATTACGTCTATCTCTGACTCTGGCGAAGTGACGGTGTTACCCGCTGAGTTTGACGGTGATCCAACTGATGCGCAGCTCGACGCGCTGGCCGCAGAAATTCAAACAGATGTGGATGCGCTATTAGCAGCCAATCCTGGCATGGATAAGGTGATTTTGGTATCGCACATGCAGCAGCTCTCGATTGAGCAGGCGCTGGCAACTCGCCTGACCGATGTAGATGTCATTATCGGCGGCGGCTCCAACACTATCTTGACTGATGAGACCGACCGACTGCGCGACGGCGATGAGTCTCAAGGCGAGTACCCCATCTTCACGACCGATGCTAACGGTGAGCCTGTTGCCATTGTGAATACAGACGGCAACTACAACTATGTGGGCCGTTTGGTGGTTGAGTTTGATGAGAACGGCAACGTCATTCCTGAGAGCTACGACGCTGACGTTAGCGGTGCCTATGCTACTGATGATGCAGGTGTTGCTGCGCTAGGCGCAGAAGGTTTGGTCGACCCTGAAATTCAGGCGCTTACCGATGACCTGCGCGCAGTGATTGTTGAAGCGGAGAGTAACGTATTTGGCGTTAGTGAGGTTTACCTCGACGGTACTCGCGGCAGTGTTCGTACCGAAGAAACTAACCTTGGTAACTTGACGGCAGACGCTAACTTAGCGACTGCTAAAGAAGCGGACGACACTGTTGTTATTTCTCTAAAGAATGGCGGCGGCATTCGCGCTGATATTGGTCAGGTGGTTGTACCGGCAGGTGGCACGGGTGAAGCTTTGGAGCTTCCTACTGAGGCTGTTTTTGATGCAGGCGGTAACGAAGTTAAGCCCGCAGGCGGCATCTCTGAAACAGACATTGCTAACACGCTGGCGTTTAATAACGACCTGACGCTGCTGAGCGTAACGGCTGAAGAGCTGTTGGATTTGGTTGAGCACTCTGTTGCTGCAAGTAGCCTGGATGACTCAAATACTCAGGGCCGCTTTCCTCAGATTGCAGGGTTCTCTTTCAGCTTTGACCTGACGCTTGATCCGGGCGATCGCGTGGTCTCTTTGGCTATTGAAGATGAAGAC
>ERZ1740067.2014-NODE-2014-length-12950-cov-9.637224_pt1 | contig 12950 bp, 13 predicted proteins | sample MGYA00581736_ERZ1740067 | MGnify/ENA primary metagenome ERZ1740067 (study PRJEB43018, sample SAMN04849236) | marine metagenome | isolation source: floating plastic debris | place: Pacific Ocean | collected 2008-08-27 | study: EMG produced TPA metagenomics... | reverse complement strand
AAAGCCAACATGGGCGCATACCTGTCGACCTTCGCATCCTCGGTCCCCACCTGGCTGCACGGCACGCTTATGGCGGGTAACTACAAGACACCCGCGGTGCAGGTGAACGTCAAAGCGGTCTTCACGACAACCGTCCCTGTCGACGCGTATCGTGGGGCTGGGCGTCCGGAAGCGACCTTCCAGCTTGAGCGTGTGATCGACAAAGCCGCGCGCGAGCTCAATGTCGATCCCATCGCGCTGCGCCGCCAGAACTTTGTCACGCAGTTCCCCTACGCCACGCCTGTGGCGGTGGAATACGACACCGGCGACTACGACGCGACCATGAACAAGATGGAAGAGTTGATGGACATCCCGGGTTTCGCAGCCCGTCGTGCCGCCTCTGAGGCGAACGGTAAACTCCGTGGTCTGGGCATCAACTGCTTCATCGAGGCTTGTGGCATTGCACCGTCCAACCTCGTCGGCCAACTCGGTGCCCGCGCCGGTCTCTACGATGCTGCCACCGTCCGGGTGAACGCCACCGGTTCCATCTCTGTGATGGTCGGCGCACACAGCCACGGGCAGGGGCACGAGACTGTGTTCCCACAGGTTGTGGCGGAAATGCTGGGCATTGACGAAAGCATGGTCGAGATCGTCCACGGTGACACCTCAAAAATCCCCTTTGGTATGGGCACCTACGGGTCCCGTTCGCTGGCGGTCTGTGGCTCTGCGATGGTCCGGGCGACCGAGAAGATCATCAACAAGGCCAAGAAGATCGCAGGTCACCTGCTGGAAGCATCCGAGAGTGATATCGAGCTAAAGGACGGCCAGTTCTCCGTCGCAGGCACCGACAAGTCGGTCGCTTGGGGCGACGTGACACTGGCGGCCTACGTCCCGCACAACTACCCGCTCGAAGACATTGAGCCGGGCCTTGAAGAGACCGCGTTCTACGATCCGGCGAACTTCACATACCCTGCGGGCGCCTATGCCTGTGAGGTTGAGGTTGACCCGGACACTGGCAAGGTCACCATCGAAAAGTTCGTCTCAGCCGATGACTTCGGCAACGTTGTGAACCCGATGATCGTTGAAGGCCAGGTCCACGGCGGGATCGCCCAGGGCATCGGTCAGGCGCTCTTGGAAAACTGTGCCTATGACGAGAACGGCCAGTTGCTGAGCGCATCCTACATGGACTACGCCATGCCACGTGCGGATGATCTGCCGCATATGGACAACTACATGGTGGACCATTCCTGCCAGACGCCCTGCACCCACAACCCGCTTGGGGTGAAGGGCTGCGGTGAGGCTGGTGCCATCGGCTCTCCACCCACAGTGGTGAACGCGGTGATCGACGCGCTGCACTCGGGTGGGCACACCCACGTCTCTCACATCGATATGCCAGTGTCGCCATCGCGCGTCTGGTCTGCGATCAACGGCCAGTAAGGAGGGCTTAGGATATGTATAGCTTTGACATTCAACGGCCCACCTCTGTTGCCGATGCGGTCGCAGCCCTTGGCACAGACGAGGCACAACCGCTTGGGGGTGGGCAAACGCTCATCCCGACGCTGAAACAGCGTTTGGCATCCCCATCTGTCTTGGTCAGCCTTAGCGGCATTGCCGAGATGAAGGGCGTCTGCACCATGGATGACGGCAAGCTGTCCGTCGGTGGTGGTACAACGCATGCCACTGTCGCCGCGCAAGCCGGGTCTTTCCCGGGCCTTGCGTCGCTGGCAGGCAACATTGGCGACCCGGCAGTTCGCAATCGCGGCACCATCGGCGGATCGCTGGCCAACAACGATCCGTCGGCCTGCTACCCGGCTGCGGCTTTGGGGTCTGGCGCGACCATTGTGACCAACAGCCGTGAGATTGCGGCGGACGATTACTTCCAGGGCATGTTCGCCACGGCGCTGAACGAGGGCGAGATCGTCACCGAAGTGCGCTTCCCCGTGCCCGAGAAATCGGCTTATGCGAAGTTCGAACAGCCCGCATCGCGCTTTGCGCTGGTCGGTGTGTTTGTCGCTAAGTTCGCTGATGGGGTCCGCGTTGCCGTGACAGGCGCATCCGAGGACGGCGTGTTCCGCTGGTCCGAGGCTGAAGCGGCACTGTCGTCCAACTTCTCGGCCGATGCTGTTCCAGCAGCGCCGTCGGGCGACGGCATGATCTCGGACCTGCACGGCACCGGCGCTTACCGCGCACATCTCGTGGGTGTGATGACCAAGCGGGCGGTTCAAGCCGCGAGCTGATCGGTCTCTGAACGTATTGGAAAGCCCCGCCCAAACGGTCGGGGCTTTTTCGTTTCGAACGACGCTGCGCGCCGTCCGACAGGGAAGGGGGCGCTGCCCCCTCGGCCTGCGGCCTCACCCCCGGGATATTTGTGAACCAGAGAAGATTATATGGTGCGGATGTTGGCCTCAGCATCAACCGTCGTGATGCGGTGCAGGTTGGCCCGAACCTTGAGCCGTTTCAGCGCGTCTTCGTCCATAAAGACCGCCGCAGTCGACAAGGCATCCGCAAAGGTCGCCGATTGTGCTTCAATGCTGACGGTTGACCAACGCGGCGTGTCGCCCTTCGGGCTCAGGATATGGCTGTGATTGCCAAAGCGCAGCGCGCCAGGGGATGACGTGGCAACCGCCCGGTCGCTGAGCTCGCGTGTACCAATATGGCCATGTTCCGGGTCTTCAAGCCCCAGGGTGAATGGCCCGCCCATAGCGGCTTGTTCACCGATATTGATCAGCGCTTGTTTGGCACCGTGCTTGGCCAGCAAAAGCCGCATGACATCCGTGGCAAACCCTTGAGCGATGCCGTTGAAGGTCAAAGCTTGGCCGGTCTGGAGCTCGATCATGTCATCCGACGACCGAACGCGGTGCCAACCGATGGCGTCTTGTGTTCGGCCGACATCGCGACCCCGCGCCATGGCGTCCCAGACAGGCTGGACGGTTGGGTCAAACCCGCCATCGGTCAGTTGGTAGGCTTGGTCGGCACGATCCATCAGCCCCCGCATCAAGGCGTTGGGATTGCGCAACCTCCCCATCATGTTGAGCTTTGAGACAGAGGAGGTCGGTTGATACAAGCTGAAGGTCTGTTCAAAATTCTTCAGCAAGCGCGGCACATCGGCGAGTGCCTTTTGCGTCATCTCTCTGGGTCCATGAAGTGTGACAGAGACGTCCGCACCTAACGCCCGACCGCTCCATGTATCGGCTTTGGACAGGCTTGGTGCACAGGCAAAGGCTGCGGCGAGTGTAAGGAAGCGACGTCGTTTCATCATTCAGCAGGCACCGTGTTGGGATGGCCCAGATTGCGCGCGCCACGTTTGGCCGCGCGATGTTTCAGGATCAATGGCACGCATTGGCTGTCGTCATCATGGATCGAAACACAATCAAGGCATTGAAAACATTCGGAGTATTGGATTTTTCCGGTCGGCGCGATGGCGCCGTAGTTGCACTTCACTTTGCACAACTGACAGGGCGAGCCGCATTCGTCGCGCCGCGGAATCCACCGTCGCAGACGCAACACGCCGCCGATGGCCATCAGCGCTCCAAGCGGACAAAGGTACCGGCAAAAGCCTTTGAAGACGACCATACCCAACACCAGCCACAACGCGGCATAAGCGACGTAGTACCATTCGCGGACAAAGAAGGTGGTGACCGCGGTTTTGAACGGCTCAACTTCGGCGGCCTTGTCCATGGCGGATGGGGCAAACAGCGTCACACCGACCAGCCCGGCCAAAGCGATGTATTTGAGAGACTTCAATCGCGCATCCCAAAGCTTTGACGGCTCGATCTTGGGCAATCGCAGGAAACGGCCCAGATGATGCGCAAACTCCTGCATGGCGCCGAACGGGCACAGCCACCCGCAAAACAACCCGCGCCCCCAGAGCACAAAGCCAAGGATGACCACGCCCCAGACCAAAAGCGAGAACGGATCGTAGAGCAAAAATGCGAACGACCCTCCGGCCATCGCTGTTTGGAGACCCGCCAAAGGTGTCACAATCGACAATTGGCCCTGACCCCACCAGCCGACAAAACAAAGCATGGCGGCCAGAATGGACAACCGAACAGGTGTGTAAGCAGCAAGCCCCGCCAATTGGCTTTGCGCGCCCATGAGCATCGCAACCAAACCGGCAAGGAACACCGACAAGACAATCAAATCGGTTTGGCGGTTCAGGATCGCTTCTTCCCAAGGCGACAGGCGTTCCACCACGCCGGGACGGGAGTAAAACCGCTCTGGCGTAACATGGGTTGTCGCCAGTTGCACCGATCCGATCTCGGGTTGGAACATCCCGTGTTCGCGCACCGCCTCGACCGTCATCGTCCAGTCCCGGGCCGGATCAAAGCCCAGCCTGCGATCTGTGCGCAGGATCATCGCCACGCCATCATGCAGCTCATCCGGCACCGCATCGCTCAATTCGACAAACAGGTCAGCATCCCGCAGGGCGACCGGGAACCCATCCTGTTCGGCACCGATCCAATCGGGGGACGTGTTGCGCACGAAATCGGGGCTGACCAACCCGTGCCGCGCAGTTTCCACCACCAGGATCGGCTCATCAAAATCCGAAATTGCCATGAACCGCTGGAGGTCTTCCAGCGAGTCCTCATCCAGTAAAACCCGTGCAATCGATGCCGGCCCGAGGTCGGCAATCCAAAGGTCGAGATAGCACTCCTCTGGCGCATCCAGCGCGTCTGGATCGTCGTCCTCCCAAGTCGTGCCCTCAAACAGCGCCTGCACCTCGGCATTGGTCACCCGTTTTCGGGTGATCAACCCGTTGGCCACCATCTGATCCCAGGTCAGCTCTTCTGCATAATCCGGGTTCGGAAACGCCGGCGGGCCTGACGCAATCCCTTGCATCTTCTCGCGCGCCACCTGCAACGCCGCCGCAAGCACGCTCTCATGCGCGATCCGAACCGAGGCCGTCGCCTTCGTCACCCCGTCAAGGTAGATCAGCCCACCGCCACCGCTGGCCCCGCCATAAGGCGTCCCGACCACCAAGGAGTCGCTGATCGAATGCCCGCGGTATTGTTCAAAGAACGCGTGAAACGGGGCCTCACCCAGACCGCTCACAAAGATCGGCTCATTATGTGTCAGAAGCTGCACATCCAGAAACCGCCCCTCAAGGTCGAGCACAACCAGCACATTCACAGGTGAGCCTGAAAACCCGGGCAGGGGGGCCATCGGTTCGGTCTGAAACACGTAGCCCGCATGCGCGCCGCCCGAATTCAGCAGCTCATAGACCCCGTTGTCCGAAATCGGTGCCCCAAGGCTCATCGGCGCAAAAATCCGCGCCGCAATCTCCTCTTGCGTCAACACCTCGGCCCACGCCCAAATGGCGGAAAACGCCCACAAAAGGGCTGCGGCGAGGACACGAACACCTGTCATGGCCAAGACCTTAAAAGCGCATCTCAAACACCCCTATTGGACCTTGGTCTGAGAGACCCTTGCCCACAGCCCAAGATACGCTCAGCCCCATGCGCGCACCCGTTCATGTCACCCTGATCTCTCTCACCGCTTTACTGGGCCTCTGGACCGTGGGCGCATGGCTCGGCGGCGATCCCGACATCCTACCCACACCCATCGCGGTCTGGCAGGTACTGGTGGTTGAATCCGCGACCGGAGATCTCTGGTTCCACATGGCCAACACCCTGCGCCGCGTGGCCCTTGCCTTCACGCTCGCCATGACGGTGGGCTGCATCCTCGGCCTCATCATGGGCCGGTCCGAGCGTGTGAACATGTGGCTCGACCCGTGGGTCACGGTCTTCCTAAACCTGCCCGCGCTGGTGATCATCGTGCTCTGCTACCTCTGGATCGGCTTGAACGAGACCGCGGCCATCATCGCCGTTGCCCTCAACAAGACCGCCATGGTCACGGTGACAATCCGAGAGGGCGTCCGTACGCTCGACCGAGGCGTCGCCGACATGGCGCAGGTCTACCGGCTGTCTACTGCGACGCGACTACGCCACATCATCTGGCCCCAACTCGGCCCCTTCGTGGCCGCCAGCACCCGCAACGGGCTGGCCGTGATCTGGAAAATCGTGCTGGTGGTCGAGTTCCTGGGCCGCTCCAACGGCGTCGGCTTCCAGATCCACCTCTACTTCCAGCTCTTCGACACAGCCACCGTCCTCGCCTACGCGCTGGCGTTTACGGGCGTGATGCTGAGCATCGAGTACGGGCTGGTCCAGCAGTGGGAGAGACGGTCGAGTGCTTGGCGGCGGGTTTAGTGTTGTAATTTGGGTACGCACAATGAAACAAAAACAAAGAGTTAGAAGAAAGGTTCAGTTTCTATGAGTTGATGATCTATCGAAGATGCAACCTTTGAGGGTGCAAATGCTAGTATTTATTCTCCATCTTTCCGCTGCGATTGCAATATCAACACTTTTCGCTTTTGAGAATGTAGCTTTCATACTCTCAATGCCTTCAAGTTTCGGAAATGTAGATGGCATACAGATAAACACTGAAGTCGCTTTATCTACCACGTTCAATATAGCCATCGTTTTTTCAATGTCGGCTTTTGTCTTCCTATCTTGTCAAAAGAGGGTGCAAAACGCTGGAGGCTTGATAGATGAAGCAACACATGCCCGAATATTTTCCACAATTGATGGAATATATTATCTGGGATTCACGATTACCTTAATTGCGATAATCTTTGGGCTGGGCTTCGGAACAAACTCTGATAGTGGTATTCAACGGCTTGTGCAGCAAAACGCAATAGCAATTTCCAGTACTGCAGCAGCACTCATTATGCGGACTTTGCTTTGTCAGGTCTTTGAAAGCCGTCTAGAAGGAATGCTTCGCGATGATCAAATAAATTTTGTGGATCAAGCTAATCGAACTCGTTCAGAGTTAATACAATTGGCCGCATCAGCGAAGAGTCTAAAGGAGAACATGGATCAAGCTTCACGGTCTCTCAACGAGACGGCCAGAAACTCGCAACGTCTTGATGAAACTATACAAGTAATTTCTGCAAACTCCGCCAAAGCGTATACTGAACAGATGGGTGAGGGAGTAAAAAGCTTCATTAGAGACACGGACGCGTTTTCCAAAAAAGCACTTGAAAGCTATGAGCAGGCGCTCAAGCAATGGAACAGGTTAACAGATTTGTCACTCGATATTGCGAAGGGCCAATATGATGATGTTCAAAAAGAATTTAGGTCCCAACGCGCGACGCAAGACAACGACGACAAAGCCTCTAGCAGTGAAGGTAAAGGAGGCGCTTTCACCCAGGTTTTTACAACGATTAGAAAGCTCTGGTTGAGATTTCTCGGATGAAAACACATCACCACAGCTCCAATAGTTTGGTGTCAAGTACTTTTGCTGAGCTTATTCTTTTTCTTCTATTTATATTTCTGATATATCTTTCACAAATAGTTACAGAAAAGGCCGCTGATCAAACTATCATAGTCTTAAGCGAAGCAGACGGATTCACATTTCAATCTGGCCGCTCTGATTTAGATGGGGATTTTTGTCGTTTGCTTCGAGAGGAAATTGCTCCGCAAATTTTGCGCACGGCTGAACTATATCAGTGGACTGCAGTAGAAGTGAAAGTTATTGGACACACCGACCTTGTTCCAATTGGCAACAGAAGGCCGTACCTTGATAAGATAAACTCATGGGAAAATAGCAGGGAAGGTCGTCAATTCAAGTATGGTGCGTGTGCTTCAATCGATCGCGACGTAAAGGCAACTAATAATCTTGGGTTAGGCTTTCTGCGCGCCGTTAGAGTAACCGGTGTGCTTGAAGCCTCTCTGTCAAATGAGCGCTTCTCCTTTCTTGCGTTATCTGCTGGTCAATTCTATCCGCCAGAATCTTTGGGAATGCTTGGTAGAGCTGACTCACGACGCCGAAGAATCGAAATATCGATATCTCCAAAATGACAGAATAAGATAACAATTTTTGCTCTGGATGTTCACTTGTTGGCACTCATCAGTTGAATGTTCATTGTAAAATTTGGCTCATTTTGACCACCTCTGATATCGCCCCACCAACTCTCCCTCACAGACCTTGAACGCCAGCCAGCAGCTCAAGGACAGCGCGCCCCAGAGGATGAGTTCTCCCACCTGCCACAGAGCGCCGTGCCGCACCGCCTCTGATCCGAATTCGCGAAGGAAGGTGAGGCTGGCCATGGCTTGGGAGAAGAGGTTGACCGTTACAAACGCAAATAGCGAAAACACTGCCCCGGCAAAGAGGAAGACGAGCAGCGACGGCCAGCGGGTCACGTTGAAGAGCACCATGCCGCAGAGTAGGTCCGGTTGGCGTTTCCTCGCAAGGGCCCAAAGGTTACCAAAAGGTTAATAGGTCCGATCCGGCCCCAATGTTTCGCGCGCGAAACAATTCGAGCCGGTTTTGCCAACGGCAAACAAACTGTCCGGGGGACAGTTTGAGGTGAGAATGGGCGGAGCCCGGTTCCATGCTGACCTTTCCAAAACCGTATGCTAGGGCAGAGCCAAACCACACCGAGGACCCCCATGGCCAAGACCCCCAGCGGCAAGAATACCTCCGGGCGCGGACAGCGTGATCTCAAGGTCAAGGTCAAGTCTGCCCGGGGCCGCAAGCTCAGCTCGACCCGGTGGCTGCAACGCCAGCTCAACGACCCGTATGTCAAGCGCGCGCAGGCCGACGGTTACCGGGGTCGCGCGGCCTACAAGATCCTCGAACTGGACGACAAGTACCGCTTCCTCGTCCCTGGCGCCCGCGTCGTGGACCTCGGCGCCGCCCCCGGAGGCTGGTGCCAGGTCGCCGTCAAACGCGTGAACGCCTTGGGCGAGAAGCCGGGCAAGAAGGTCGGCACGATCCTCGGCATCGACCTGCAAGAGATGGAACCCATCGCCGGGGCCGAGTTGCACGTGCTCGATTTCTTGGACGAAGGCGCGGAAGATCAAGTCAAAGAATGGCTCGGCGGCAAAGCGGATGTCGTCATGTCCGACATGGCCGCGGCCAGTTCAGGCCACAAACAAACCGACCACCTGCGCATCATCAACCTGTGCGAAACGGCGGCCTATTTCGCCTTCGACGTCTTGGAAGAAGGCGGCACGTTCGTTGCGAAAGTCCTGGCGGGCGGGGCAGAGGGCGAGCTTCAGAAGCTCCTTAAACAGCGCTTCACTAAAGTCGCCAACGTCAAACCACCCGCATCGCGGTCAGACAGCTCGGAAAAGTTCGTCGTCGCCACCGGCTATCGCGGGTCCGAGGATTGATCCCGTCGCAGGGATCGCAACGCCCTGTCGCGCAAGACAAGTTCGATGTCAGGCCGCAGTGTATCCGGCCCGGTATAGGCGCGCCCAGATCCCGTTTGCAGACGGTCTTGTCGGTGCAATTCAAACAGGCGCGCAACGCCTGTATTCTGCACCCGCCCCGGGCGCAGGTCTTTATCATGTTTCATACGGCCTCCCCAGGCGGTGTATCTGGAAAGGCTAAGTGGCTGGTTAAGATGGCAAATTTAAGCCAAATTGTAGGTTTTCTTGGCGAAACGCCGTCGGTGGCGCGCCAAAGCGGAGCCGGAAGGCTCGCGTGAGCGCGGTGGGGTCGTCATATCCGCAGCGCACGGCGATCTCGGCAATGCTGGCGTCCGACCCTTCGACCAATTGCCGCGCGGCGGTCAACCGGATGTGACGGTAGAGTTGTCCCGGTGTCATTCCAAGAGCGGATTGGCATCGCCGCGATAGGGTGCGGGGGCTGGTCTTTAGGGACTGGGACAAGTGGTTTATGTCTAGCGGTACCTCGATATGTTTGCGCATAATGCGCGCTGCCCGCGCCACCAACGAGTCCCGGACCGCAGGCAGCGCGTCGCTGCGCGCTGGCGGTGTGAAGAGCGCTTCGACATCCATCGCCACTGCCGGGCTGATGTCGCGTGCGATCAGGTGACGACTGAGGTCAAGCGTTGCGGATGCGCCTGCGCATGTCAGGACATCGCGGTCAGCAACCCATGAAGCCTGTTCGACGGCCACGTCGAGGAACCGTTCTGAGAACGCATCCAGGATGTCCCAGTGAACCGTTGCGCGGCGGTCTTTCAACAACCCCGCGGCGGCCATCAACCATGCCCCCGTGTCGAGACCGAAAACCGCCTTGGATCGTCTTGCAGCGATCTGCATTGCGCGGCGTGTGGCGGGTGTATCGTTTTCAAGATGACCGTAGCTCGCGATGACGTAGAGCCTGTCAGCATAGGAAAGCTCGTGTATCGCGTTGTCCGGCAGGATAGCGACGCCGGAACTGGACCGAACCGGCGCACCGTCGAGGCTGTAAAATTGCCACGTGTATGTTGGCAGGGGCGCAAAGCTGTTCGCAGCGCGCAGCGGTTCAAGCGCGTTGGAGAGGCACAGATTTGAAAAGCGGTCGACCAAGAGGAACGCGATTTTCAAGGGCTCTCGGGGCGGTTTTGGCAGTTTTTGCATGATGATGACCGTATGCGCATGGTTGCTGAGAAATCCAGTGCCAAAGTCGTGCAAACGTAAAGGGGGAGAGCGTTGATGCCGTTAGCCATGTCGAAAGAGGTGTTCATCACCTGTGCGGTCACCGGCTCTGGCGGTACGCAAGACCGCAGTCCGCATGTGCCGCGATCCCCGAAAGAGATTGCCGACAGCGCGATTGATGCGGCGAAGGCTGGGGCCGCGATTGTGCATTGCCACGTGCGTGATCCGGAAACCGGCGTGCCATCTCGTAAGTTGGACTATTACCGAGAGTTGACCGACCGCATTCGGGACGCTGAGGTCGATGTGGTGCTGAACCTGACCGCCGGGATGGGCGGCGACATTACTTTTGGACCAACCTCTGCGCCCATGCCGGTCAATCAAGCAGGCACTGACATGATCAGTGCAGAGGAGCGGGTGGCGCATGTCGCCGAATGCCTGCCTGAGATTTGCACACTTGATTGCGGAACGATGAACTTTGCAGGAGCCGATTATGTCATGACAAACACGCCCGGCATGTTGCGGGCGATGGGCGGCATGATGACGGAGCTTGGGGTCAAACCTGAAATCGAGGCGTTCGACACCGGGCATCTGTGGTTTGCCAAAGAGTTGGTGAAAGAGTGTGTGCTGAAGGACCCGGCCTTGGTGCAACTTTGCATGGGGGTGCCCTGGGGCGCGCCAGATGACCTCAACACCTTTATGGCGATGGTGAACAACGTGCCGGATCACTGGACATTCAGTGCCTTTTCGCTGGGGCGGAACCAGATGGCGTATGCGGCTGCGGCGGTTCTTGCCGGTGGGCATGTGCGGGTCGGGTTGGAAGACAATCTGTGGCTTGAGAAAGGTGTGCTTGCCACCAACGCGCAGCTTGTCGAGCGTGCTGTTGGCGTGGTCGAGGGCATGGGCGCGCGGATCATGTCGCCTGATGACGTTCGCACGAAGCTGGGTCTGACCAAACGCGCGCCGGTGTCCTGATGGCAGTTGTGCTATGTTACGGTGACAGCAACACGCATGGCACCAAACCGTTGGTGAGTTTGGGCGCATTTGAGCGATATGCGCGGGGTGATCGTTGGCCAGATGTCATGGCCGACATGTTGGGGGCGGAGCACAACGTTCTTTCGGAAGGGTTGCCCGGACGCACAACGGTACATGACGATCTGGTCGAAGGCGGCATGCGCAACGGTCTGACTGTGCTGCCGGCGATCCTGCATTCCCACAAACCGATTGACCTGATGGTGCTGATGCTTGGCACCAATGACCTCAAACATCGGTTCTCGGTCACCGCGTTTGAGATTGCCCGATCGGTTGAGCGGTTGGTTGTTGCGACGAAAGCGGAAGGCGTTGTGCAGGACATCCTGATCGTTTCCCCGGCCCCGGTGAAAGAAGCGGGTGTTTTGACGGATGTGTTCGCCGGAGCCGAAGCACGGCAGGCTGGCTTGGCCAATCACCTCGCAGATGTGGCTGAACGCCAAGGCTGCGGGTTTGTAGACGCTGGAGCATCAGTAGAGGTCTCTTCCGTCGATGGGGTGCATTGGAATGTCGCGGCGCATCACGCCTTTGGCGCGACGATGGCGCATGCCGTGAAGGAGCGTTTGGCATGAGCAAGACAGCTGCAATCATCGGCGGAGGTGTCATCGGCGGCGGTTGGTCCGCGCGATTTGCGCTGATGGGCTGGGACGTGCGGGTGTTTGACCCAGACCCGGAGGCCGAGCGGAAGATCGGTGAGGTCATGGCCAACGCGGAACGCGTGCTGCCGATGCTTTATGAAGCGCCCATGCCTGCCCGTGGGGCTGTGACATTTGTCGGGTCTGTCGCTGAGGCGGTGTCTGGTGCGGATTGGGTGCAGGAAAGCGTGCCAGAGCGGTTAGACGATAAGCATCGCGTGTTGGCAGATGTGCAGGCAAGCTGTCCGGCGGAGGCTGTGATCGGGTCTTCGACCTCTGGCTTCAAGCCGTCGGAGTTGCAGGAAGGCGCTGCGCGACCCGAGCAGATCATGGTCACGCATCCATTTAACCCGGTCTACCTGCTCCCGCTGGTTGAAGTCGTACCAGGTGCTGCGTCCGCAGCGCATGTCGCGCGAGCGAAAGAGATTCTGATATTGCTTGGCATGTACCCGCTGCATGTGCGGGCAGAGATCGACGCGCATATCGCAGATCGGTTTTTGGAAGCTGTTTGGCGCGAGGCGTTGTGGCTGGTCAAAGACGGCATCGCGACGACTGAAGAAATCGACAACGCGATCCGCTATGGGTTCGGGCTGCGATGGGCGCAGATGGGGCTGTTTGAAACCTACCGTATGGCGGGTGGCGAGGCGGGCATGCGGCACTTCATGGCGCAGTTTGGCCCCTGCCTCGAATGGCCCTGGACCAAGCTGATGGATGTGCCGGAGTTCACGGATGAGTTGGTTGATCTGATTGCAGACCAGTCGGACCAGCAGTCAGGTGCCTTGAGCATCCGTGAGCTGGAGCGGCTGCGGGACAACAACCTCGTCGCGATCTTGCGCGCGTTGAAGCAACAGGAAGCAGCGGCAGGCCAACTGATCAAGGTTCACGACGACGCGCTGCGCGGGCCTTTGGGCAGCGAGGTGCC
>ERZ1740067.2013-NODE-2013-length-12954-cov-3.946430_pt1 | contig 12954 bp, 16 predicted proteins | sample MGYA00581736_ERZ1740067 | MGnify/ENA primary metagenome ERZ1740067 (study PRJEB43018, sample SAMN04849236) | marine metagenome | isolation source: floating plastic debris | place: Pacific Ocean | collected 2008-08-27 | study: EMG produced TPA metagenomics... | reverse complement strand
TATACCAGGGTTTGTGTTTCGTGAAGAACAGCCTAGCTTCGGAACCTGGAATGTCTTTACCGGTAACGTCAGCTCCGTAGAAGACCCCGTGAGTATCTTGGGCAATCGATGGGATGCAAAAGCTACAAAATTCACCGTTTATCACAGAGATGGTCGAAAGATATTTTTCCACCAGGGGCTTGTGCAGTGGGTTGAGTTCCCCAATGGCATAAAGCATACCTATAATTATAATTTCGTCTCAAATTTTCAGCCGGCGGGCAACTCGCATAGTGGGAGGCGATTGCAATCTATAACGTCTAATGCGGGTTACATGCTGCACTTCGAATACGAAGATACACCCACGCCTGCTGAACAAACAAACGGAAGTTGGGACGAGGCATGGGTTACTCCAACTCGAGTCACTTGCATAAACACTAGTGTATATAATTGCTCACCGACCGCCAATCAGTGTAATGCAAATCAAAATGCGCAGTGGCCCTATATTGATTTCAATAATTTCCAAAACAGGCTTAATTGGGACGGTTGGCTCCTGCTTGACTCTGTAGAAAATCGCCTCGGCCACACGACCGCTTTTGAATACAAGCAGCCCCAAGCTATCCTGGGCGGGCCTTCCTACCCGGTCTATTATCTTTCGGCTGTAAAATCGCCGCAAGATCCAACAGTCAAAGACTTCGCTATTGATATCACTCAACAGCATGCAGGCGGCGGAAACAACTTCGAGGCGACTTACAGTATCCAACTCAATGGCGAGAGTTGGACGTATGAGTCCCTTGGCGGCATCAGCGGTCAAGCCTCCGGCCCAGAAGGGTATCTAATGACCTGGGATGGAACGCCAGGCGGACCCTATGGCGGACCCTTCGTTAGCAGCATAGATACCAATGGGCGTGAGGTTGTGTGTGGCCGGTGCAACGACACTTTCGACCTCCAATGGACAGAGCCAAGCGGGATCAAACACATACTGGATAATGAGACGACCCGGAACGGTCTTATCAGCCATACAATTGAATCAAAACCCGGCTCAACTTTGCCAATAAAAACGCGCCAATGGGCCTACAAGGCTGATAACACCCAAAACGCTTTCGGCGACTGGCGGTCTTTCCACAAAGCGACGTCCTACACAGATTGGCGAGGCCATGCTTTTGACTATAGCTACGACAACGCGCACGGCGGCATACTAAGCCGCAAACAGCCTAGTCCAGCCGTTGGCGCCTATGCGGCCATCCGCCCGGAAACGCGGCGTGATTATAGTGTGATTGGCAGCGGCATTACGGGTCTGACCGAGCAGTCAACCTGTACGAACTCAGCCAGCTGCGATAATGCGTCTAGCGAACGCCTCATTGCCTGGACTTACACTAGCCAGAACTATCAGCTCGAGACCGAGACCGTCAAAGGCGGTGACGGCAGTAACCCATCGACGACGACACGGACTTATACGCCGCAGGGCGATGTCGCGACCATCGATGGCCCGCTCCCCGGCTCGAACGACACTGTCTACTACTATTACGATGAAGTTCGCCGCCTGCGCGCGGAAGTCGGCCCTGACCCGGATGGCTCAGGCGGCCAGCCACGGTCCGTGACGCGCTATACCTATAACGCTGATGGCAATGTCACCCAGACAGATACTGGCCATGTCCCAACGCCAGCCAACTGGAATGCCATGACGGTCACGGCCCGCATGAAGTATTACTACGACCCCTATGGCCGCAAAATCCGTGAAGAATCCATCCATATGGGCGGTGCACAGAACGGCCAGATCGGTCGCCAAGTGCAGATGAATTATACAGGCCGCGGCCAGGTGAAATGCACCGCTATCCGCATGAACCCCGCCCAATTCTCTAGCCCACCGGCAGACGCCTGCGCGCTTGGGCCGGAAGGGACAGAAGGTCCAGACCGCATCACGCGCAATTACTACACGGTAGAGGGTGACCTTCAGCGCGTGGTGGAAGGCTATGGTACATCGCTCGCCCGGGATTACAAAACCTATTCCTACTTCCCAGATGGCACAGTCCAGTGGGTAGAAGACGCCAAAGGCAACCGCACGACATATGAATATGACGGCTTCAATCGCCTGACGAAAACCATCTTCCCCTCAAAGACCACGGCGCATCAGTCCGACCCCAATGACTATGAGGCCTATACCTATGACGCGGCCGACAACCGCACTTCGCTGCGCAAGCGCGACGGCAGCGTGATTAACTACACCTACGATGACCTCAACCGCATGGTGGTAAAGGATATCCCCGGCGGCACAGCCGCAGATGTCCATTATGGGTATGACCTGACCGACCTCGAACTCTATGTGCGCTTTGTCTCTGCCAGCGGGCAGGGCATTACCAATACCTATGATTCTGTCGGGCGGCTGAAGACGGCCACCAGCAGTCTCACCAGCACCACGCTGACCTACGATTATGACGCTGCAGGCAACCGCACGCATTTAGAGCATGATGACAACAAGACCTTCACCTATGTCTATGATAGCGCCAGCCGCCTCACAGACATTCTAGACCCCACCAGCGCCTGGGTGAGCGACGTCAGCTATGACGCCAGCAGCCGGCTGGAGCGACTGGACCACCGGGACCGCTTTGATTGGACTGCTGGCTATGACGGCCTGTCGCGCCTTGAGTCCTTTGAGATTGATGCGGATGTCTTGTCCACGGACGATCTCACCGAGACCTTCAGCTTCAGCCCTGCCAATCAGCTCACGCAGCGCACCACGACCAACGCCGCCTATGGCTACCACCAGCCCTCTAGCGGCACCACGAGCTATGTCGCCAACGGCCTGAACCAATACACCTCCATTGGCGGGGCCACAGTCACCCACGATGCCAACGGCAACATGCTGTCGGACGGCACCTCTACCTACACCTATGACGTCGAAAACCGCCTCGTCACGGCCAATACGCCCAGCGGCAACATCACCCTGAAATACGACCCCTATGGCCGCCTCTATGAGGTGGATGGCGCCGTGACCAGCCGCTTTGTCCAGGACGGCGACGCGCTGATCATGGAGCTGGATGGCTCAAACACCATCCTGCGCCGCTATGTGCATGGCGCAGGCGTGGATGACCCGCTCATCTGGTATGAAGGCGCAGGCACCAGCGCATCAGAGCGCCGCGCCCTGGTGAAGAACTATCAAGGCTCGGTGATCGGCGTCTCCGCCGCAAGCGGTCCCATGACCAAAAACACCAACGACCCCTACGGCATCCCCGGGGCCAACAACACCGGCCGCTTTGCCTATACCGGCCAGGTCGTGGTGCCGGAGCTTGACCTCTATTACTATAAAGCGCGGATTTATAACCCCTATATCGGCCGTTTCCTGCAGACCGACCCCATTGGCTATGAGGACCAGATGAACCTCTATGCTTATGTCGGCAATGATCCGATGAATAGCACAGATCCAACCGGCCTTGATTGCGAATTGTGGGGGACGTGCTCCCCGGGCACAGCTGGTGCCGAATTCACCATCAACTTCTGTGTGTCAAGCACGTGCTCCACGAGGGATCAAGCTGCTGTAAATGCGGCACGGGAAAGGGTTGGGTCCGTTCCGATAACGGAAGAAAACACTCGTGAAGCTGGCGAGCAGCTAATGTCGAATGGCATAGACGCTGTCACGCTTGGCATTGGTGGACCAATAACGAGTAAATTGGCATCTTTAGTTTCTTCTAAGGTCGCGTCCCGAATAAGCACTAAAACAGCAGCCGAAGTTGCCAAAGATGTCACAGCTAAAGCAGGGTTTTCAAAAGCTAGCGAAGTTGGAAGCGTTGTAGGCTGGGGTGGCGGCAGAAATGCGGCTGCACAAGCTAGTGCGCGAGCTGGGCAAATCGATAAGGCGGCAGTAAATACTATGCGCGAAGGAGGCCTTACCAAAGAGTTAGCAGTTGCATATCGCGATGTATATAAAACGGCTGTAAGTGAGGGCACTGGAGGGGCAACTGCTCAGGCTAGGCTTGAGCTGATGAATGCAATTCTCAAGCATTGGTAGGGTCAATGAGTTTAGCTATTCCAATTCACAATAAATCTGAAGCGCCACTAACAATGCGTCTGGAGCCTTGGGCTGAAACCTTTATTATTAAGCCCATGAGTTATGTGACTTTAAGAGGAAATTTTGGGGAGAACTTGGACCAGTTTGAAGTACATTATTGGTCAGATAACTTTATCGAGTGTTTTGTTCCTCCGAACACTAAAGTTGAGGAAAATGGTAGGATTCTGGTTCCATTTACAGGTGCCGAATCCTAACAAGTATCTGGGAAGAAAGGAAGAAAGGGACAGTATACCTTTTTGCCGAAAATAGTCGAAAATAGGGAGAAAATAGGGACAGTATACTTTTTTGACTAAACCCTAGACCCCCAGCGCCCGGGTGAGCGACGTCGACCTATATTCGGCGGGCCGTCTGAATCAGGAAATGACTCCCGTTGACACCAAGGACCTTGCTCTACGTGGTTTAGACAATTGTTAGGGAGACGGATGATTAGTCGTCAAATTTGACATATCCGATGGAGCAGGGGTTCGAGCCGTTGGTGATGCGCACGAAGACATTGCGGTTCGCCAGGCTGGCGGATAGCAGGAAAGAGTAGATGTTTTCTGCGCCTGGGTCGCTTGCGGTTATGACGGTCGCGCCGTCTCCTGTGAGGGTGCAATCCAGCGGGCTCATATCTGCGTCGAGCCAAACGCGCACATGTCCATCTGCGAAGGGCATCAGTTGATCGATGGGCGCCTCGCACGCATTTGGCGAGCAAGCCGCCTGCGCCTTTGTAACGTAAATTGTCAGCATTGCTGCGATGCAAAGGTGGCTGGCAGACGGCTTAAGCGGTGTGATCATCTGAGCGGACGGTCTTTATGCTATTGAAAGGGATTAGAATGAGGTTCCAGTCGGTATTAGCGTTTTTGGCTTATGCGGTTGTCATTACTATTTGGCCAAGCCACTTGCATGCAGCCTATGAGGGTGGATCCCGGATTGTAAAGAAGCTTTACGTGGATGGGCCCAAAGTTTGGGTTTTCTTTGATCCGCCACCCGTGGTTTGTGCGGGTGATAGCTACTTCAACTGGGGTCACATGCATCTCAGGTTTGCCCGGCCCCAGTTCGACGCCCTTTATGCGTTATTGCTGTCCCATAATACGACTGGCGCGCCAATTGCTGGCATTTGGTATGTTGGGACAAGTTGCTCTAATGCAGGCACACCTGAGCTAACTGGTGCAGCCAATTCAAAATGAGTAGGTTTTTTTTCGCGCAGGAAACTTAAAAGCTCAAGGCTTGAGAGAATAGGATAAAACAGGTCGCTATTTCTCAATGCGGAAAACGTTTACTGGCGTGTTGCAGGTGGTGTCTGCGCTGTCGAACGTAAATCGAACTGCGTCGCCTGAATGATAGGCGGAGATGATCATTGACGCCAAAATTTCGAAGTCGGTATGGCTGCGTTCCACGATAAAGCGGATGGCGCAATTGGGATTGGGCGGTAGGGCAACTTCTGGGACAGGTTCGCTCACCCAAAAGAACATACCCTCCGGCTCCATGCTAATGCGAATGAGCGTCCGGATCGTCGAATCTGGCCATGCCCATGTTTGGGCTTTTACTTCGCTGGTGATGGATGCCATGGCAATGGCGACCAACAGGGCGCTTTTTTTCAAAAATGACATGAAAAGCCAGCGACTATCTGAATTCTATTCCATGCACCGAAAATTCGCTGACATTTGCTGTACTGCCATAATACCAAGGTACGGCAACGCATCCACTGCTCCAAAAACTGATGACTTTCTGTGCGCTGATTGCGGTCATGATCATACTCATAATTCTACTTTTCTCGTCTTCGGAGGCGTTTCCAGGCAAGAAAGCTACATTTGATTTGCCGCATGATTTGGGGTCACCGAAGTTGCCAAAGACCAAAATTCCATCATGGGCTAGGCCAACTTTTGTTGGCACGCCGGCGTTTACATAGACGTGCTGCGCCTGTGCATGCTGCGGAGCCGATAATAGTACCAAAGTTAACAGTAACCGCTTCATATTTATGCCTTTTTCTAATAAGTTGTAGCGACTGCGGCGGGTAAAAAGCGCTTCCACTTCGCCAAAATTAAGTATAACTTGTACTCGCCTAAGGTGCAATTGCACTACCTTGTTCTCGGGAAATGAAATCGGTGCAGCAGCTTGAAGACGCTATGGTGGCAGCCGAGGTTGTGGCAAAAGACCTGTTGCAACATGCCAAGCGCGTCGGGGAAGAGACGCGGACCCCTCTGACAGCTTCGTTGACCCGGCTTGGTTTGATCGCTGAAGAGGATTTGGCAGCTTGGTTGAGTAGTGAATTCCAGGTGCCGCGTTGGCGCCCTTCAGATGACTTAGGCCAGGTTAAGCTTCCGCCGAATGTCAATCTCACATTGCTGCAGGCGAAAAGGGCCCTGTTCATCGAGGATGAGGCAGAAACCTGGCACCTTGTTGTTGCTGACCCCAGCGATAAGTGGGTGCTGCGGGCCTTAGACTTTGCTCTTGGCTGTGCGTCGACGCTTTGGATTGGGACAGAGGCTGATATTCTTGCCAGTCTGGGGTCGCTCGATAAAGGCCGCAATGGGGCAAGCACTCTCGCTGATGTAGGGTTGGCGCAGGTCGGATCCTCGCAGAGTGATGATGTCTCTACACTGCAGGATTTAAATTCCGATGCACCAGCCATCCGGTCCGTGAATACCATTTTTGCGGAGGCTGCGGATCAGGTGGGTTCGGATATTCATATCGAGCCTTTGGAGCGATCCGTTGTTGTTCGCTACCGGACTGATGGCATGCTGCGAGAGGCGGACTCACTGGCGCAGGGCATGGCGACATCCGTTGTCTCACGTCTCAAAGTCACGGCCAAGCTGGATATTGCCGAAAAACGCATGCCGCAGGATGGGCGCATTCGAACCTCTATCCGTGGGCAGAATGTGGACCTGCGCGTATCGACGACGCCGACGATCTATGGGGAAAGCGTTGTTCTTCGGATTTTGGGGCGTTCAGCGACCCCGCTGAATTTGCGGGACCTCGGTTTGCCCAATGCCTCGGTATCGGCCTTTGAAGATGCATTGGCACGGCCCCATGGGATTGTCTTAGTCACCGGGCCGACCGGCTCGGGCAAGACCCGGATGTGATGATGCTGGGCGAAATTCGCGATAAGGAGACAGCGGATATTGCCATTCGAGCGGCCCTGATGTGCCACTTGGTTCTAGCGACGCTTCAGACATACTCAGCGATCGGTGCCATTACCCGGCTTGTTGATATGGCGTTTGAGCCGCTTCTTATTGCAAACACCTTGGTGCTTACGGCCTTGCACCGCCTGCGCGTTGGCGAGCAAACGGCGCAGCGGGGTGATATGGCGCGCAAGGCAAGCGCAATCTTAGAGTTTGCCTCCAAGAACAAAATCGACCGTCTCATGACGCTGCTTAACCCCATCGCTACCATAGTGCTGGGCGTCATTGTGGCGTCTCTCGTTGGGGCGGTGATGCTCGGTATTTTAAGTGTGAATGAATTGGCGAAGTAAGGAGCTAAATGCCAAAATGAAACTCTCAAACAAATTCGCTTTAATTCCATCGGCCCTAACGTGTTTTTATGCCGCTTCTGTGGGGGCGTGGGATGGCCGTAATGAAGGAACGATATCAACCCTTCGTTATAAAAATTCAACGTTGATCATTCAGCAGCCAAGTATGTCCAACCCAGGTGCTTGCGGGAGTGGAGCTTGGTACACGATTGCTTATGCAGCGAGCACTTTTGATCAATTCAACGCAGCCTTGCTAACGGCATATTCGACTGGGAAGAGCGTTGATCTGGCACTCACAGGCTGTTCCAATGGTTATCCAGTCATCGCTGAAGTTTGGCTGAAATAGTTGGAGTTTAGGGTGACTTTCAAAAAAGTTCTGGTTTGTATGGCAGTGCTTGCTGCACAACCTAATTCGGTGTCAGCACAAATGCTTTCGTGCGACGGGTATGTGACTCGCGTATTGTCAGGCAATAACTACTGCGGTGGTTCGAGAGTAGGTTTTTCATGGAGTGGAGGCGCTGAATGGATCTGCTCAGCCAACGCAAATATGGACGCCCTAATTATAACTGCCTATTCCGCAAACAGAGAGATTTCCGTTCGAGACCCAAGGTGGTCGAATTGTTCAAGTATCCCAAAAGCGATAGTCCCTGATCACGTTTGGTTCCAGGATTGATATGATTTGCCATCATAGAAAAAACATGCGGTGTCTAGGATGGGCTAGACCGCATCGGCAAGCAGGTTACACCCTGCTTGAACTGCTTGTCGTCCTCGTCGTCCTAGGCTTGCTCGCCGCCATTGCCACACCGCAGTTACTGCGACTACTTGGCGGTGCTAAATCCGATGCAGCGACCCTGCAGATTGATGCCCTGACAGCGAGCTTAGAGTATTATTTTCTCGACGTTGGGACTTACCCATCTCAGGACCAGGGCCTGAATGCGCTTTGGAGCCAGCCCTCTGGCGTTGATAGTTGGAACGGGCCGTATGATCAAAAGCCGTCGCAGCTAGAGGACCCTTGGGGTAGCCCTTATATTTATCAAATACCCGGTGATACTGCGCCCTTTCGCCTTCTAACGCTGGGGGCTGATGGTAAAGAGGGAGGGGAAGGCGACAACCAGGATGTTTCCAACATTCCCAATGCCGAAAGCTGAAATAGGCTTTACGCTCATTGAAGTCTTAGTGGCTTTAACCGTCGTTGCCTTGTTGACGTCGTCAGTTGCCGTTGTTGGTTTCCGCAACTCTAGCAGCCTCGACCTTCAAAGAACGACAAACGCATTGCGGGGGTTCTTGGCGGATGCGCGTGATAGGTCCATTGAAAGTGGCGTTGATCAAGTCATTTCCATTCAATCGCGCTCGCTTTCGGTTGCCCAATCTGGGCCTGTCTTACAACTGAAGGAGAACCAGAGCTTATCGCTAAAAACAGGCAGCGTTGAATCTAGGCCGCAGATTGTAATTTTCCCAGACGGCTCCGTTTCTGCCCCAGACATGCTGCTGTCCCAAGGGTCTGAGAAGATGGCAATCAGCATTAGCACTTTGACCGGTGCCGTTGCAGTTCAGCCTTTTAAGGATTGATATGTGGTCTAGGGCTACATCAGCGGGTTTCACCTTGCTTGAAGTATTGGTCTCTCTGGTGATTTTGAGCTTGGCTCTGTCCACCGTCATTCCGGCAACGCTTATATCATATCGGCGCACTATCCTTGCGGCAGATAAGGTTAGAGCAGACTTGCTAGCCCAATCTATCGTCGAAGACGTTCTTCTCACGGATATCTTGCGTGCCGAAACACGCAGGCGGGAAGAGGATGGCTTCGTTTGGGTTGTTGATATCCGTCCCGTTTCTCGAGTGGGGCAGCGCGGCGAGAATACGGCTAAACTTGTTGAGGTGATTGTCGAGGTAAGCAACGGGGCTAGCGGCGACTTGATATCACGGCTGAGTACCCAGTCTGTGGTGGCAAACCAATGAGACCTTCGAGCCTGCAGGCGGGATTTTCTTTGATCGAAGTGCTGGTTGCTATGGTGGTCGGCAGCATGTTGATAGCTTTATCGACGAGCGCCGTCTCAACCATAAGAGCGCGTTGGCAAAGTGCCACTGACTTTCATGCGAGAATTGAAAATCAGTCGCGAACTGTATCTGTCTTATACAAACTTATTGAGCGGGCCGTGCCTTTTTCCCTCAATCCAGGCGGCGCAGCGTTTGAGGGGACCGTAGACGAAATACGATTTAGTGCGCCCGCCCCATTGGCCTTCGAGACTAGCGGCTTGATGCGCTATAGCCTACGCACCATGCGCTTAGAAGGCGAGCGATATAGCCTGATTTTAGATGTACTAGATACGGAAGGGTCAAGCGCTCCGATTATCTCCGAAGTTCTATTTTCAGATCTCAATATTGTGAAATTCACCTATTACGAAAATGCGTCTTCAGGTGTAGTGTCTCAGACGTCTTGGATTGGCAAAAAAGGCCTACCAGGTATGATCGAAGTCGCTTTGAAATCAGCTGGTGAAGACCAGCCCGTGACGCGCATAAAGATGAGGCCGCGTATGACGGTTGATAGCCGCTGCTTGTTTGATCCTGTCAGCCGGAAGTGCCGTTTATAACCATGGTGTCTTGGGCATTGCCCTCCACGGGGCGCGCGGCAGATCTCGCCAGTGCTTTGCAACTTGTCACAACAGGTTCCGATACAGCGACCGCTGGTAGCTCGGGTTCAGTTGGCGGAAACAGAGGCGGTGGTTTGCAAGATGACTTGCGCATTGTTCCAAATGAGGAAAATAACTCACTCCTCATCTTCGCCACAGGTGAAGAATATCGATTTTTACAAGAGGCATTGACCTCGCTTGATGTTCCTGCCCGTCAGGTAATGATTGAAGCTGTATTTGCCGAAATTACACTGAACGACACGTTGCGATATGGGCTAAATTGGTCATTCGATACCGATGAAGGGACAATAGCCTTCAGTGAAGCAGACTCAGGCGGTATTGCTTCGGACTTTCCCGGTTTCTCGGCTCTTTATACTGGATCATCGGATGCCCGAGTAGTGCTCAATGCCATCCAGTCATTTACAGATGTAAAAGTACTTTCATCGCCAAAAATCCTTGTCCTCAACAATCAAACGGCCACGCTCCAAATTGGTGATCAAGTCCCTATCGTCACACAACAATGGCAAGGGACGGTGACTGGCGATGCGCCGCTTATCAACACGGTTGAATTGCGCGATACTGGGGTGATGTTGGATGTAACGCCGCGCATTAATGAAAGCGGTGTGGTGATTATAGATGTTAGCCAGGAGGTCAGTGATGTCGTAGAGACGGTATCATCAGGCATTGATTCACCGACTATCCAGCAGCGGCAAATCCAAACGACGGTGGTGGTCTCTGAAGGAAATACAATAGCGTTGGGCGGGCTTATTCGGGAAACGGCCTCCCGGGGCAACAGCGGAGTTCCGCTGTTAAAAGATATTCCAGGTCTTGGAAACCTCTTCCGGTCCAATACCAGAAGTGACCGCCGGACCGAACTCATGGTCCTCTTAACGCCCTATGTTATGCGAAGCGCGGCGGAAACCAGAGCGACTATTCGCCAATTTCTTGACGAATTTGAAGGTCTTGCCCCTTTGGTGGTGCGTGATGCCCGTAACGGAACTGAATAATCATCGAGCCAAGGAGTGCGGCTTCGCTTTGCTCACAGTGTTGTGGCTGATTCTACTGCTAGGGGTTTTGATCTCGTCCATCATCTGGCTCGGCCTCTCAACCAGTAAAGAGGCGGCCAACACTTCCAAAACGACCCGGCAAAACTTGGCGCTGGAAGCGGCCTTCCATCAAATCCTCTTTGACCTTTTAAAGAACGACGGAAAATCTCGCTGGGCACCTCTAACTGGAGAGGTCAGCGCTTCGCTCAAATATGATGGATTTATAATTGAAGCGGATATTTCAGATCACACAGCCAAAGTTGATCTCAACAGCGCGCCCGATGCCGTCATAGAGACATTCCTCATCGGTGGTGGATTCAGTGCCCAAGCGGCTAGCCGTTTCATCTATGATTTACGCGGATATCAACGGCGTCTGCCAGACCCTAAGCGTATTGGCCTTCTTGATGAGTTGATTGCATTGCAGAGCATTAACCGAGAAATACTCACTTGCCTGGGAGAGCATCTTACTTTCTATACTGGTGCAGCGCGGCCTAATCTGTCCTTCGCCAGCAGCGCTTTAAGAAAGGCGTTTAGCGAGGATCGCAGCGCAGGTACACGCAGTGTCTTCAGCGCTCGGCAAAGCGTCAGCGGTCGCGCCCTTCGCATCCGGCTGGTGCTTACAAACGGCCAGTATTATGTCCCCCCGCTTACTGTGGATATCCGCCTGACCGGCAGTCAAAACAAGCCCTATTGGATCTATAGCTGGAGACGTGAATATGCGAAAACCGTAAAAAGCTATCCAAACTGTATTTAGGGCACTGAAGCATTATCTAAAGAGCTATCAAATATTTCAACCAATGCGATAGTAGAGCTGGATGTATCTGGCATATATCACTGGCGAAGTCGCAAATCAGATCGGGAGCTGAGAAAGGCTATGAACATGAAAACGATAAAGTGCACAGACCGATGAAAAGCCTGTCTTCTAAATTTCCATTCCTGGCAGCTATCCTCGCCAGCTTATTAGTCTCGGCAATGGTATATGCAGGCAGTGCCGCCGGCACGTCCCTTATTGGCAACATTACCTTGCGGGACGCTGGCGTCTTTGTTAGGCGCTTTGATGGACAAGATTGGGCAAATCAAGACAACTGCGCTCGATCGTCGCTTCTCAAATTGGACAATGCAAATATGCGCTTTGAGATGATGTATTCAACGCTGTTGACAGCGCAAACATCTGGTAAAGAAGTAAACATTTACACAGTCGGCTGCGGCTCTACACCGTACTCGTCTTTGCCGAACGTTCCGGTCATAACCGAGATTACGATACTGCCATAACGTCCGAAGGCATTTTGCAGTGAGATCATGGGCTGCGCTCCCTTTGGCCTTTGTATTCGGTGGCTTTTCGGCCAAGGCGCAAACCTGGTTTGGCCGTAACCGCCCGATTGCTACCGCGGTTCATGTTTGCAGATTTTTTCGATAATTTTTGGATCGCAGCCCGCTTGGGTTAGGAATTGCCGGATGCCGCCGGGCCATGTTCGAATGTCGGCGATAAACTCTTTGAGGCTTTCGATGCCGCGGCTGGTAAAGGCGGTGATGTGCTCTTCCGGTCCGATGGCAACATCGATCATCTCGCCATAGTCAATGTTGTCGGCATTGGCGGTGATGTGGAGGAGCAGGTCGACGTCTTCGCCGATGATCGTTGCCACATAGTCAATCGCATAGACGTGGGTATCGCGCGCCATCAGGCGGCTTGACTGGCGGGCGCTGCATTCGGGCCCCAGTTCCACGGCAACAGCTCTGCAAGGCGGTGCTGTTTATGGTCGTGGATGCGCTCTAAGACATCAGTTAAC
>ERZ1740067.2010-NODE-2010-length-12986-cov-5.471193_pt1 | contig 12986 bp, 9 predicted proteins | sample MGYA00581736_ERZ1740067 | MGnify/ENA primary metagenome ERZ1740067 (study PRJEB43018, sample SAMN04849236) | marine metagenome | isolation source: floating plastic debris | place: Pacific Ocean | collected 2008-08-27 | study: EMG produced TPA metagenomics... | reverse complement strand
CATCTGCCTCTTGCTGAGATAACGAGCCATTGGTCTTGGCCACTACATCAGTATACCAATAAAAATCTCCACTGACAATGTCGCGCGGCTTGAGTATGATAAATGAGTCCTCAAAATACTCATTTACATCTTTGGAATTCCCTAAAATGGCTTGTTGGATTTGTTTTGCATACTGAATGCTGGCGGTGATATTTTCATTTTTAATTTCGATTTCCTGTTTTTGGAGCTGAACTTGGTTGAAGATACTGGAGTTTTTAGCCGCAATGGCTACATAGGTACTCAAGCTCAATATCATATTGAGGTGGTGCGTATCATAGGCATTTTCTTGAGCTGATTGAATCGTAATGACTCCAATGGCTTCTTCTCCTTCCATTACCGGCACGCAAAGCAATGATTTCAATAAATCGCCTGGTTTGTAAGATTGATCTGACGCGATCAACTCTAAGTACTCTTCTTCCTCGTTTAGGTTACCAGTAAGCAAGTTTTCTTTGTGCAGAAAACAATAGACCGAAAGGCGATTTTGTTGCGTAATGGGAATTGTAATACTTGGCAACTTGCGGCCATCTTCGTAAATGAGTCCAAATACCAGCGTCTTTTGTTCAGGGTTATAAAGCCCTATCCCAAACTCATCTACATTCATCACCATTGTAATCTGCTCGTACAAGGTATCGGCAATTTTTTCTATCGATAAGTTTGCGGTTACTTTCTGCCCTATTTCGCTCAATAAGGTTACATTCTGAAAAGCTTGCTCTAGTTGATCTCGCTGGACTAAAATCTCTTCATTCTGCAAATGAATCTGCTCATTTTGAACCAAGATTTCCTCTTTTTGCTGTTCTAATTCCGCATTTTTCTCTAAAATTTCACCATTCCGATGCCGTACCTCAGCTGTTTTCTCATCTACGAGTCGTTCTAATTCTTTTTTTCTTGCTTTCAGGGCACTCGTTCTCCATCTGAAGCTCAATACAATCAACACCAGGCCAATGACAGTCACCAGTATTCTAAACCACCAAGTTTGCCAATAAGGCTTCATGACTTCAAAATCATAGGTAAATACTTCGGAACTCCATTGTTCCCAACTATTCGATGCTTTCAATTGTAGGGTGTATTTCCCTGGCGGAATATTGGTATACGTAATTTCATTGATGTTACTCTGAGGTGACCACCCCTTATCTAAGCCTTTTAAACGCCATTGAAATGCTACCTTTTCGGGTAAATAGTAACTGATTCCTTCAAAGTGAAAAGAAATATTATTGAGGTTATAAGGTAACTTGAGTTGTTGAGGTACGCCAAAGAAAGTTTCACTTGAAGTCCGGTATTTGTTGTAGGACTCACTGTCCAAGTCTACCGATCGTAAAAACAACTTTACATCAGTCAGGTTAATTTTTGAATTTTTATGGTGCAATCTACGAGCCTTTGCATTGTATTTCATGGCGCCATTGATGGTTCCAAACCAAAGATTCCCCTGCTGGTCTTTATACACTGCTTTGCCATTATTCTCAATCCCCATAAACCCATCATCCTTGGTATAATGCTTAATGGTGATAATTTTGCCTTGCTTGTCTAAAATAATTTTATCTACCCCGTTTTGTACCCCCAACCAAATGTGCCCATCGTTATCAGTAATAATGCTGTATACTTGGTTGGCTCCTATGCCTTGATCGGTAGTATATTGGGTAAATTTATCCCCGAGAATGTGTATCAAACCCACTCCATAGGTAGCTACCCACACTCCACCCAAGTGGTCGCTCGTTATTTGCATCACCAAATCGGTTTTTAAAGGAGAGTTTTTGCCCCAAGAAGTCATTTTTTTACCGTCAAACCGAGACAAACCACCCGCTCCGGTACGAAGCGAACCAAACCACATATTACCCGCTTTGTCTTTGGTAATATGCGTTATAAAGTTGCTAATGAGCCCATCTTTTTGGGCAGTCAAAGTATCTATTCCCTGTGGAGAATACTTGACCACTCCCAAACCATTCACCCCAAACCAAAAAGTGTTCCCGTCTCGAAACGAAGCCCTTACCCCCCGATTTTGAGGAATGCCATAGGTACGATTGGCAGGTACAAACTGTTTTCCGTCAAACTTTAATAATCCTTTGCCAGCAGTAGTCATCAAAAACTGACGATCGTCTAATCTTAGAAAATCATGAATTCTACCCACTTGACTGGCTGTTTTTTCTAAATAATTGGTAGTAGTCGTTCCATTCAACTTGACAACCCCGGTAAACTGGGTCCCAAACCAATAATTCCCCACTCCGTCCTGATAAAAAGAACGTACCATATTTGAGCTCAAATTGTTTGTTTCTTTGTCATAGAGTACAAATTGGTCTCCACTGTATTTGGTCAGGCCCACTCCTCGAGACGACATCCAGGTATTGCCTTCGTCGTCTTCTAATGTACAAGTGATGGTATTGGAGGAGAGGCCACTTTTTTGATTGAAATGTTGGAAATTTTTCCCATCATACTTAAGTACACCATTGCCATTGATAACTGGCAACCACAAGTTCCCTCTACTATCTTGGTTGGCCACTAGTCCAAACAGCATTTTGCTAAAACGTTCGGGGATTTGAATTTCTTGCGCCCTCCCCCCTTTGTATCTAAATAGCCTTCGGGCAGGTGTTCTCGCCCCATTGAGCCACAGCCATAGGTAACCATTGCGATCGTATAAGAAAGGTTGGATCAATTTGCCTTCAAACTCGGGCAAACCTCCCAAACTCGACTTTTTCAGCTGTTGTCCATCATATTCGTAGAGTATGCGCTTGGCCGTAATGAGAAAATGACCATTTGGGAGTTGATAAAATGCCTGGATTGCGTTTTTACCTAGTTTTCTTGGGAACTTGGCCTTGAAATCCACTACCTTACCGTTTTCTATATAATGAATAAAACCATTGATTCCGGCAGCATACCAGATCTTCCCTTTTTGCTTTTTATCCTCATATATTGCATAAACCATTTCAGTGGCTGCTTTGGCAGGTAATGGGAAGTTTTGCACCTTTTTACCATCAAATTTGCTAATTCCCGATACAGTACCCATCCACAACTGTCCTTGGCTATCAAAGAATAGTCTGGCTACTTGATCATGCAGTATTCCAATCCGTTTTTTATTGTATACTTCAAAACTTTGGCCGTTAAAACGTGCTGCTCCTCCCCCATTGGTACCTACCCAAATACCTCCTTTGGGACCCATGGCCATATGCAAAACCTCAGATTGAGGCAGTCCTTCTTCCAGCGAATAGTCACGAAAGTAATACCGCTGTGCAAATACATTTGAGAATAGTCCAACAAGGATTAAAAGTAGCCAAAACCTCATAGTTAACATCAATTGATTGGTAAAGTCATGGTGTATGAAATATAGTCATTCTTCGTAAGCTGAAAAAATAATGTAATCTAAATTTAGGACAAAGATATTGTCAATGGAGCATTGTAAGTACCAAGCTACTCGCTAAATACCACAAGCACTATTTTGATTCGTTTTTTATACCTGATTTTTTATAGTATAAATTGATCAAAAAGCCTTTAGACAAGATCTACTGCCAAATAGGGTTAGAGATTTCAGTAGTGTTGGTAACAATACAATACTTAATGGTTGGGCTTTGTAAGATTCCTTTAACAAGTTGAGAATAGGAGGTTGAAAAGCATCACTTGGCTTTTTTCCTTGGTATTATATCAAAAGCCTAAAAATGCCTCAATATACTTATGTAAGATATTCATTCGCTATCATTTCCCCTATGTATTATACAAGTTACACAGAGAATAGTCCTCAAAAATACAGCAAATTTTATACAAAAAAAACCCTGGACCGTCATCCAGGGTTTTTATATATTTTAAAATATGTAATTTCTAAGCTTAGATAGAGAATCCTAAGAAACTCAAAAATCCAAATGACATCAATCCTACTAAAATAAAGGTAATTCCTAAACCTTTCAAAGGACCAGGAACATTTGAGTATTTGATTTTTTCACGGATCGCAGCCAATGCAACTACCGCCAGTAACCAACCAATACCCGAACCAAATCCAAATACAGTCGCCTGTAACAAGGTGTAAGGTTTACCTAACATAAATAGCGCCCCACCCAAAATTGAACAGTTTACCGCAATCAAGGGTAAGAAAATACCCAAAGCACCATACAATGAAGGCGAGAATTTTTCTACGATCATCTCAGTAAGCTGTACAAAAGATGCAATTACGGCAATAAATACGATCAAAGTAAGGAAGCTAAGATCTACGCCCGCAAAGCTATCTCCCATGAAGGCAAGCGCACCTTTTTTCAATACATAATTATAAATTACGTAGTTAATGGGAATTGTCATCGTTAATACGAAGATTACTGCCATTCCTAAACCAACCGCTGTTTTCACATTTTTAGAAACAGCCAGGTAAGAACACATGCCTAAGAAATAGGCAAAAATCATATTATCTACAAATATGGAGCGAATTCCAATGCTGATAAGTTCCATGATATATCTTTATTTCTTGAATGCTATGTTTAATTAATCTTCTTCACGGAACACATTGAGGTAACGCTGAATCCAAATCAATATTCCTACTACAATACAAGCTCCTGATGAATACAACATCAACCCGTTGGTAGCAAGGCTATCTGGAAATATCTTGGCTCCGAACAAAGTTCCTGAACCAAATAATTCTCTAATGAAAGCGACCATCAACAAAATAATGGCATATCCCATGGCGTTACCCAAGGCATCTAAAAACGAAGGCCAAGGCTTGTTACCCATTGCAAAGGCTTCCAGGCGTCCCATTACGATACAGTTGGTAATGCTCAGTCCCACAAAAGCGCCCAATCCTTTGGCAGTGTCGTATACAAAGGCCAACAATAGTTCGTTTACCAGGATTACAAAAGTCGCAATGATTGCCAATTGCACCACAATACGAATACGAGAAGGAATGGTATTTCTTAGCAATGAAGTTAAAACACTAGAACATACCATTACAAATACCACCGCAATTCCCATTACCAATGAAGGTTTCATTTGTCCGGTAACTGCAAGCGCGGAACAAATCCCCAACACTTGTACCGTAATGGGGTTGTCTCCATCTAAGGGGTCGGTAAGAATTCGCTTATTCTTTTTGGAAAACAACCCTTCTTTTTTCTTGGGCTTGATTTCCTCGACTGTTGTAGTTTCTGCTACGTCTGCCATAATATTATATTTTTAAAAAACCGCTTGTTGATGATACCTTATTTTAAGCTATATTCACCAACAATAGCCTTGGTTTATCTATAATTGGTTTACTTTCTTTGTTTCTGCATAAAACCATCGTACAGCTTCAAGTATTCTTTGAACATATCATTTACTCCATTACCAGTAATGGTAGCTCCTGACATGCCGTCTACTTTGTGCTGATCGCTGCTGTAGTATTTTACACTTTCGCCTACGTGCTCACCACGTTGCATCACCACGCCCTGAAGGGTACCAGACTCATCATATAGCTTTTTACCTTGGTATCTTACCTGAACATTGGCATCCGAAATACGTGCTCCCAACCCAGGAGTTTCTCCCCTTTGAGCCAATACTACCCCTTTGATGGTATTCATATCTTTGGCTTCTACGGCTACATAGGCCCAGATTACATCCCATAATCCAAAACCATACAATGGAAGCACATAATAAATAACCTCTCCGGTTCCACCTTCTCCACGTACTTCATACACAGGCAAATCTCTGCCTCGAGGGTTGGTACGCAACGCAGAATATTGCTCTCCTACATTTATTGAGGCAGATTCTTTTCCTTCTACCTTATCTCCCTGAGCATTTACTACATACGTTTTTACTCGCTTATTGTAAACATTTACAATCTCTTCTTTAGACTCGGGCAACTTCATGAAGGTAGCTAAAACACTCTTTTGAAGTTCCAGTTTTTCATTGGCATCCCTAAAACTTTTCAATCCCAAAGAGGCCGCTCCCAATAATGATCCAGCAATCACTGTGATCAAAACGGTATATATAATGATGTAAGCTCTAGAATCTTTTTTCATTGTTGTGCGATGCTTATGCTTGTTTTAATTCCAATCTTTTCAAACGACGTTTCTTGTTGGCAGCCACCACATAGTAATCAATCAATGGAGCAAATACGTTCATGAGTAATACCACTAGCATAATACCTTCTGGATAAGCAGGATTGAATACTCGAATGAGAACAGTCAGTGCTCCAATGAGGAAACCATAAACCCATTTGCCCATTTCGGTTTGTGCCGCAGTTACGGGGTCGGTTGCCATAAACACAATTCCAAAGGCTAAACCACCCATTACCAAATGATAGTGCGCCGGCATGGCCATATAAGCGTTGCCTCCAATGGCATTGAATAGCAGACCTATCAGGTAGGCTCCACCAAAGGCACTCACGATAATTTTCCAACTTCCTACTCCAGTCAATATCAGAATCAAAGCTCCTATGATACACATCAAAAAGGAGGTTTCTCCGATAGAACCAGGGATGGTTCCAATCACAAAGCTTTTAAAGGAATAGAGTCCATCTTTAGTACTCTGAAAAGCGGCTTCTACTTGATTGGGTATTTTGGCTTTCAAATCCTTTACCTCAGGTAGGTTATCAGCTTCTTCGAAAGCCTTGGCGTTGAAGGCTACTGGGTTGGCAATTTTACCTTTGGCTTCGGCCGCCTTTACTTTGTTATCTACATATTTTTCGCGGGCTGTCTGAATCTGAGCTTCCAATGCACTAGATTTTTCAGCCGCCAGCCCCAGCGCGGTTGCTCGGGTGTAACCATCTAGTTTTTGGACGTTTTCAACTCTTTCAGCTACAATTTTATCGCTCTGGTCGTACTGAGTCCAAACCTTGAAATCACCTGCCATGTTGGTAGGGTAGGCAAAATATAGGAATGCTCGAGCGGTCATTGCAATGTTGAGGATGTTCATCCCAGTACCTCCAAATACTTCCTTGGCAATGATCACCGCAAAAGCTGAAGCCAATGCTACTTGCCATAATGGAATTGTTACTGGCATAATGAGCGGAATCAACATTCCTGAAACCAGGTAACCTTCGTTGATCGCGTGCCCACGTCTCTGAGCAAAAACAAATTCAATTCCTAAACCAACCGCGTAGGCTACAAATACTATCGGAAGTACTACCTTGGACCCGTAAAGTATCTTGGCCAGAAAATCGGCTTGTTCGCCCAGTGCTAAAAAGTGCTGATGACCAGCATTCCAAATACCAAACAACAAACAAGGCACCATCGCAACTACTACTGTAATCATCAAGCGCTTCATATCTATTGCATCGCGTACTTGGGCACCTTTTTCGGGTGTGGTATGCTTAGGAACAAATAAAAAAGTCTCGAAACCATCAAATACTGAGTGTAAGACAGAAAACTTTCCTCCCTTCTCAAATTTTGGTTTCTGTTTATCTAAAATTTTACGCAAAAATTTCATATCAATATATAGGAGCCTTTTATAAATAGATTAAAGGTTAGTGAGTAACCTGTTTTTTAAAATCAAGTGATGAAAAATAATGTTTGCCTAGTTGCATAATTTCTAGCAAAAATCAGGCTTCTTGTAACGCTTCGATCCCTTCTCTCAAAATAGCTTGCACGTCAGTCTTCGATACATCTACAAATTCGCACAATGCTAAGTCTTCTTCGATGACCTCATAGATACCCAAAGATTCCATTTCCTCATAATCGCGCGCCATAATGGCCTTGAGCAAATACACTGGAAAAATATCCATAGGTACTACCCGCTCAAATACTCCAGTCTGAACAAATGCCCGGTCCTCACCACGCATGCTGGTATTCAAGCTGTATTCTTTTTTGGGAGATAGAAATGATAACAAACCCAATGCTCGGTGGATGCTCAATTTATTTTTACCAGGTCTAATCCAACCAAGGAATTCGTATTGATCTCCTTCGGGAATGACACTGATTACATTATTGTAATACCCAACAGATCCATTGATATCGGTTTTTTCTCCAGTCAAAACATTGCCCGATATAATGCGCACATTCTTTTGCTTGAGATTACCTTCTAAAAACTCCCTGATAGAAGCACCTACTCTGGTACTATAATATTTGGGGGTTTCTAGTTCAGAACCAGCTACCGCAATTACTTTGGAAGCATCATAACGACCATCCAAAAACAAGCGACCAATTTGTTGTAAACCATAAGGAGTAGTTGTCCACACAATTTCACCCTTATTGATGGCATCAATGTGATGAATCTGTACACCTACATTACCTGCGGGGTGTTTTCCTTTCACATCATGTTTGACAATTCCACTCAGATTATTAAATACCGATGCTACTCCTGCCTCGGTGCTCAAGTGAATAGCACCATTGGTTAGGTTGCTTAGAATATCTATTCCAGCTTGCAGGTATTTTTCTTGACCCTGAAACACAAAATCGTAGTCAGGGGCTTATGGACTGGTATCAACCCCAGAAATAAAAATTGCTTTGGGGGTGTTTTTGGGGTTGGCTACAATGCCAAAGGGACGTTCAATGATATTGGGCCATACACCACTTTGGGTGAGTTGGTCAATGATTTGGTCTCGGCCAAGCCCTGATAACTGGCTGCTATCGTGCTTGGCAAACTCTGCATACTGAATGTCACGATCAGCCGCGATCTTGATACCCAGTGGCTTACGTTTTTCGCCACGAATCACTTCAGTTACTGTACCGCTTACAGGGGCAGCGTATTTTACCTGCTCATTGAGCTTGTCAAAAAAGATAGGAGTTCCTGCTTTGACTATATCTCCTTCCTTGGCTACTACCTTAGGGCGTTTGTTGCCTATAAAGTTAGAAGGTTGGAAAATATATGTTTCAGGATGAATCGCCTCTCCCATTTCAGCTTTGGCTTTGCCAGCCAAATTTATATCAAAACCGCGTTTTAATTTGATAGACATCTTCTATACCGTAACTTTCTTGTGTTTTAATAAAACTGCGCAAAAATAGTAACTTTTTCAATAAATAAAATGTCTTCGTTTAGATTATAAAAAGGGGGTGTACTTTTTATCCTCAAAATGCAAGATATTGAGCGCATACTGCACTACATTATTTATATTTTTGCTTTTACTATAACTTAATGTTAAGGTTTATGTTTAGTAGGATGATAGATATCTTTCATACAACAATAAAAAGCATCCTACTTGGTTGAATTTCACCGGATCTAAATCCATTGCAAAAAAATAGCAAATACAAACCAATTCCAACTTGCACCTATCTAAAACACTCACTACCAACAACTTACTACTTTTCCAGTTGTAACATAGGGGGTATCTGCTTCAATAAGCATCTTGTAGGTTATGCCTTTTAATTAAAGGAGACTTAAAAACGCGCTTTCCATCAATACTTCCATTAAAATGAACTACTCCAGAATAGTCAAATAGTTGTTAATTTATTGGAGATCTCTGGACAACGTCTATAAATTTGCATTATCTTTACTTCATAAGAAGTATTTTATTCTTTTAATAAATAATAATCAAGGTTAATTTAATTTGTATGAAATTTTATACTACTATACTCGCTTGCTTCTTAATTTTCGGAACAACCCAGCTTAAAGCCCAGCAGTTAAATCAGGATTTTGGAATGAATCAACTGCTTCGAATCAGTAAACAAAGCAATGCAAGCCGCGAAGCCGTGGGTAGCCATTATCTTTATGAAAAATGGGCCCCAGGAAGATTATTTATTCGTAGAGGTGATACCATTAGCACTTTCAAAAGTGCATTTACCCGCTACAATGTAAAAGAGCAACAAGTTGAAATTGGTTCTGCTCAGGACAGCAAGTCTTCAGCAGGCTTTTTTGATGACTCTATCTTGATGAAGTTTGAATTGGTAAATCCCAAAACCAACAAAACACTCTCTTTTCAAAGGACCCGTAACTTGAACTTACCTAGCAATATACATGGGTTTGTGGAAGTGCTTTATCATGACAAAGACGTGCTTTTTTGTAAAAAGACTTTTACGCTTGTAAAAACTTCTACCCAAAATGTAATTGGAGGAGACAGTGAAGAGGACCAATTGGTAAAAAAGAAACGATATTACTTGAGTATCAATGGAAAAACCAGTCGTTTGAAGAAAAGTAAAAGATTTATTTTAGGTCAAATGGGGGACAAGGCCAGCAAGGTAAAAGCTTTTGCCAAGAAGAATAAACTTCGTTACCGTCGTGATAATGATTTGGTAAAAATATTACAGTATTACAACACACTGTGAACCAAAGACGCTACTTTCCTTCTATTCAATAAATATTTACCAGTTTTGTGACTCACCATAGGGGCGAATACAACTAATCACTATCTAATATAAAGTTGTGGCATCAAACAAATGCCACAACTTTATTATTTAAATTATCAAACTACACCGATCGCCCATGAAACATTTCATACTCACTTTTACTTATTGTGTTGTTATTGGTACTACTCAGCTATTGGCTCAGGCCCGACAACTCAGACCTCAGTTTGTAACCCAAAACTACGCAATGAACCAGTTAATCCGTCTCACAGAGCAACAGAAAGCTCTAATGGAAGCTGGTATTGATTCTTATTTGCACAAGGAATGGAGGCCGGGAGCCGTATTTCTCCAAAGAGGCGATTCGGTAAAGGCTTTTACTGCTTCTGCGTTGCGTTATAATGTTAGAAAAGAACGCGTAGAAATTGGAGAGTCCCCTCGAAGCCAGTTTGCTATTGGATATTACAATGATTTGATCCTCAAAAAGTTTGAATTGTATAATCCCAGTACTAAGACTACCCACTATTTCGTACGATGTAACATCCTCAAATTACCTGATCATTCCAAAGGATTTGTTGAAATACTTTATCGCGGCAAGCAGATCAATCTGTACAAAAAAACAGTGACTTTGTTGAAAAAAATTGACAAGCAAAGGATTGGAAATGATGGTGATGAAACCATTGCCGTAAAGCGATACCATTACTACTGGGAGAAGGATGGGAAAATCATCCGTTTGAAAAAAAGTAAGCGGTTTATCTTAAGGCAAATGGGAGACAAGACCAGTCAAGTAAAAGCCTTTGTAAAAAAGAATAAGCTCCGCTATCGTCGTGATCGTGACTTGGTACTCATATTAAAGTATTATGATGCCTTGTAATTTTAAAAATTTCAGCCAAAGCGGTTCTATCTTTCATTTATAGATTTTGGTTGATCTGATGTCATCTAAGATAATAACTATTTCATACAAAGTGGTGGCATTCTAATCAATGTTACCACTTTAAAATTTTGTTATACCTTATGAAATACCTCCCCCAATCACCACTCAAACGTTTTGTGCTTGCCTTTGTCTGCTATTTCATTGTAGGCCTACTTCCCTTGATAGCTCAGGGGAAAATCAAACGAGACAGGCCTCGGTTTGCTACCAACGACTTGTCTATGGACAAACTCATCAATTCGGCTAAAAACGATCCGAATCTGGCGGCATACAGTGTGAATGATTATGTACATAAAGAATGGAGACCAGGAGTACTGTTTTTACAAACCGGAAATACCCTTAAGGCTTATGATGCACCTGCACTCCGTTATAACGTAGCTAAAAATCGGGTAGAAATTGGAGAATCACTCCAAAGTACCAAAGTGATTGGATACTATGACAATCGTCGACTTGCCCGATTTAAGATACAAGACCCCCGCACAAAATCAGTTGAATACTATGTACGGTGTAACCTACTCGATTTACCAGATAGGTACCGAGGATTTGCCGAAGTGCTTTACCAAGGAAAGAAAGTAGTTTTGTACAAAAAAACGATTGTATTGGTTAAAAACGACAATCAAGAAGTTGTAAGAAACCATACTCTGGAAAATACCGCAGTAAAAAAGTATCGTTACTATCTTAAAACAAAAAAAGGAGTGATTCGATTGATCAAACGAAAAAAGTTTGTTTTGGCCCAAATGGGGGACAAAGCAAGTCAGGTGAAAGCCTTTGCCAAGGCCAATAAATTTCGTTACCGCAAGGACAAAGATTTGGTTACGCTTTTCAAATACTTTGATGCCCTGTAGTTTTGAACAAATCATTTCAAAGTTTCCCCTCCTTTGTTTCTCAGGCTTTAACCCAAAACCAAAGGAGGGTCCATCCAAACTGGTAACTTAAACTTCGATTGTTTGAGCCCAATCGACAATTTGCTGACTTTGTTGTTCGATACTAAGATGGGTAGTATCAATTAACCGAGCGTCCTCTGCCCGACGCAATGGATTTTGAGCCCGGGTGCTGTCCAAATGATCACGTTGACTTAGGTTATCTGCAATATCCTGCAAAGTCACCTCCTCCCCTTTCGCTTGTAGTTCTTTTTGGCGCCGTTTAGCTCGTATCTGTACATCAGCTTGCATAAATACTTTCAATTCAGCATTAGGGAATACATTGGTACCAATGTCGCGTCCATCCATTACAATTCCTTTCAAGGTACCCATTTGGCGTTGTTGGGCAACCATTGCTTCCCTTACCGCCGGAATAGCGCTTACCTTACTGACCAACTCCGAAATATGCATTTGACGTATTTCATCCTCTACCACTTCTTTGTTCAAAATCGTGGTATTTTTTTGGGTAGCGTCATCGTATTCAAAATGAATCTCAATGTTTTGTAAGGCTGCTTGTACTGCTGGTTCATTGCTGGTGTCTACCCCATGACGATGAAAATACAACGTAACCGCCCTATACATCGCCCCTGTATCTATATAGATGTAGTTTAATGCTTTGGCTACCCTTTTTGCCGTGGTGCTTTTGCCACAGCCCGAAAAGCCATCAATGGCAATGATAATTTTTTGTGAATCATTCATAAACAAAACTTGCAAAATAATTTAATCAAACACTTGTTTAATAGTCCATAGTTTTCTTTAGTTGGTAGATTTCCTTAGTCCACGGTCCAATGCTGTTTCCTTAAGGATTTAGGTATGTAGTGGTAATCCACGAAAGCCCCCTTCCGTCCCGCAGGCTCACCCAACATTCCCCGGATGTTGGTGTCCCAAACGGGGGAAACGTTACTCACCATATGGACTCGAATAGTGTTAAGGAAACAGCATTGG
>ERZ1740067.2007-NODE-2007-length-12997-cov-5.541956_pt1 | contig 12997 bp, 17 predicted proteins | sample MGYA00581736_ERZ1740067 | MGnify/ENA primary metagenome ERZ1740067 (study PRJEB43018, sample SAMN04849236) | marine metagenome | isolation source: floating plastic debris | place: Pacific Ocean | collected 2008-08-27 | study: EMG produced TPA metagenomics... | reverse complement strand
GTCGCTACGCCGCGGTCTGCTCAGCGCAGAGCTGCTCACTGTCGCTTCTTGAGAGGGATTCATTCAGCAGACTGCAGAAATGGGGGGTGCCGAGGCTGTGCTTTCCTCTAAAATGGCGGCAGGTCTTGCATGCACCAAATGCGCGTCCGCCGCGCCGCTCGAGCATCTCTATGATGAGGTTTTCCAAAGTCGTTTCAAACGTGCCTTGTGCATCCTGGGGCATTCCAGCGATTGAGGCCGCCAGAGCATTTAAGGGGTCCTTATCAAGAATGCGGTGCCCGGCCTTTGTCAGGGCGAGCTGGACGCCGCGCCGGTCGCCGTCCACGGTCTTCTTCTCAATCAAGCCTTTCCGTTCGAGTGCTTGCAGAGTCTGGGAAACCGTTCCCTTTGTCATCCCCAGATAAGCTGTCAGCGCACCGGGACTGCGCGAAAATAGGTTTGCACGAACGATGTAGCGAAGGGCCTCCCATTGGGTTGGTTTAAGACCTTCAGCCTGGGCATCATTCTGAACAAGTCGGGTCAGACGCTCAATTAAGACGGATACACGTTCACTCATACCCCATGGTATCGACTAAAAACTTTCTTGCATGTGAATTTGCGCCGATCCGGATAAGACTCCTGCGTTTGACATCACTCGTGCGGAGGCGTCGACGGATGGCCGGCTTCTCACCTTTGCGATGGAGGTGGCGGGCGTTGCGGGCAGTGTGAAGCCTGTGCCCGTTGGTCAACTGACAGGTGCCAAAGCAGAGTCCTATGTCTGGCCGACCAGCATGGATCCCAGCACGGTCGGGTTTGATCCGGAGTCGGGCATTCTGGCGCTGGCGATCACGGCGCACCCTGATTTTGATGACACGCCCCTTTTTGACGAAAATGGCGACGGCGATCCAGCTAATGATGGGGCGGATTGGCACTCGCATTGGGTGGTTTTAGTTGAAGATGACGGGTGCGGGGCCGGCCTGAAGGTTCGCGATGTATCACCGGGTCAGGATCTTCTTCCTGCAACCGCGCCCTATCTGCCCATTGCCCTTGATAGTCCTGGCATGAGCCCGATCCTTGATGGTCGCACGGCTCGGATCACGGTGCCGGTGGAAAATGCCGAGGACGTCTCATTCGACGCGGTGACAGCAGAGCTGCAGGTCAATGAGAATGGTGAGGCGCCGCTCCTTTGCGTCACGGGCGTTCACGACATTGCCTCTGGCGATCTATCTCTGCCGGGTAAGGTCATGGCCAAGTAACGCGGCGCCCTCTCACAATGGCCCCCTAGCGCTAGGCTTACGGCGCGTATCTGCGGGCGGGGGCACGGTATCCCCGAATGGGCCCGAACAGGCCCGAATAAGGATGGTGCTGGGTCTTGGTTGCCCCGCACACTGACGCTGGGTTGGCAGCGGGTCTCAGGAAATAGATTAGCTATGTCGTTAAAACGTGCACAACCGCTTGAAACCATTGCTTGGCTCAACACCGCCGCGCCCATCAGCCTTGAGGGCCTCCGCGGTAAGGTGGTCCTCATTGAAGCTTTCCAAATGTTATGCCCCGGTTGTGTCTCGCATTCTCTGCCCCAGGCCATGCGCGTACGGCAATTCTTTAGCGAGAAGGATGTCGCCGTCGTCGGTTTGCACACGGTTTTTGAGCATCACAGCGCGCAGGGTACGAAGGAGGCGCTTGGCGCATTCCTTCATGAATACCGTATTTCCTTTCCGGTTGGCATTGATGCGCCTTCGGATCATGGTGGGCCGCCCAAGACCATGAGCGCCTATCAAATGCAGGGAACGCCAACGGCCATTTTGATTGATCGCAATGGCTATCTGCGCAAACAAAAATTTGGATCCGAGCAGGATATGGTTCTAGGAGCAGAGATCATGTCCCTGTTGAAAGAAGATCAACCGACAGGCTTCGATAAGGTAACACCTTTGCCTGACCAGGCGGGTTGCACCGATGAGGGGTGTGTGATCCCGTCGAATAAATGATTATAGGATAGGACCTAGACGCTTGGGAGCGACCACATGGTTCAGTCGATTGTTGACGGGGTCTTCATCGGAAAGGTTGAGGATCTATGGCCTGGGAAAGCGCCCTCGGCCATCAACAAGATGATGGCCTCCGGGTCTCAACAGGTCGGCAAACTCGGCTTCCTCAGGGATGCCCAAGCCGATTTAAAAGTCCATGGCGGGGTCGACAAAGCCATCCATCATTATCCGGCCGATCATTATGCCGCCTGGCAGGCGGAGGCAGACATTCCAAGCGATGCTGTGCCTGCCGCCTTCGGCGAAAACATCTCCTCCCGCGGTATTGTTGAGACTGACCTTTGCATCGGGGATGTCCTTCGTCTTGGTACAGCGCTTGTTCAGGTGAGCCAGGGGCGCCAGCCGTGCTGGAAGCTCAATAATCACACGGGCAATCCAACAATGGCCTTTCGGTTTCAGGAGACGGGCCGCACCGGCTGGTACTACCGCGTGCTGGAAGATGGCTGTGTTGGCGAGGGTGACGAGATCAGCCTACTTGAACGGAGTCATGATGCATGGACCGTTCACCGCGTCACCAAAGCGAGGCTGACCCGGCGCGTCGACGCTGAAGAGGCATTGGCCTTATCCCAGATGTCTGAGCTGGCGGTGAATTGGCGTGAGGCGTTCTCCCGAATGGCTGAAGGCCATCGGCAAGAAAACACAACACCGCGTTTAGAGGGATAAACATAGGGAGAGGGGTTTCGCCTTCTGCGGTGGTGTCGGGCAGCGCGATCGCTCGGCGCACCATGCCTTTTTAGCTGAAGCAGGAAACCAGTTGGTCAAAGCGGGTTTGACATGCTAAGCGCCCTTTATCGTCTCTTTCCCCATAGGGCTCAGTACCTCGTGCCGAAATGCGCCTTCCGGCAAAGGCGGGGTGTACGTCTCTTTTTTGGAAAAAAGCGATGCAAAAACAATGGCCTATGGAAAGGGTGGGAGTGCAAACGGCCGTCCCTAGCGATGGTGCGCCGGAATGATTAGGCCTTTTCACAATGTCTCTTTTCCAGACCACGGAGTTTTTTCTGATCTCGGTCGCATTTGGGATCGGATCTTTTGGTGCGGTGTACCTGCTCGTGAACGCGGAGCTTCGTCAACGATCCTGGGCGTTGGCCGTCTTTCTTGTGGCCGGATGTGTTGACCAACTCGATACGCTATATCTGCTGTCAGACGGGCCCATTCATATCCCGAAGTTGGTTGGCCTCTCTTTCCCCGCAACCTTTTTATACGGATCGTCTATTTATCTCTATGTGCGGTCCATGACGGCGCCGGCACCGTTGGGGGTGGATAGGGTGGCGGTGCTTTGCTTGGGCTTACCGCTTGGCGGCGCGCTCTGTCTGTTACTGCCGCTATATTTCCTGCCGGTGGAAACAAAGCTGGCCATCCTCGCCGGTGAGCCAGTGCAAAGCGGCACACCGACGGTCGCCATCAACCTAGGCATCCTCACACTCTTTTTCATCATGCTTGCAGGCTTCCTCGTGGCCACATGGAGACGGCTACGGAAGAATATGGATGCAACCCGCCATCTTTTCTCAAATTTGGAGCACCGGACCCTGGCGTGGCTTCGGTTTGTCTTCCTCCTCATGGTGGCGGCGTCACTTTGGGCGGCGAGCCTCGAGATTTGGCGGTCTTCCGACGCGGCAGCTCACTGGCATGGCCTAGTGAACGCGGGCCTCGCCATCGCGTGGACGGGTGCGCTGGTGTTCTTCGGTATTGAGCAGAAGCCAACCCTCGAAGAGGCGAGCAGTGAGCAGATACCCATCCCACCGTCCCAAGCACCGTCGCCCAAATATGCGCGGTCTGGCCTTCGTCAAGACCGTATGGAGCGTATCGCGTTGCGCCTACGGGCTGCGATGGAAGAGGGGGAGGCGTTTAAGGACCCGCAACTTTACCAGCGTAAGCTCTCCGACACGCTTAGAAATCCGGACAAACATCACTCCCAAACACTGAACGAGCATCTTGGGCAAAACTTCTTCGACTTTGTGAATGCCTACCGGGTGAGGGCGGCCAAAGGGGTACTGGCTGAAAGCGCAAAGCCGATCGTGGAGATTGCCTTTGAGGTGGGATTCAATTCTCGCTCCACCTTCAATGCGGCCTTCAAAAAGCATACGGGCCATCCGCCTTCCTATTTTCGCGCCCCTCGGCCGTAATAAGGCGTCCGACATGTCCTGACCGGCTTGTTCGGACGTTTTTCTGTCCGGACGTCCTTGGTCGGAAGCCCTGCGGCTTCTTCCGCGATAGCGGCCCTTCCAGCTCATTCCTGAGCGGAACGGAGATCGATTGTGAACAGTGTAAATTTGGTGACGGCCAGTGGCATCGCCCTCCTCATGATGGGCGCCTCATCGTCATGGGCGGGGCAGGCGGAGGACACCCAGGGGGGCTACACCCTCAAAATGGGCGCGATTGGATATGCGTCAACATCCCCCTTCGCCCGAGACCCTGATGATTATGATACCGGTCTGGCGCCCTATCTTGCCCTGGAAGTGGGACGGCTAAATGTCGACATATCGGGTGCATCCTACACGGTGTATTCAAGCAACGGTGTGACAGCCGACGCTCTGCTCGCGCCAAGATGGGTGATCGCCGATCCCGACGACACCCCTGGCTTATCCTCCCTCGAGCGGGAAACAGCCATCGAGGCGGGGGGGCGACTGGCCTATTCCGTTGGCAATATCGAATTCATTGCAGCCTATTTAGGGGACGTGAGCGATACCCATGGCGGGCACGAGGTCCAAGTCCGTGTCGGTACCCAATGGGAAATGGGGGAGCGTGCCTTTGTGGGGGTTGAGGCCGTCGCCACCTGGGCAGACAGCGCGCTTTGCACTTATACCTATGGCGTGAGGCCGGGGGAGGCCACGGTGAGCCTTGAGGCGTATACGGTGAAAGACAGCGTCACGCCCTCCCTCGGCGGGCACGCAGGATATCGCCTCACCGACAGGGTGTCGATGATGGGCGGTGTGCGCATTGAGTTCCTGCCCGACGAGGTGACGAGCAGCCCTATCGTCCAACGAGACCATCTTGTGTCGACCTTCCTCGGGGTTGCCTATGCGTTCTGAGGTCTGGGGCCCAAGGAACTTGCGTCCATTCACCCTGGTGGAGGTGGTTGGTCTTTGGCTAGCGATCACCTTGCCCATGGGTTTCTTTGTGTTTGGAGTGGCGCCATTCTTTGTGGACCGGCTGCCTTATGATGCTGGCCTGATTTTTTGGGCCTGTGTCATCGCTGGGATGGTTGTCCAGTTTTTGGTCGCCATCGCCGTTCTCGTCGGCGAGGGACAGGTCTGGACCTGGGCCCAATTGCGGCGGCGCTTGTGGTTGACCATGCCGCGACACCCTAAAACCAAGAGAGCGGTGCCGTGGGCCTTGATCGCCTGGCCAGTGTTGGGCGCCGTTCTCTGCGCTCTCATCTCCGAGGCTTTCTTCCCCATCCTAGATGTGCCCTTTGCGTCACGCCTGCCCGCTTGGATGGTGCCTGACTATGGCGTTATTTCGGTGTTGGCGACGCATGAGAATAAGGGCGCGTGGCATTTGCTGGCGTTTGCCTTTCTATCGAGTGTGTTTAACTATGGCTTGGGAGAGGCACTTTTCTTTCATTGTGTCCTCTTGCCACGGATGGTTGCCACGTTCGGCCGCTGGGCGTGGCTGGTGAATGGCGCGCTGCTGGGGCTGTATCACGTCCACAAATTGAGCTTTATGCCGACGGTCATTCTCTCCTCTCTACCCTTTGCGTTTCCGGCACAGCGTTACAGGTCAAGTCTACTCGCCATCCTCATGCACGGGGTCGAGGGCATTTTTCTCCTCCTCGCCATATTGCTTGTGATCACAGGAACCGGCGGGTAAATCAGGTGTACAGCGCATCACTGGGGAGAACGGATCGCTTGAAACCCTCCCTTAAGGGTAAGGTGGAAAGACATCGATATGACAACTCCCTTTGACGACCCAGCTGTTGAGCGCACGTTTGCGGCTTTCCCTGGGGAGGTGCGCACAGGTCTCCTCCAGCTACGGGAAATGATTTTTGATGTTGCTGCACGGACAAAGGGTGTTGGGCGCCTGCAAGAAACCCTCAAATGGGGACAGCCTGCCTACCTCACCCCCGAAACGAAATCAGGATCGACCATCCGGCTAGGCCTTCCCAAGGGCGGCGGCTTTGCCATCTATGCTCATTGTCAGACTACCATCATTTTGGATTTCCAAACCATGTTCCCTGACGACTTCGTTTATGAGGGGAACCGCGCCATCCATTTTAAGCCTGATGAAGACCTGCCCCTCGAAAAACTCGAGTCCTTTGTCAAAGGGGCGCTTACGTATCATTTGAAATGACCTCACCCCCGGTACCGCAAGCCCCCCTTTGCGCCCTCCCGGCACCCCTTTGGCACGCAAATGTGGGGGATGAAAAAGGGGTCGAGGTCTCTACCGTTGCCCGCTATATAGTGTCGATGAATGCAAAACGGCCCCCTCAACGCCCCTCAACCCCGCCGCCCGAACAAACCCGCGAGGAAAAACTCGCCGAGGCCTTGCGCGCCAATCTGCGTCGCCGCAAAGCCGCCGCAAAGTCGGATAAGAAATTATAGAGCCCTTTCAGGTCACTTTATGCGGTTTGATAAAACGGCTCTATCATTGTTGTTTTTGAGCGCTGACTCCCCCCGTCTTAGCGCTTGGTCAGGTAAAGGGCGTGCGGATGGATAAACTTGCGATTATTGGCGGCCGGGAACTTTATGGTGAGCTGGAGATCTCGGGAGCAAAGAACTCAGCCCTGAAGGTAATGGTGGCGTGCCTTCTCACCGATGAGACGCTGACCCTCACCAATGTGCCTAATCTCGCCGATGTGCGGCAGTTGATCGTCCTTCTGGAGAATCATGGGGTTGAGGTGGATCGGCAGGGCAGTCGCCTTGATCTCACGGCAGGATCGATCACCTCCACCACCGCTCCTTATGACATCGTTCGGAAGATGCGGGCGAGCTTTAACGTCCTGGGCCCTCTCCTTGCGCGGGAGCGGCAGGCCAAGGTCTCTCTACCAGGGGGCTGTGCCATCGGCGCGCGACCGGTGAACTTTCACATTGCAGCCTTTGAGGCGATGGGCGCGACCATTGAAATCGAAGAAGGGTACGTCCTTGCCGAGGCGCCCGACGGGTTGAAAGGGGCGATCATCGACTTGCCGTTCCCGTCGGTGGGGGCGACGGAGCATACGATGATGGCCGCCACCCTGGCCGAGGGGCGGACGGTTATTAAGAATGCCGCTCGTGAACCGGAGCTGAGTGACCTTGCCGATTGTTTGCGGGCTATGGGGGCCAAAATTGAGGGCGACGGCACGTCGGAAATCACTATTGACGGGGTGCAGCAGCTGAGCGGCGCTACCCATGATATTGTCGCTGACCGGATAGAGTTCGGCTCCTACGCCATGGCGGTGGGTGCTGCTGGGGGAGAGTTATTCCTCCGCCGGGGACGGTTAGATCTGTTGGGGGACGCCGCGACGACGTTGCGCGAGGCGGGCTTGACCCTCGAAGAAGAGGATGGCGGCGTCCGCGTCAGCCGTTGGGGGAAACCAACAATCAGTACCAATATTACCACGGCGCCATTTCCGGGCTTTCCAACGGACTTTCAGGCGCAATATATGGCTCTTATGGCGGTGGGAAATGGAACGGCGACCATCACCGAACAGGTCTTCGAAAACCGCTTTATGCACGCACCGGAGCTAATGCGCCTTGGCGCAGACATTGAGGTGGACGGTCAAACCGCAACGGTCCGTGGCAAGACAACCCTCAAAGGCGCGCCGGTTATGGCGACGGATTTGCGGGCGTCTATGTCTCTGATCGTCGCCGGGCTAGCGGCGGAGGGGCAGACCATGGTCTCCCGCCTTTATCACCTTGACCGGGGCTTTGAGCGGCTTGATGAAAAATTTCAATCGGTTGGCGCCCTGGTGGAGCGGGTCAAGGACGAAGAGTAGGGTCAAGTCGCCTCATCGTGGGGCGACCATCCTCTCGCGGCACAGATAACGCCTGGCGCAGTTCGCTTTCGCTGCGGGCAGGTTCAGCCGGGGTGCCATAAGCAGCAAAATAGCTACTCGCGCCATCAAACCGTTCTACCCACTTTTTGGAGCCGTAGGCATCCGTATACCGACAGACAATAGTGAAGCCTGCCAAGAATTTTTTCACCTGGCGCTCGACATCGCGCATGATCGCCAGGGTTTGATCGGTGGGCTCTTCTTCCTTCGCGGCGATTTCGACCCAAACCACGGAATGGCTCTCACTAGCGGGGATGGCGGTGTTCTTCTCAATCGTCCCAATTCGCCAGTGCCAGGTGATAGGATGGCTGCCAATGCCCGTTGCCAATAGGGCCAAAAGGTCGTCCCGCATCTGGTCGGCTGAGATCGGTTTGCGACTGCCCGCATAGAACAGCTGGAAATCGCTGACGATAAGGGGGCCAATGCCATTATTAGCCAGGCTGATCTGCCCTTCGAACGTGTTGTCTGTGGCCACCAGGCGGCCATAGGGGATTACCATGGTGCGATGATGATGCCGTTGTTGGCGATAGCTGAAAATGGTGAGGAGAATACCGGCGATTGCCGTTGCGAGTGCGGCATTGCCGCTCAATAGATCGAGTAGTGTCTTCGTCCCATCCATACCCAAACGCCCCCATTTTAAGCGTTCTTGAGTCTTCGCGGATGGATAGTTGCTAGGCAAGTCCTTGACAAAGCTGTTGTCCCGGGGTCTCCCCCTTTCCTCCAAATGACCTTACATGCGTTCTATGACGATAAAGAACTATGAGCCGTTGGCCCTCATGGCTGCCGACGAAGAAGACCTCCAGGTGATCTCGGCGGTGCTGCAGGATGCTGTCGCCAAGGTGGGGGACATGACTTATTTGCCCGCGCGTCGGCGCTTTGCCCTCGTGGCCAACCGCTTTGTGTGGGAGGAGGGGACGAACAAACAGCGTGGCCCCTTCACCCGGGTGCGGGCCGGTGTGCATTTTGACGATGTCACCCGGGTGCGGACGAAATCGGTTCGCCTTGATGCGAAATCCGCGGTGGTCGATATTCTGGCCATTGAATATGAAGGCGCCACTGATGCCGGCGGAACCATTACCCTCACCCTAGCGGGCGGGGGGGCTATTGCCCTAGATGTTGAGGGCATCAACGGAACGGTCCAGGATATTTCCGCACCCTGGCGTACCCAGAGTAAGCCTGATCATGGGGGAGTGTGACTGAAATGGCCCGACGATTGAACAGCGCTGATGCGACGTTTGAGAAGGACTTTGCTGAGCTTCTCACCCTCAAACGAGAGGTATCTCCCGATGTGGATGCGGTGGTGCGTGACATCATTGCCGCGGTGCGCGCTGAAGGGGATGATGCCCTTCTGCGGTATACAGAGAAATTTGATCGTTTTAAGGTTGGTAAAGCCGCTGGCCTGGCCATCACCCAAGAGGAGGTGGCCGCCGCGAAGGCCGCTTGTAACCCCCAGTCTCTTAAGGCCCTCGACCTCGCCGCTGAGCGCATTGAGGCCTATCACAAACGGCAAATGCCAAAGGCGGAGAGGTACACCGACGAGGCCGGGGTCACCCTTGGCTGGCGCTGGACATCGATTGATGCTGTTGGCCTTTACGTGCCGGGCGGCCTTGCGGCTTATCCGTCGAGTGTCCTCATGAACGCGATCCCCGCGCTGGTGGCGGGTGCCCAGCGTCTGGTCATGGTGGTGCCCACGCCCGATGGCCAGCTGAACCCGCTGGTCTTGGCGGCAGCGGACAGGGCCGGGGTGACGGAAATTTATCGCGTTGGCGGGGCCCAGGCGGTGGCGGCTCTTGCCTATGGGACAGACACGATTGTGCCCGTTGATAAGATCGTCGGCCCCGGTAACGCCTATGTAGCGGCCGCCAAGCGGCAGGTGTTCGGGCAGGTGGGGATTGATTCCATTGCCGGTCCTTCAGAAATCCTGGTGCTTGCAGATGGTGAAAACAATCCGGATTGGATTGCCACCGACCTTTTAAGCCAAGCCGAACATGATAGTTCGGCTCAGTCGATTCTTATCTCAGATGATCCGGCTTTTGCCGATGCAGTGGCCGTCGCTGCCGATAGGCTTATCGCAGAAAGTCCTAGGTCGGAGATTACGAAGGCAGCGTGGACGGATAATTCTGCCCTCATCACGGTATCGAACCTCGATGAAGGCGTTGCTCTTATCAATCGGGCGGCGCCTGAGCATTTGGAGCTGGCGGTCACTGACCCTGAAGCGCTGCTGCACGGTATCCGGCATGCGGGGGCCATCTTTATGGGGCGATATACGCCCGAGGCCATTGGCGATTATGTGGCGGGTCCTGACCATGTTTTGCCTACGGCACGGGCTTCCCGCTTTTCTGCTGGACTATCTGTTCTCGACTTCATCAAGCGGACGAGCCTTATGGGATGCACGCCGGAGGCACTTGCCGCAATAGGCCCTGCCGCGGTGCAGCTCGCCGATGAGGAGGGCCTGTGGGCCCATGCCCGCTCCATCCGGGTTCGATTGGACGACGCTTAGCCGCTAGCTGCATTTTGGTGTTGCCCTTTTGTTCTGTTTCGCCCATTCTCGTTTTACGATGGGGGTGAGGGGTGATATCGATCGTGGATTGGTGGAGTGAAGAGAAGTGGCAGGCCGCTCAAAAAACTGAAAAAGGGCGGCGTGCCAAAGAGGTTCTTGATAAAGTCTATAGCGTTTGCGGTTTCCTTGGAGCGGCCCTCGCTGCTTGGGTAGGCTGGATATCATTTGTGGAGGGGCCAGATGCTTATAGCTCCCGATCGGTAGACCCATATCCGGTTTTGAGTGCGATTGATGATGAGCGGTGGGATGCCCCGCTCTTCATGAATGAGCTAACCTGGTCCCTGATCGAGGGGCTGGATGATGGGACGGGGGGCATATGGCAAATGCACTGTGCGGACCATCCTGAAGTCTGCAGCGATGGTTTTCCTCTTGGGTACCACGACCCGGAAGATGATTATTTTGACCGATATCATGGCCTACCCAGGCTATCCATTGCCCTCCGTGTCCCTATGGTGGCCCCTGATCCTGAGATATGGCGTCCTGTTTGGACAACGGAGTTGGTGATTAAATCACCAAGTGAAAAGCATACGGAGGATCAAGAATCGATAAAGTTGGCTGATTTCTAAATCCTTGCTGCTCTTTTTTTGTTGCCATTTTGTTCTTTTCGTGTTGTGCTCATTCCATGGTGGAAGAGGAGAGGCTGAGCACAATGCAGGGGATGAAACGGCTTGAATGGCGGGCAATGATGCAATCACCGTGGGGAAAGCGTTTATATCGGCGTTTTCATCGTGTTTATGTTCTTAGTGTGTGCGGCGTGGCGGCCATTGTGGGGTCCTTCATCTGGTCGCCCGACACGCGTGATTGTGATGTTGGTCCCTCGGTTGGTAAGGTCACACAGCTCCAAGGTTCTCGGATAATCCTCTCAGAATAAGGAGGGTAGAACTCTTACTCCGTATCAATCACATAATCGGCTTCGGGATAAAGCTCGTATGGGGTGAGGGCGCCATCATTGTTAAGGTCATACCCGCCAAGGGCTGCCCGCGCGCCGGTTGAACCTGTTTGTCCCCGATTAAGGGCCGCCTTGAACCGATCAAATTCTACGTCGCTGACCCGGCCATCGCCATTGAGGTCGGCCTGATCAAAGGCGGCCGTGTCGGTGGCGAGGAGGCGATAAATATCGCCATTGCTCATCTGCCCGGCTGCAACGGTGCCGGACAAAGCGAGGCCGAGGGTACATACCCCTGAGAGGATAGCAATTTTCATGGGATGCTGCTCCCTAACGTTGATATTGGTATCAGGCTAACATGGTGGCGGACAGCCAGCAAATCTGAGGATGCTGGGCGAATAGATGCAGGCCGTGCCGCCTTTCTATTATTACTCAAGTTCAGGCCTTTGGGAGACACCGCTCAACCAAACCATCGCGACGGTGCAGCGGTCATGGTGACGGATAACTCACGGGTGCCCTTTGTAAGCAATAAATAATCCCCTCACATCCTAAAAACGATTGTGAGGGGCAGGGCGCAGCCTTTATCTATTTGAGCGTTTTTCTCACAACTTCGACATTTCCCACCCGGGCAATGTGGCCGCTCGTCATCCCCTTGTTGGGGCAATAGAAACGAGACGTATACGCATATGTTGTGTGTTCGCCGGTCTTGTATAGTTTTTTGATCGTACACATGGTCGTAGGCTGGTTCTTCCTTGTTCCTGATGCACGGATACTAGAGGTCACCAGCGACCCTGGAAACAATGTCTCAAGCCGGTTGGCGCTTGGCTTGCGGAAGTCATTTTTCCCTGCCGGGCTGATAAGGATCCGCGTGAACGATGTCGCGTGCGCTCGATCTTTAATGAAAGTATTGCTCATGAACGGGCCTTTGACACGGCGATCCTGCCACCCGCGGCCATACTGCACTTTGATGTCATACTTCTTACCATCCGTGGCACGCTGACCGTCTAAATTTTTATACTTGATGAGGCGTTTTTCGTACCGGTCAATTTTATCGGGCAGGGGGGGAAGCTCTGCGGTCGCGGCGGCGTTCACGCTGATCGCGCTTGCGATCAAAGCCAATGCTGTTTTCCTAAAGCCAAAGCGCATGTTTCATCTCCTTCTCAACTGTGGATCCCAAGGTCGGGTTGCAGGAGCAGCCTAGTCACTAGAAAATGCCACGCGTGTGACGGGGGTCACCATCTGGTGCCGTTCCCCCGCGGCTTGCAGTATCGCAATTGCCCTCTACCCAGCCTTCCCCTATACCCTGTGGGCCGAGGGGCACCCCCGCGTTATGGGGTTGAGAAGCACCCTTAGAACCTGATCTGGCTCACACCAGCGGAGGGACGGCGAGCAGACACCGGTCCCCCCGCGCTGTTCGTTGGTTGCCCTCGCCCAACTTGAGAGGACTGACCGATGAACAAGCACACGCCCCAATCTGAGTTCACTACCCCTGAGGTCACTGTCGGCACCTTGCCCGCTAGTCGGAAGGTGTATGTTCAGTCCGACCGCTTTGACGATGTGGC
>ERZ1740067.2006-NODE-2006-length-13015-cov-5.657562_pt1 | contig 13015 bp, 9 predicted proteins | sample MGYA00581736_ERZ1740067 | MGnify/ENA primary metagenome ERZ1740067 (study PRJEB43018, sample SAMN04849236) | marine metagenome | isolation source: floating plastic debris | place: Pacific Ocean | collected 2008-08-27 | study: EMG produced TPA metagenomics... | reverse complement strand
AACGGCACGCTCTAGGTCTTGCCCTTCCAGCCCGGTACTTGTCTCACCGAGTATGGCGCAGAGAACTGCCGTCTCTTTAGCGCGCGGTGTGTGCGCAAGACCCAGCATAAACGCCGCCAAATCCCACGGCAAAGGCATCTGCGCAGCTGCACGGCCGAACTGGGTGATGCGGTTTTCAGCGTCTAACAAATCTGCTTTTTGCAAACGCTCTTGGGCGGCCAGCAGCGCTGCCATAGGTGGTGTATCTATCCAGTCTAAATCCGACTGGGGATCAGCACCCCAATCGGCGCACGCTAAAGCCACATCTGCCAAATCCTGAGTAAGAATTTCAGGCGCGTCCGCGGCTGGTAACGCGCGCGTGCTTTGCGCGGGCCAAAGTCTGTAACATGTGCCCGGCCCGGTCCGACCTGCGCGCCCGCGCCTTTGGTCGACGCTGGCGCGCGAAGCCTTTTGGGTTCGCAGTTCGGTCAGGCCTAAACTCAAATCGAAAAACGGCGCGCGTCGCAAACCGGCGTCGACGACTGCGGAGATATCCGGCAGTGTAAGGCTCGTTTCCGCGATATCCGTCGCCACAATCACTCGCCGCTTGGCTGACTGCGGCTTCTTCAAAACGGCTTTCTGCGCCTCTATGGGAAGCGCGCCATAGAGCGGGAAAACATCAAAATCGGCGCCTTCCAACTGCGAAGCAACGGCACGAATGTCGCGCACACCAGGCAAAAAACAAAGAACATCCCCTTCTGTGTCCGACACCGCACGCCGCACGGCCTGCGCCGCAGCAGCTGGCAGATGCGCATTGGGGCTTAGCGGCAGATAAATGGTTTCTATGGGAAAGCTGCGCCCTTGGCTTTCAAACACCTCGAAGGTGGGTAGCGCAGGCAAAATGCCTTCCTTATCCAGCGTCGCGGACATCAAAAGGAGCTTTAGGTCTGGCCGTAGCGAGCCTTGGGTGTCTCGCGAGAGCGCTAAACACAGGTCTGCATTGAGGGACCGTTCATGAAACTCATCAAACAAAACAGCAGTCAGGCCCTCTAAGGCGGGGTCAGCAAGCAAGCGTTGACGCAGCACCCCTTCGGTCATGACAATGAGCTTGGTTTTGGCCGAGACACGGCTCTCATCGCGCATCTGATAGCCGATGGCATCACCAAGCGGGCCACCGTGTAGTTCGCTCAACCGTGCCGCAAGGCTTCTCACAGCAACGCGTCTGGGCTGCAACACAGCGATGGCACCTTTCGCCGCAAAGCCCTGCTCCAGCAGCATCATGGGTATTGCCGTGGATTTTCCGGCACCAGGAGGGGCAATGATGATCGCGTTATGCGCACGCCCAAGATATTTGCAAAGAGCTGGCAGAAGCGGCGCAATTGGAAGAGAACCCAAATCCATGGCGGCTTTTTTTAATCTAAACGCGGATGAGGGAAATGGCTGGGGCGGCAGGATTCGAACCTGCGCATGGCGATACCAAAAACCGCTGCCTTACCGCTTGGCTACGCCCCAGCATGAAAAGCGAAACAATGCACGACGCAATCTCGACGGTGTACTAACGACTGTTTTCCAAGGAGTAAACGCCCAAATGCATCAACGCCGGAATTCATATCGCCGCAGCCTTGCCTTACCACGCTCGTCAGAGGGCAGCCTGCCCAGATAACCTTAACCTTGCCCTATAGGAACATATGGCAAGAACGGTGACATAAGCGCCAATTTGCAAGAGGATGATGGCAAAGCTCGCGCCGGGCAAAACAAAACGCAGGCCCAATGGCACAGCAATAAGCGACAAATAGAGCGGCAAGCCAATGCCCCACCCCGTCGCGGCTGCAATATGATGATGTAAATGATCGCGACCAGCGGAAAACGGGGACTGTCCGCGCATGACTCGCAAGACCATCAAACGCAAACAGTCCAAGACTGGGATCATGAACATCAGCACGATGACCTCCGCTGGAAGCCGAACAAAGTTTTGCGTGTAACTGTAAATAGCAATGAGCCCGAAAAAGGCAGCAAGGGCAAAGCTGCCCGTATCGCCCAAAAACAGTCGGTTTCGAAGATTGCTGTAGAACAGCACGAGCAATATCCCAAAACTAATGAACAGCACCGGAACAAGGATAGGAGCTGCAAAAAACAAAAGGACAGTGTTCCAGACGAGGCACATGCCAATCACAAGACCGTTTTTGCCATCCGCCATGTTGACAGCGTTGGCGAGGCCAACCAAAGCGAGAACAGTGAAGATACCGCCCCAATTGCCTAGAATGGTGGCTTTTCCAAAGAATTCAAAATGCAGAAACTGAACCGTCAAGGTCGGCTGATTGTTTACGGCAAAAGCAGTCGCCGCCAACAAAATGACAAGCCGAATTTTTGGCGAGAGTTCTTGGCGGTCGTCAATGAAGCCAATTAGAGCAAAAACAATCATAAGCGCTGAAATCGCAATTAGGTCTTCGCCCTGCGATCGAACGGGGTTGGACAGCCAAACGGAGAGAAAACCCCATAACGACATCGACATAAGAAAAGCGATGCCTCCAACCAGCGGTGTCGGATTTGTGTGGCGTTTTCGCCCACCTGTTATGTCAGGATAGTCGATGACTTGAAGTGAGGTCCCTAACCGCCAGGCGTTGGCGGACAGTATGCCCGACGACATCATGGCAGCCACCACCAGAACCATGAGGAGTATAGACGTCATTTAATTTAGCTTTAGCCTGTATTTTGCGCGAATGCAGACAAGAGGGTTGTAGTCCATCCTCAAAACAAAGCAAATGAAAGATAATTAAGGCTGTTTAATGGCTTAATTGCCCTGCAGACCGAAAATGCGAATACAATTTTCCCGAGGTTTGACATGACGCAGAGGATAAATGCTTAATCCGCTCGATTTTCTTTTGCTTTTGTTCAGCGGCTCAGCTCTGCTCTTAAAACTGGCACCAAGGGTCGCAACAGTGCGGCGATCCTTTGGGGTGGCAACCACATTGCTCATTGTCATCTACGTTACCCCGCTGGCCGCTTGGCTCGCTTGGCCGCTTGAAAATGCCTTTCCGCAACTCAGCGCCATCGAAGACAAAAACATTCAATATGTTGTTCACATTAGCGGCGCTGAGCGTCCCACCTTGGCAACCAGCAAAGCAGCGGCGCCTCTCAATGACCAGCATGCACGCTATCTTGAAGCAATGCGGCTGTTAACACTGTATCCAAAGGCCAAATTGGTGTTTGCAGCGGGACGTGAGCGGTTCGCGTTTGATGATAGAGACATTGCCAAAGAACTCTATGCCCGGGCTGGTTTGTCAAGTCGCCTCACAGTGATTGGAGCGGCAGCGAACACCTGGGGCAACGCCAACGACATCAATGACTATTTTGACACGCAGGACTTAGCTCAACACAAAGAGATAGCCGTTGTTACTTCGGCCATGCATATGCCGCGAACAATCCTATCTTTGAAGAGTGTTGGTGTTGATGTGATACCAGCGCCTGCAGCGCCAATTTCCCCGCGCACTGGATTTTGGCAGAGCTGGAACGCATATAGCGCCCGTTTAGATAACTTCTTGGTGTTTAAGCGCGCGACCCACGAATGGTTGGGCATCCTATACTATCGCACAGTGGGACGCACAAAAGCGCTCTGGCCTTAGGGTCGGGACCTATTAGTCAAAGATGACAGCAAAGGAGGCCGCGGACAGGGCCAGCTGGCTCACCACAGAAGTTATCTCCCGCGTCAGCTGAAGGGTTGCAAGTGGATCGGTGTCTTTCGGCACCACGATTGTGCTACCGGGTGGAACCAGCTCCCTGCGGCTGCCCCAAAAGCGCTTCGGCAATGGCTTTGCGACGCCATTTGGATACACAAGAAAGATCCGGCCCGTGTCTGCACTGCTTTGAATACCGCCGGTTTCGGAAAGGTACTGGGCAACGACTTTACCCCGCACGAACTGCAGCGCACCGGGGTTCAGCACATCGCCCATGGCCAGGATGTGGTTGGGCCGCTTGGGCATAAATAGGCGATCGCCTGGCTCCATTACAGCATCCAGGTCTTTCCGCAGCTCCAGAACGCGCGGATCAGCCTCTACAACAACCCGTCCGAGGGTTTCGGCTGTTTGCATTTCCCGGCTCAATTCTCGAGCCGCTGCCAAGGCATCTGAGTCTACATTGTTTTTAAGCGCAGCGGTTGTCAGGGCTGTGTTCATTTCGCGAGCCGTTCGGCGGAAGGCCTGCTCTTGCGCTCGCCGCACGCTCACGCGCGTGAAAACCGCGCCATAGGGGTAGGCGCGCTCAGTGACACCCCCGGCGCGCTCAATGACTTCCGACAAGCGCTCCCCGCGCCTAATCGTATAAACGCCTGGTCGCTTGAATTCACCCGAGAGCAAAACTGTTCCAGGTTCCTGTTCACTGGGAATAGACTGCACGGTCACGGCGGTGCCCGCGTCAATGAGAATAGTCTCTAGCGGTGTTTCGGTGAGATCAAAGGTACCGCGGTCAAGATCAAACGAGTTCTCGTTTCGTCGCGCCGCGGAGATCTCCACATTCGACCGAGACGACTCTGCACTCAATCCGCCCGCGAACTGGATTAAATTGGCCAAGGATGTCGGCGCAGCCACTGGCAAAACCGCCGGTCGGCGGACCGATCCTGAGACGGTGGCGACGTGTTCCAGCACAAAAGCAAGAAGCCCTGGGTTGTCCTCATAGACCGCCGGACACAGCTTCTGCCGCCGCATGTCTCTCTCTTCCTCGTCCATCTCCTCCAGTTCAAGATCGGTGATCTGCCGCACACTTCTGTTTTTGAGCGCTTCCTCGTCTTCGCTTGCGATGCCGCTAACATCTGCAATCTGGGCGTTACCATCACTCGTTTCGAGGATAAATGCGCCGCGCAGGACCGCTGAAAACCGTTCGGTTTGCAAATCTTGGCTTAGATTTGCCAACTCGCTGAGCGGCTCGCATGTAAGCGCGCCACTATAGCGATGTGATAAAACCACTTGTCTGACAGCGTTAGACGAGAGAAAGGCAACGTCATCAGCACCCAGAACAATCAGCCGGTCTTCCTGTTGCAGTGGTTTTGAGCGCCCTTCTAAAGATGCTTGCAAAAGGCTGACGGGTGTGAAGGTTCGGTTCAACGAGATTGGATCTTCTCGCTCCAATACGGCAAATGGCAAATAAGGTGCATCCAAATAACCGCCACTACGGTCAACCAGATCGCCCACCGTGGCTGCAGTCGCCAAAGCTCTCAACCCGGGCGCACGCACATGCCCTGAGATGAACAGCTTGCCTTTGGCCCGGCTGCTAGCGCGCACAACGACCAGCGCATCGCCAGCAATCATCGTCTCCGACCGCTTGATTGGCAACACCTGCTCGCTGCCGCTGTCATCCAGCCGACTAACGACCAATTCATAGCCGCGCGGCCGAATAAGACCGCCAGCAACGTCCAAAGCCGTTTTTGCGGTTAAGCTGCTAACAGTCTCCGGCAATTCGTAGATCGCTGGCCGGAGCACCTCCCCCGTCACTGCATAGGTTTGCCCAAGTCCGGGAACAACAATGCGGTCTCCATCCCTAAGATTAAGGCTAAGCGCAGACTGACCACGAAACAGGCGATAGAGATCGATATTGCGAGAGCGTTCGCCCCGGATAAGCTTTATTTGACGCAACGATCCAGTTTTGCGAATGCCGCCCGCCTTGATCAGCGCATCCAAAATGGTTTGCTGACTGGTCAGCTGAATAGCCCCTGGCAACTCTGCTTCGCCCACGACAGTGACCGTGATTTGTGCAAGCGAGGCGAGGGACACATAGGCGTCCGTTCCAATAAAAGCTTGCGAGACCGAACCGATGATCTCCGAACGCACGTCAGCCAGACTTCGGCCAGCTGCGGAAATGGGAGTCAGGCCGTCTAAAATCAGGCGGCCTTCGCTATCCACGGGTGTTATATAGCTTTGTTCCTCAGAGCCGCGCAGCACGACGGCGACCTCATCTCCAACGCCTAAAATGTAGCTATCAGAGACCCGGCCAGTGGTTTCGACCAATCCCCGCACCCGACTGCCAAGAAGACGGTCATAGCCAAACTGGATAAGCGTCTCATCGTCCAAACGCTCGCGGTAATCCATTTCGACAACAGAGGCGTCCTCAAGCTCTTCGTCATCTTCTGCTAGATCTTGCTGTGTTTCAAAGTCGAAGTCACCGTCCAGCGGCACGTCAGCTTGTCGGTTTTCACGGCTTTGATCCACAGGCGAAACACGGCGCTGCGGACGAGCACTGACACCTTGTTGGCGCTGCAACTCTTGCAGGACATTGGGCGGGACGACCTGGCCATAGCCGACCGGTAATAAGGAGATGTAGAGCGCGGCTACTGCCGCCACAATTGGAATTGCCTTGCGAATGAAGTGCATGCGCCACCAGCCGCTAATAAAACTGCGAGAGAGTGCTAAACTGAAATGTTGCACAAAAAAAGGGTTAACAGCCAAAGCCACGGTCAAAATGCTAGGCTTAGTTCCGCTGCACTCTTGTCTCTAAGGGTCAATGTCCGCAGCTAGGTCTACGATATATGGCGTTGCAACCATTGCCTGATGGGGTTCAACGCCGCCGTTACTTGGTCCGAAAACAGCTGTTGAACTTGCAGGTAGAGTTGTCCCCGCCAAAATTCCCGCAAGTAGAAGTAACCAACGTTTTTTCATTTTTATGACCTAACCACCCGGTTTCAGTGGCGCGTAACTAAATATAGTTAATGGAGTATTACAATCTTCTGCTGCAGTGCAATAGCAGAGTTGTATTTAGTCCATTTTTAGGCGAGTTACCTCGTCTCCCCAATGGCTGCCCACCAGTTTGGATGAGCCAGACGGATGGCAGACAGCGCAGCACGGGCTGCATCTCTCTTGGCAAACAGCGCAAAGCACGTCGCCCCTGAGCCAGACATCCCAGTAAAGTCAGCGTCAGCAACCCTATTGAGTTGGTCCAGAACAGTTTTTATGTCGGGACAAAACGCGCACGCTGCTTTGGTCAGATCATTTGGCATTGCCTTCACATCATTCAGTGTCCAGCTGCTTTGAATGGCGTCTGGATAGCTTTTACGGACTGAAGCAGCAAGGCGCCCGAACACAGCTGGGGTGGAAAGGCTCTGCATGGGATTGACCAGCAGAAGGAACCGCGCATCTGCATCAAATTGTGCAGCCGCGAGCTCCGCGCCGACGCCATTGAGCATGACGGTGCTACTCCCTAGACATGCTGGAACATCGGCACCAAGCATTTGACCAATTTTTGCAAGCTCGGCCGCAGAAAGTGGTGAATCATGCAGCGCATTGAGAGCTCTTAGAGTGGCGGCCGCGTCTGCTGAACCGCCCCCAATCCCGGAAGAGACTGGCATTGTTTTGTGCAGAGTGAGGTGAACTGGTTGTGCATCACCTGTCGCGCGCCGGTAGGCATCACGAGCTCTAATAATAAGATTGTCACTAGTGGGCTTAGAGTGCAGTCCGCTAGCCATCGGGCCTTCCACTGCAACTCCATCATGGGTTGATGGCTGCACGCGCACCCACTCCCCCACATCGCAAAATACCATCAGAGATTGCAAGTGATGATAGCCGTTTTCAAGACGGCCCAACACTTTGAGAAACAGATTGATTTTGGCGTATGCTGGTTCGACGACCAACGCAGATCCCTTAGGCATTGAGCAAATGGCGGGCTAGCGGGTTATGCTGCGTTCGGCTGCTGTACTATCCGCCAAAGTAAGCCCCAAATCGATTTTTTCAGCAATACGTTCTTCTTGGCCTTTGGTCGGGCCGAGCGTCAGCACTTGCTGCCACTTAAAGCGCGCCTCGATATAGCGGCCTGCTTTCCAATAAGCATCGCCCAAATGGTCGTTGATGGTGGGGTCACCCGGCACCAAGGAAACGGCCCGCTCCAAAAGCGTGACAGCGCGCTCATAATCGCCCAGAATATAGGCTGCCCAGCCTTGGCTATCGACGATGTAGCCGTCATTTGGCCGAGCGTTGACGGCTTGATCGATGAGACTTACCGCTTCATCGACTTTCTGGCCGCGATCTAGCAAGGAATAGCCTAGATAATTTAAAATAAGCGCATCACCCGGCCGCAGGGCCAAGGCTTGGCGCAAATCTGGTTCGGCCCTTACGAAATCGCCGCTTTGCTCAAAGGCGATGCCGCGCCCGTAAAATAGCCGCCAATCCTCGTCAGCTGACTGAGAAATAGCTCGGTCGTAAAGCTTGATAGCACCTGGAAAATTCTCCATTAGCCGGGACAATTCAGCAAGTTCAGCCATGATTTGAATATTGCCAGGGTCGCGCTCCAGTTCCTCGTCCAAAAGGGCGGCGGCTTCGTCGCGCCGATCTAAGCGCTCAAGATAAGCAGCCTGCCGCGACACTAAAATCGTAGATAAGGGCCCCTCTTCATTGAGTTCCCCCAAAGTATTCGCTGCCTGCTCAAAGCGTCGTTGCGCCGCATAAACATCGGCAATCAGAATGTAAGCCGCCGTTAGGTCGTCGTTGAGATAGGTCGACAAACGCGCATAGACGACGGCTGAGGTCGCCGTTGGTTTGCGCACCAACTCCGTCGCCGTTCTGTAAAGGGCTTCCGCCACGGCATCGGATGGACTTTTGACGAACGGTTTGAATGTTTCCCCCGCTTCCAGCCGCCGCTTGGCAGCCGCCAATTCGGCAATCTGCGGCGCTTTGGAAAGCACGGTATCAAGCGCAGCTATGGCTTCGCCATAGGCCTTGCGCTGAGAAAGACGGGCAGAATAATCTAAAATGCCGCGAGAAGAGAGCAAACGGCCCTCGCGCAAGGCCGCGTCAAAGGTGGATTGCGCACGCTCCCAATCTCCGAAATACGCATGGAGATAGGCTTTGTGCTCTTCATAAAAGCCAAGAAAAGCCCTTTGCGCTTTAAGCGCCTCTAACGCTTCAAAGGCAGCTTCCTTATCTTTTAGGCCAGCGTGAGACCAAGCGAGGGTGATGGGCTTTAAGAGGAGGTCAAAGCCAGTGCCATTGACGAGCTCTAACCCGGCTAAAGACTGGCGATAGCGCTTGCCTCTTACAGCCGTCAGGACTGTCACCATCTTCGAGAGATTATAGGAGAGACTGCCAATGTTCAGATCATCGGCAATATCCTCAGCCGCATCAAAACGGCCATCAGAAATGAGCAATTTATAGGCTCTATCTCGCAGCACAGGACCGTTTGCTGGCTCTTGGTCCAACGCGGCGAGATAAAAATCCGCTGCCCGTTCGGTATCGTTTTCAAAGCGAGCTTGCTGCGCAGCCAGATAATCACCGAGCGGGCTGCTGGGCGTTTTTACTGGCACGGGATAGCCATAGAGATCGGTGGTGGATTGGCACCCCGCAAGCACAAGGGCAAGCAGGCCGAAGACAATATGTTTTAGACTAAGGCGCATTGCGTGAGGGTATACCAACTCAACCATTGCCAATTCTTTCATAGACGCGCCCAAGCCATTTGAACGCTGAGCCGACCCTGCGACAAACGCTTACATATTTGGATAATTGGGCCCACCCCCACCTTCGGGCACCGTCCAAACAATGTTCTGCGTTGGGGCTTTAATATCGCAAGTCTTACAATGCACACAGTTTTGGGCATTAATTTGAAAGCGCGGGTTTGACCCATCATCTTCGCGAATAACTTCATACACACCCGCTGGGCAATAGCGCTGTGCCGGCTCATCATAGAGCGCCAAATTATGCTCGATCGGCACAGCGTCGTCTTTAAGCTTCAAGTGCGCAGGCTGGTCTTCCTCATGATTGGTGTTGGACAGGAAGACAGAAGAAAGCTTGTCAAAGGTTAGCTCGCCATCGGGCTTAGGATACGCAATGGGTTTGTGGTCCGCCTTCTTCTCAATTGACTCATGGTCAGTGTGCGGATGGCCAAAGGTCCACGGCACCAAAAACCCAAGGCCCAGGTTGTTCAACCACAAATCGATGCCTGTATAAATGGTGCCAAGGGCGATACCGAATTTGGACAGCGACGGGCGGGCATTGCGCACCATATTCAGGTCCTTGTGGACCCAACTCGCGTTCAAGGCTTCTGGATAAGCCGACAGCTCCGCGTTGTCATTGGCACCTGATTTCAATTTTTCAAAAGCGGCTTCCGCGGCCAGCATGCCAGACTTCATGGCATTGTGACTGCCTTTAATGCGCGGCACATTGACAAAGCCAGCGGCGCAGCCAATGAGCGCACCGCCTGGGAAAACCAGCTTGGGAATGGATTGGAGGCCGCCTTCATTAATCGCCCGCGCGCCGTAGGAGACCCGGCGGCCGCCTTTTAAGATTTCCGCAACGGCTGGATTGGTCTTCCACCGTTGCATCTCATCAAAAGGAGACAGATAAGGGTTCTTGTAATCCAGCGCGACGACGAAGCCGAGTGCCACTTGGTTGTCAGCCTGATGATAAATAAAGCCGCCGCCGACTTCATCCGTCAGCGGCCAGCCCTGCGTGTGGATCACACGGCCCGGCTTATGATTTTCCGGCGGAATATCCCACAGCTCTTTAATGCCGATGGCATAGGTTTGATTTTCCACACCATCGCGCAGATTGAATGTTTCCATAACTTGCTTGGAGAGATTGCCGCGCACCCCTTCCGCGAAGAAGGTGTATTTGGCGTGCAGCTCAATGCCTGGCTCGTAACTGTCTTTTTGCTCACCGTCCTTGCCGATACCCATATCACCGGTGGCAACGCCTTTCACGCTGCCATCTTCATGGTAGAGCACTTCCGCAGCCGCAAAGCCGGGATAGACCTCCACTTCCATCGCCTCGGCCTGCTCGCCGAGCCAGCGGGTCAAATTGCCAAGCGAAACGGTGTAGCAGCCTTTGTTGTTCATCATCGGCGGCAAGAGGAAATGCGGCATCTCCGTCTTGCCCTTTTCGGACAGTATCCAGTGATGGTTCTCGCTGACCTCAATAGTCATAGGGCAGTCTTTTTCGCGCCAATCGGGAATAAGCTCGTCGAGCGCAATGGGGTCTACAACGGCGCCGGACAGGATATGCGCGCCAATTTCAGAGCCTTTCTCTAAAACGCATACGGTCAAATCGTGGTCATGCTCCGCGCACAGTTGGCGCAGGCGAATGGCAGCAGATAGACCAGCGACGCCGCCGCCAACTATCACCACGTCAAACTCCATGGACTCGCGTTCCATCGTCCTATCCTTTCACGCGAGAGTGCGTCGCAGGTCGCTGCGGATCTCTCGTCTATCATTTCAGCTTTGATTTGGCGTTTAAATGCCGGATTTATGCCGGAAAATCAAATGCCGCCGTGACGCATATTTCTTAAGCTAGATTAACCATAGCTGCTAACGAGTCCGTGTCATAAAAATGCTAGCTTCTTGCCATCATCGCGCTAAACCTTAGAGAAACCTAAGCAGAGCGCATCGTCAAACACGGCAAAAGGCCGGGAAAAATGTGCAGGAAGCAGGGCGGAACAGTAGGTGACTAGCCAAGAACGACAGCAAGCCGAGCTTGCGCCGGAAGCGGCACGTGCAGCCTTAGCCTGGCTGGCGGACGCAGGGTTGGATGCCATTGTTGAGGATGCGCCGACCAATTGGGCACTCTCCCAGCGCCGGCCAGTGAGCGCTAAGGTCCCAGTGAGTGCCAAAGTCGAGGAGCCGCAGGCAAAGTTCACGCCCAAGAAAATGCCCACCACATCCCTGGCCCAGGCCGACGAAGCCGCACAGATCGCCGCGCAATGTAGCGATTTGACCTCCTTGAAAGCCGCTATGGATGCCTTTGATGGCTGCGCACTCAAAGGCACCGCAACGCAATTGGTCTTCGCCGATGGGCCGGCGGATGCAGACTTGATGCTCATTGGCGAAGCGCCGGGCCGGGACGAAGATGCCCAAGGCCTGCCGTTCGTGGGCGCAGCGGGCCAATTGCTCAATCGCATCCTGGCCGCTTCAGGCACAGCGCGAGAGGCTGTCTATATTACAAATTTAGTGCCATGGCGCCCGCCGGGCAATCGCAAGCCAACGCCCTTGGAAATGCAAATCTGCCTGCCATTTTTGCGTCGGCATATTGCCCTGAAAGCGCCGAAGGCCGTCGTCATGCTCGGCGCAACGCCGGTCAGCGCGCTGTGCGACACCACCGATGGCATCACGCGCCTGCGCGGCAAATGGCGCACCATTGAGATAGACGGACAGAGCATCCCAGCCCTGCCCACATTTCACCCCGCCTATTTGTTGCGGCAGCCGTCCCATAAGCGTTTCGTCTGGCCCGACATGCTGAGCTTGATGGACAAGATGGCATGAGGCTTTAGCTCTGTCTTCTTGCGCTCGTTCTCACAGCGCCTCTAACAGCGCATGCTGCGGAACGGGTCTATGCCGCGCCCATGGCAAAGCCGGTCGCCGCGCCGCCATCAACGCGCGCGGAACGGGTCTTGGAAGCGGCGGATGTGCAGCGCTACCGGGAGATTTTTAGGCTGCAAGCCAAAGGCAAGTGGCGCGCCGCTGACAGGCATATCAAAGCCCTTGATAACAAGCTGCTGCTCGGCCACGTCCTCCATCAGCGCTATATGCATCCCACGGACTATCGCTCTCGCTATAGCGAACTGCGCGGCTGGCTGAAGACATATGCCGACCATCCTGGCGCAAAACGGCTGTACCGGCTGGCCGTAAAACGCCGCGGCAAAGCGCGCTATCCAAAGCGGCCCATTCCAGCAGCGCGCAAGCGTAGCGCAAAAAGCGACGTCGCGGAATTTAAGGACAGCCGCTCTAATCGCTCCGTCCGCCGCAGCATTGCCCGCGCCATTAGCCGCAACACGCTCACCAAATCCGGCGAGCGCATTTTCGCAGAATTCAACAAAGGCCGCCTCAACCATCATGATGTGGGTGTTTTAGCCGAAGCGTTGGCCCGTGGCTGGGTCGCGTGGGGCAATCCGGAAAAAGGCCTTGCCGCCATCACCAAAGCGGCTGACATCGCTCGGCCAGCGCGCATTACGACCGATTGGCAAGCTGGATTGCTCGCCTGGCAATTGGGGGACCATGAAGCCGCCCGGCATCACTTCGCCGCCGTGGCAGACAACTCAAGCTAGCCAAAGCTCTCCGCCGCTGGCTGTGTGTGGG
>ERZ1740067.2005-NODE-2005-length-13019-cov-6.454875_pt1 | contig 13019 bp, 11 predicted proteins | sample MGYA00581736_ERZ1740067 | MGnify/ENA primary metagenome ERZ1740067 (study PRJEB43018, sample SAMN04849236) | marine metagenome | isolation source: floating plastic debris | place: Pacific Ocean | collected 2008-08-27 | study: EMG produced TPA metagenomics... | reverse complement strand
GTAAATTGCGCCGCGACTCACCGCCTCACTTTGCACTGGCCAGACCGCGCCGCACGCCCTATGAACAAATCATGAACTCATGCGATCTCACTTTGGCCGGCGCAACACTTCAGGCGATGGGCTCCGGCGCGCTCTTTTGGCCGGCGCGGTCGCTGCTCTGTGTCTCCGACCTGCATCTGGGCAAAGCCGAGCGGATCGCCCGGCGCGGCGGCACCCAGCTGCCGCCATACGAGACGCGCGACACCCTGACCCGCCTCGCCGCCGACCTCGACACGACATCGGCGCGGCACGTCATCTGCCTTGGCGACAGCTTCGATGACAGCGCCGCAGCCGACGCCCTGCCCGAAGACGAACGGCTCTGGATCACGCGGTTGCAGGCGGGCCGAAAATGGGTCTGGATCGAAGGCAATCACGATCCCGGCCCGCTGGAGTTCGGCGGCACGCATATGGCCGAAGCGTCCATTGGCCCCCTCACCTTTCGCCACATCGCCGAAGCCGGCGCGACGGGCGAAGTGTCCGGCCACTACCACCCCAAGGCGACGCTGCACACCCGCGGACGCGCCGTGACGCGCCCCGCATTTCTCGTGGACGGCCAAAGGCTTATCCTGCCCGCCTATGGCACGTATACAGGCGGCCTGCGCAGCCATGACCCGGCGCTGGCCCGCCTCATGGCGTCGGACGCCCACGCCATCCTGACAGGGCAGATGCCCGTCACGATCCCCCTCGCGCGGGCCAGCTGATGGACCTGCGCACACGTATTCAGGCCAGCTTTGACCGGCAATCGATGATGGTCACCTTTGGCGCGCAACTGGACGTGGTCGCGCAGGGCAGCGCCACCCTGTCGGCCCCGATCCTGCCCGGCAGCCGTCAGCAACAAGGCTTTGCCCACGCCGCCCTCACCTTCGGTCTCGGCGACAGTGCTGCGGGCTACGCCGCGCTGACGATGATCCCGGAAGACCAGGAGGTCGTGACGGCCGAAATCAAGATCAACCTGATCGCTCCGGCCAAAGGCGACCGCCTGATCGCCCGTGGCCGGGTGATCAAACCCGGCCGCCGGCTGATCGTGGTCACGTCAGAGGTCGCAAGTGTCGCAGATGGTGACGAAACCCTGGTCGCCATCCTGCAAGGCACCATGGTGCCGGTACCGACCTAGGCGGTCAGACCCTGCGGTTCAGCAAGCCCATGCGCCCGGCAGCACGCGGTCAGCGTGTTGGCCAGCAGGCAGGCAATTGTCATCGGCCCAACGCCGCCCGGAACAGGCGTGATCGCCCGCGCCACTGTCGCGGCTTCGGCAAAGTTCACATCCCCCAACAGCTTGGTCTTACCGGGTTTTTCGGGATGCGGCACACGGGTGATGCCCACATCGATCACGGTTGCACCGGGCTTGACCCACGCGGCCTCCACCATCTCGGCCCGGCCCACGGCGGCGACAAGGATGTCCGCCCGCGCGCAGACCGCCGCCAGATCCTTCGTCCGCGAATGCGCGATGGTCACCGTGCAATTCTCGCGCAGCAGCAACTGCGCCATCGGCTTGCCAAAAAGGTTCGACCGACCAATGACCACAGCCTCCATCCCCGACATGTTGCCCAGCTGATCCCGCAGCAGCATCAGGCACCCCAGCGGCGTACAGGACACCAGCCCGGTCTCGCCACTCGCCAATAGCCCCGCGTTCACAACGCTCAGGCCGTCCACATCCTTGGCCGGGTCAATGCGCGCCACCACGGCACGCTCGTCCAGATGATCGGGCACCGGGAACTGGCACAAAATTCCGTGCACCGACGCATCCGCGTTCAGTGCATCGATCAGCGCGAACAGCTCAGCTTCGGGCACATCCGCCGGCAGCCGGTGCTCGAACGACGCCATGCCGACCTCGACGGTCTGCTTGTGCTTGGCCGCCACATAAACCTCCGAGGCCGGGTCCTCGCCCACAAGGATCACGGCAAGCCCCGGCGTGATCCCCTGCTCATCGCGCAGCCGCGCCACGTGTTCGGCAATCTGCCCCCGGACAGTCCCGGCAAAGGCCTTGCCGTCGATGATCGCTGCACTCATATGCGTTAAGTCCCTTTATTCACGAAAGAAATTGACCTGGTGCGACCATGTCTCGCCATCGCTGATGACCAGCGTGTCGAATTCCATGATCTGCAGCAGGTCGTAGAAGGTGGCGACGTATTCCAGCCCTTGCGACCGGAAGAACTCATTGCTGCGCATGTTCGACGTCATCTGCGCCATCACTGCACGCGCGCGGTAGATCGTTGAAAACACCTCATCATCCAGCGCGATGATGTTGAGGTGCCGCGCGTCCGCACCCTTGGCAAAGAACACAAAGCGCGGGCTTTCGGGCGCGGCCAACTGCGCTGCCGTCAGATTGGTGACAAACTCGACCCGCACGCCCTTGTTGGACGCGGGCCCCTGCCGGATCACGCGGGAAAACTGCTCTTGCGAGGTCACTTCGGGGTAGTAGTACCCCTCGTAACGTTCCTGCGCGTGTGCGGTCAGCGCGGTCATGCAAAGGGCAGCGGTCAGGGCGAGCAGTCGGGTCATTGTGTGGTCCTCCGGGGTATGATGCGCGCACGCTGAACGTGCAGGGTGGCCGGGGTCAATTCCATTTCATCCCGCACGCCCAAACGTGAGCCGCATGTCAGCCCTCAGAACAGCCCTTCGATCTGGCCATCGGCATTGAGCATGATGTTCTCAGCCGACGGCACGCGGGGCAGGCCCGGCATGGTCATGATCTCACCACAGACAGCAACGACAAAGCCTGCGCCCGCCGACAGCCGCACCTCGCGCACAGGCACCGAATGACCCGTGGGCGCACCGCGAAGGTTGGGATCGGTGCTGAACGAATACTGTGTCTTTGCCATGCAAACCGGCAGGTGGCCGTAGCCCTGCTCTTCCCACAGCTTCAGCTGATCGCGGATTTTCTGATCCATCAGCGCCTCGTCCGCACGGTAGATGCGCTTGCAAATCGTCTGGATTTTTTCAGCCAGCGGCATCTCGTCGGCGTAGATCGGCGAGAAGTTCGCCGTGCCCGCATCGGCCAGTTCCGCCACCTTGGTGGCGAGGTCCGCCGACCCTTCGGAGCCCAGTTCCCAATGCCGCGACAGGATCGCCTCGGCGCCCAGTTCGGCAACGAACTCCTTGACCGCCTGAACCTCGGCGTCGGTATCGGTAACAAAGTGGTTGATGGCCACAACCACCGGCACGCCGAAGGATTTGAGGTTCTCGATGTGACGGCCCAGGTTCGGGCAGCCCGCCTTGACCGCGTCCACATTCTCCGCGCCCAGGTCGGCCTTGGCCACGCCGCCGTTCATCTTCATCGCGCGCACGGTGGCCACGCAGACCACGACCGCCGGGGACAGGCCCGCCTTGCGGCACTTGATGTTCATGAATTTCTCGGCGCCCAGATCGGCGCCAAAGCCTGCTTCGGTCACCACATAGTCGGCCAGTTTCAGCGCGGTGGTCGTCGCGATGACCGAGTTGCAGCCATGCGCAATGTTGGCGAACGGACCACCATGCACAAAGGCCGGGTTGTTTTCCAGTGTTTGCACAAGGTTGGGCTGCATCGCGTCCTTGAGCAGGACAGTCATCGCGCCATCGGCCTTGATGTCGCGACAGAACACCGGCGAGCGGTCGCGACGGTACGCCACGATCATGTCGCCCAGACGATTCTGCAGGTCGTGCAGGTCCTTGGCCAGACACAGGATCGCCATCACCTCGGAGGCCACGGTGATGTCGAAACCAGCCTCGCGCGGGAAGCCGTTGGCCACACCGCCCAGGGACGCGGTGATCTGGCGCAGCGCGCGGTCGTTCATGTCGACCACACGCCGCCACACCACGCGGCGGGTGTCGATCTCGAGGTCATTGCCCCAGTAGATGTGGTTGTCGATCATCGCGCTCAGCAGCGAATGCGCCGACGTGATCGCGTGAAAGTCGCCGGTGAAGTGCAGGTTCATCTCTTCCATCGGGACGATCTGCGCGTAACCGCCCCCGGCGGCCCCGCCCTTCATGCCGAAGTTCGGGCCCAGCGACGCCTCGCGGATACACACGCAGGCATTCTTGCCGATCCGGTTCAGTCCGTCGCCCAGACCCACGGTGGTTGTCGTCTTGCCTTCTCCTGCGGGGGTCGGGTTGATCGCGGTGACAAGGATCAGCTTGCCATCGGTCCGGTCCTGCACCGAGTTGATGAAGGATTGGGACACCTTGGCCTTGTCGTGGCCGTAGGGCAGCAGGTCATCGCTGGAAATGCCCAGCTTGGCCCCGATCTCCTGGATCGGCTTCTTGTCCGCTTCACGCGCGATTTCGATGTCAGTCTTGTAGGCCATGATGCTCCCCGCAGGTCTTAGGTCCGGCTACGCCGTCTTGGCCTGCATACAGGTGCATGCCCAGAGGTCATGCGCGCGTTTCCGACATTTTGGGAGGATGTTGCGGCCCGCATCGCGACGCCGGTTTCATTTCGGAAACGGGTCAGGCGGTTTCGGAAACGGGCTGGCCTGCGTTCATCGACTGGTGCAGCAGCGCGTTGGTCGCCATCAGCTTGGCCCGCGTGTTGCCGGAAAAGGCAAATTCAAGATGCGGGCCGAGGTCCGGGTTGCGCTTGACCAGCCGCCGCAACGCGTCCGACGACACTGCAAAGATGCGGGTGCTGGCATTGGTGCGGACCGTCGCACTTGCCGGCGCACTGGCCATGCAGCCCATTTCGCCGATAAAGCCGCCGGCACCGACTTGTGCGATCACCTGCCCGCCGATCTCGATATCCACGCCGCCGTCATGCAAGTAGCTGAGCTGGGTCACCGGAGCGTCCTGCACGGTGAGCGTTTCGCCCGCTGCGCAGTCGACCCATGCACCCGCGTTGAGCAGCTTGCGCGCATCCAGACGGCGCAGCGTCGGGAAATGGTCATCCAGCAGGGTCTGTTCAGCCGCGTTGAAGCGCAAGCCGCGGGTCATCAGCCACACCCGCGCCATACCCAGCACCGACAGGGTGATCCAGCTGACCTGAATGATTGCGGAAAAGAGGTTCCAACTGCTGAACAGCGACACCAGAACCAGCGACGCCCCGATCAGGTTCATCAGCGCATAAGGGTAGCCGTTGCCGCGCACAGCGCCCAGCTGCAAGAGCCCATACGCCCCCAGATAGAACACAACGCCAGCAATGCCTGCCAGCTGGTAGATATCGATCACAGTCCGTCCCCCACGCACCCTGCGCGGCAGGTTGCCCGAACGGGGGCTTGCAGATCAAGTGAATTGGCGTCCCCGCAGGTCAGAGAAAGCCGGGCGCCCAGGCGGGTTGATCCGGGACATGCAAGCGCAGCGTGTCGCCGATGGCCAATGTGCCGGGGCGCTCGACCCAGGCGGTCACCCCGCGTCGTCCCTTGGCTGCGGCCTTGAACCCCTTGCCCGCATCGCCGTGGTGACGCGCGATCGTCAGGCCGGGCTGGTGGCAGGGGCGGTTTTCCATGTCGACAACGAACGTGGCGCCCGCCGGGGATTGCAGCCGTGACGAGGGCGGCAAGTGGGTCAGGTCAGGGATCCCTTCGACCACCACCGTTGCACCCAGCCAGGCCGGGTCCAGCGATGTCAGCCCCATATGCGCGGCGATGGCCGCCAGCTCTTCGGCGCTGATGATCGACAGCTGCCGGACATTCGCAATCTCGGTGCCCTTGGGGTGTTGCGCGCTGACCCGGCTGCAGGAGGCGCGTGTGCGGCCGCCATAGGGCACGCCTTCGATCCCGTCGAAGCCAAGGGTGAGGTGCGGTACCGCCACGCCGTCTATGGCCCGTTCGCGGCGTTCGGTCATGTGGCCCAGCCACGTGATGGTGCCATGGTGATCGGTGGGTTTGAGGGCGGGCATGGTCGGGCCTTTCGCGGTGCAGTGTCGTGCCATGAAAAAGCCCCGCACGCGGCGGGGCAAATTCTTTTTCGTGATGTCGCGCGCAGGGCGCGGAATGGATCAGCCCGCAGGCTCCGGCTCCATGCCGCCATCGCTTTCGGGGCCGGACTTTTTCTTGGCCTTGGGGATTGCGGTGAGGCTGGGTTTCTTGTCCTCGACCACCGCGCCACCGTCGTCGTCATCGGGACTGTGCGGGGGATCGCCGCGCATCACGCGCTCGATCTCTTCGCCGGTGAGGGTCTCGTATTCCAGCAGACCTTGCGCCAGTCGCTCGAACTCTTCCTCGTTCTCCTGAATGATCTTGGAGGCAAGCTCGTATCCATCCTGGATAAACCGCTGCACTTCCTGCTCCACCAGCTCCTTGGTGTTGGCCGAGACGGAGAAGCCGGCGGTGTTGCCCTGATAGCCCTGGGCCGCTTCGGAATAGTCGATATTGCCGACCTTGTCCGACATACCCCATTGCAGGACCATCGCACGCGCCAGAGCCGAGGCTTGCTGGATGTCGCCTGCCGGGCCGTTGGAGACGGAGTCTTCACCGTATTTGTAGATTTCAGCCGCCTTGCCCGCCATGGTCATGGCCAGACGCTGGTGGCATTCGTCCTTGAACATGTTCAGCCGGTCCATTTCGGGCAGGCTCATCACCATACCCAGCGCGCCACCGCGCGGGATGATCGTCGCCTTGTAGACCGGGTCGCATTTCGGCAGCAGGTGCCCGACCAGGGCGTGACCGGCCTCGTGATAGGCCGTCATTTCCTTTTGCTCCTGCGTCATCACCATGCTGCGCCGTTCGGGGCCCATCATGACCTTGTCCTTCGCACTCTCGAAGTCGAGCATGGTGACAAAGCGGCGGCCGACGCGGGCGGCCATCAGGGCCGCCTCGTTCACGAGGTTCGCCAGATCGGCACCCGAAAAGCCGGGCGTGCCGCGCGCAATGATGCGCAGATCAACATCGGGTCCAAGCGGTGTCTTGCGGGCGTGCACGCCGAGGATCTTCTCGCGGCCCTTGATGTCGGGGTTGCCGACGGTGACCTGACGGTCGAACCGGCCCGGGCGCAGCAACGCGGGGTCCAGAACGTCCTTGCGGTTGGTGGCCGCGATGATGATCACGCCCTCGTTGGCCTCGAACCCATCCATCTCGACCAGCAACTGGTTGAGCGTCTGTTCGCGCTCGTCATTGCCGCCGCCGTAACCGGCACCCCGGTGCCGACCCACGGCGTCGATCTCGTCGATAAAGACGATACAAGGCGCGTTTTTCTTGGCTTGTTCGAACATGTCGCGGACCCGCGATGCACCCACGCCCACGAACATCTCGACAAAGTCGGAGCCCGAAATGGTAAAGAACGGCACGCCCGCCTCACCCGCAATCGCGCGCGCGAGCAGCGTTTTACCTGTGCCGGGAGGGCCCACCAGCAGCGCGCCTTTGGGGATCTTGCCGCCAAGGCGCGAGAATTTCTGCGGGTTGCGCAGGAATTCCACGATCTCTTCCAGCTCTTCCTTGGCCTCGTCGATGCCTGCGACGTCGTCAAACGTCACGCGCCCATGCTTTTCCGTCAGCATCTTGGCCTTGGACTTGCCAAAGCCCATCGCGCCGCCTTTGCCGCCGCCCTGCATGCGGTTCATAAAGTATACCCAAACGCCGATCAGCAGCAGGAAGGGCAGGAGCGAGATGATGAATGTCTGGAAACCGGATTGCTGCTGCGGCTCGACCTCGACGGGGACGTCGTTGGCGATCAGCAATTCGGTGATCTCGGCATCTTCGGGCTTGATCGTCACAAACTCGTCAGAGCCAATACGATAGCGCACCTGCTCGCCATCAAGCGTCACGGTCGTGACAGAGCCGTCCTCGACCGAGTCGACAAATTCCGAATAGGTCATCTCACGGCTTTGAAGCGTGTTGCCCGACCCGCTGAACAGGTTGAACAGGGCCAGTATCAACAGGAACAGGACGACCCAGAAGGCGATATTGCGTGCGTTACCCAAGAGTTTTCTCCAGATGCAGGCGGTCAGACACGCGGCGCGCGCGCTGTCCATCATAAGATAGACATGCGCACGCCATGTTCAATGCGATAATAGTGCGGCGAAAAATCCGTCCGTCCCACCTTCAAGCTCGGCAGACCATTCGTCGTCGGGAAAGACCAGTGGCGCACAGATCAGCGTGTCGTCATACCACGCGGCCGGTGTCACGGCGAGTGCGGCGCGCGGGATACCTGTGTCCCGCCAGTCATCAAGGCTCGATAACCCTTCGAACCCCAGCGCGCGCACGACGATGTCGGGGTCATCCTCGGGCCCGTCGATTGTCCAGCGTTCGTCCCAGGCGTCACCGACTTCGACTTCGATATCGGCGACGGCATTCAGCTCGCGATAAACCCAGATGCGTCCGTCATTCTGCGAGATCTGGCACCCTTCGAGCGTGAATGTCCGCCCTTCGCTGATGGCGTCCAGGGCACGGGCAACACCATCGCGGCGCGCCGGATAGTAACGGCCCGACAGCCATTTCAGACTGTGGATCAACAGGCGACGCTTGATTTCGACCGGTTGTGCGCGAAACAGGTTCAGTTCCATCGCAATGGCCCCGGCCTCGATCCGGATCAGGTCGCGGGCGACCAGGAACGCCTGCCAGTCCAACGCCTCGCGCGCCTGTTTCATGTGGCTGCTCACATCCGCCAGCGCGTCCACCCCGATACCGAGCGTTTCCAGCACGATCAGGGCATCGCGCACGCGCACCCGTTCAAAGTCGCGATTGCGGTTGCTGGGATCGTCCACCCATTTGAGCCCCGCAGCCTGCAGGTAGAGCCGCAGTTCATCGCGGCGCGTGCCCAGGAACGGACGCAGCCAGGTGATCCCATGATGCACCGTGCGCGGCGCCATGGCGCTCAGCCCATCGACACCCGCCGAGCGCGCCAGCCGCATCAGGAACGTCTCGGCCTGATCATCGGCGGTATGCGCCACGGCGATGTGGTCAATCTGCTGCGCATAAGCCCAGTCGGCCATCAGCGCATAGCGCCCTTCACGCGCTTCGGCCTGCATGTTGCCCGCCCCGTCCCAGCCCGACCAGAATTCAAGATGATGTTGCAACCCCAGCTTTTGGCACAGGCTGGTAACCACGGCGACCTCGTGCCTGAACTCCGGACGGAGGCCGTGGTCCACGGTGATCACGTGCAGCTCGATCCGGCGGTCGATGGTGTAGCGCGCCATGGCGGACAGCAGTGCAATGGAATCGCCGCCCCCCGATACCGCAACTGCCATGCGTTCGGGCGGGCGATGGCCCACCACGTCGTCGATCGCCGCTAGCAGGGGGGCAATGAGCAAATCACGAGCACCCGAAATTCTGCATGGCCGATTGCGCCTCGCCCACGGCTTCGGCCGAAGGAAAACGCAAAGCAACCTCGCTTAGAGTAACACAGGCCTCTTGCGTCTGGCCCAGACGCCCAAGGGCCGCGCCCAGACGATACAGCGCTTCGGGCGCGTGTTGTCCTGACTGGTCGAGACTGAACGCCGACAGGTAAGCGCGTGCACCCTGGCGCACGTCGCCCAACCCTTCGAGCGCCTCGCCCCGGCGCAGCTCCGCCTCTACCTCGAGGGGGCTGCCCGGGTAGGTCGCATTAAAGGTCGCAAACTGGTCTGCGGCGGCGCGAAAGTCACTTGCTGCGAGCGCCTCCTGCGCCCGCTCGAAATCCGCACGTTCCTGTTCGGCCAGTTGTGTTTCAGGTTGCGGAGCCGGCGCAATCGCCGGCGTGGTCGGTGCCTCGCCACCGCCAAGCGACGGCGTGTCGCCAAGCGCCGAGATATCGCACGCCGCCTCAAGCTCGCACAGGCGGAATTCCAGATCGCCGATCCGGTTGGTGCCGTCACTGACCACGCTGTTGATGCGGAATTCCAGCTCTTCGGTTTTGGAGGTCAGGCGCTGCAACTCCGCCTCGATGGCGTTCAGGCGGTCCAGCGCGCCCGCATCTGCCAGATTGCTGCTCACGCTGCCGGTCGTCGACAGCTCTCGCCGCAAGCGCTGCACCTCGACATAAAGAACCGTCATCTCCTGCCGGATATCGGCAAGCGTTTCGGCGTCCTGCGCAACCGCACCCGCGCCGGGCAGCGTGAGGGCGGCTATCAGGGCCATGGGGGCAAGCCAGCGGGTCATCGCGATCAGCTCGTGAGCCCGCCTGCCAGCACGGTCACCGCGCGGCGGTTCTTGGCATAGCAGGCCTCTTCGCTGCAGACCTCGATCGGGCGCTCCTTGCCGTAGCTGACGACTTGCAGGCGGCCGGCCTGCACACCCTGACTGACCAGGTACGCCCGCGCGGCATCGGCGCGGCGCGCGCCAAGGGCGAGGTTGTATTCGCGTGTGCCCTGCTCGTCGGCATGTCCTTCGATCACGGCGGTGAAGTCGGCGTTTTGCAGCAGCCAGATCGCCTGCCCTTCGAGGGTGGCGCGCCCTTCGGGCGTCAGGGTCGACTGGTCCACCGCAAACAGAACGCGGTCACCCACGGCCTGCTGGAAGTAAGCGGGCGATGTGGGGTCGTTCGCGCTGCCGGGCACGACGCCGCCTGCGCCCAGACCGGCGTTGCTGGTCACGTCATCTGCGCCGAAACGGCCGGGATCGGTACAGGCGGCAACGCTCAGTACGGCGCAAATCATCAGAATGGGTTTCAGTGTCATGGGGCTCGGCCTCTCTTGCACGTATGTTTTGGTCCACGTGGGTTTACTGCTGCTGCAACGGTATCATGATTGGAACATTATGAAAATGCAGCTTGCATCAGCGCTGTAACGGTCCCCAGGACGGGTCCGATCCGCCTTCGGGCGTGCGCACCGGGCGCAGATTGCGGCCCGTGATATCCACCGAATAAAGCGTCGAACGCCCCGCTGCGCCTTGGGTCTCGCGGGCGAACATGATCACGCGGCCATTGGGCGACCATGTCGGTCCTTCATCAAGGAACGACGCTGTCAGCAACCGCTCTTCGGAGCCGTCGATACGCATCACACCGATATGGAAGCGCCCCTGCGTCTGCTTGGTAAACGCGATCAGATCGCCGCGCGGGCTCCAGACCGGCGTGCCATAGCGGCCCTCGCCAAAGGAGATGCGTTTCGCTTCCCCGCCGCCCGCGGGCATGATGTAGAGCTGCGGGCTGCCCGAGCGGTCGCTTTCGAACACGATCTGGCTGCCGTCGGGGCTGAAGCTGGGAGCGGTTTCAATCGCGGGCGTGCTGGTGAGGCGCTGCGACTGGCCCGAATTGATGTTCATCGCCCAGATGTCCGTGTTGGCCCCCTGGCTCAGCGAATAGACCACCGTCTGCCCGTCGGGGGCAAAACGCGGCGCAAAGCTCATCGTGCCCTGCTGGCTCTCCAGCACGCGCTGCTGCACGGAGCCGACGTCAAGCACGTAGATGCGCGGAAAGCCCGTCTCGTAGCTGGTATAAAGCACCCGGTTGCCATCTGCCGAAAACCGGGGGGCGAGCACGATGGCCTCGGACCCTGTTAGGTATTGCACATTTGCGCCGTCGTAATCCATGACCGCCAGCCGTTTGCGCCGCTCGTTCTTGGGACCGGTTTCAGACACATAAACAACCCGGCTGTCGAAATAGCCCGTCTCGCCGGTGATCCGGCTATAGACCACATCCGCCACCTTGTGCGCGATGCGCCGCCAGCCGTCCGTGGTGCCCGCAAATTGCAGCCCTTCGCCCAGTTCGGTGTCGGAAAACACATCGTGCAGGCGGAATTTGACCGTGACCTGATCGCCGATCACTGTGACTGCACCGGTCACCAGTGCCTGCGCGTTGATCGCCTTCCAGTCGGCATATTGTACGGGGGCGGCAAAGTCGGTGATCTGGCTGATAAAGGCATTCGCCGGAATTTCGCGGAACAAACCAGTACCCGCAAGATCGGCGGCAATGACGCGGCTCAGTTGCTGGCCCATCGCGGCGGCTTCGGCATTTTCGGGCACAAGGTCCGGGATCGCGACCGGCAGCGGTTCGATCACCCCTTCGGTGATCTCGATCCGCAAGGGGCCGTTCTGGGCGGTGGCTGCGGTGACGCCAAAGACCAGCATCACGATCAAAAGCACTCGACACATCATTTGATACGCATCCTTTCAGGATTGAACGTCATCTCGATCTCCCTCCACTGACCATATTTTTCAGCAGGAAGGGCATACCCATCGCGGGTACAGCGGATAATTGCACGGCGGGCGGCCTCAAAAGCCTGGTTCGCCGCCGATTGGCTGCCCCCGGAACTGGAAAGCAGCCGGATGGAGGCGACGATTGGCTTGCCGTTTTGCTCCATGTCGACACCGACCACGACAGTCGTCCCCAGCGCCTCGGTAGACAGCGAACCGACATTCCAGCAGGCGGACACGGCCACGCGCAGCGCTTCCTTTTCACCGTTGGAGAGCGGTGGCCCTTGCGGAATTGCCTCTTCTTCACCGCCGCCAAGGATGCCTGCGAGCGCGTCATCCACCGCATCGGACGTGTCTTCGGGCTGAGCGGCGGGTTCTGCCGCTGGCGCGGGTTCCGGCTCTGCTTCGGCAGTGCGGGTGGGTGCGCTGGGACGGCGGCTGGGCGGGCGCAGCGAGGATTGCGGCGCGCCGGACGGCGCTTCGGCCTCGGTCACGATCTGGTCGCTGGCCTCTTCGGGCGCGGTTGCCTCCTGCTCTTCGGCCTGGGTCTCGCCGCCCTCGTCATTGGTCACCGCTTCCTGCTCGACCACGTCGGGTGTCGCGTCGGGGTCCGGTGCTTCGACAACTTCGGGTGCGATCCGCTCGGAGGCTTCGGGCACCGGCGTTTCGGCCACCTCGGGCGCGTCGATCTCGGGCGTCTCTGGCGTGGGCAGGCTGGGCGCTTCGTCCACCACTTCGGGCTCGGGCTCCGGCGCGGGCGGTTCGGGCAAGGTTTCCGGTTCAGGCTCCGGCGCAGGTTCGGGCTGTTCCGAGGTCACCTCAGGGTCCGGTTCGGGCGTCACGACAGGCTCCGGCACAGGCTCCGGCGCTTCGGGCAATGCCACCTCGGTCGGTGCGGCGGGTTGCGGTCCTTCGCTCAACAGCGCCTCGAAAGCATCGGTTGAGATCACCGACACCTCCGTCACCTCAAAGGGCAGTGGTTCGGACTGGAACGATCCCCCAAGGATCAACCAGCCGATCAGGCCC
>ERZ1740067.2004-NODE-2004-length-13020-cov-7.270729_pt1 | contig 13020 bp, 16 predicted proteins | sample MGYA00581736_ERZ1740067 | MGnify/ENA primary metagenome ERZ1740067 (study PRJEB43018, sample SAMN04849236) | marine metagenome | isolation source: floating plastic debris | place: Pacific Ocean | collected 2008-08-27 | study: EMG produced TPA metagenomics... | reverse complement strand
GGGGGTAGAGCTGAACTTCTAGCCGACCGTTTCGACGAACCAGTCCATCATCCGACCCGACCAGCCTTGCGGCGCGCCGTGCCCGCCCTTGTGTAGCATCAGCTGAATTTCCCCGGCCGCGCAATCGGTCCAGTGGCGGAACCACAGGTCGCCGTCAAAGCTGTTGGCCTCGGGCTGGCGTGCATCGCATCCGTTCGTTTCGCGCAGGATCTTGAGCGAGGCCCAGACGTCGCCCTGCACCACCGCCCCGAAGGATCGCCCTTCGAGCGGGACAGTCCGGTCGTTCCAGCCATGGGTGTGGAAGAGGCGCACAGGTGCGGCACAATCCGATGGCAGGTCATCCCAAAAGGCACCCGCCAGAGGCGCGTAGGCGTCAGCAAAATCGGGCACCTGACACGCCATGTCCCACACCATCGATCCCCCGCGCGAGAACCCGGCGAGCAGCACCATGCCGTCCTGCAACCCCGTCCGCGCGCGCAGGTCTGCCATCACGTCCGCCAGAAACAGCTTGTCATCGCGGTTGTGGCTGGAGTTGCTGGCTTGCACCGACCAGTCGCGCTGCCAGCGATTTTCCGGGTGCCAGCCATTGGGCGCCACAAATATGAACCCGCGCGCCAGCGCTTGTCGCGCCAGACCCGAATTCAACAGCCCACGGCCACGTCCGCCACCCCCGTGCAGGTGCATCACGATGCCCTTGGGTGCCACCGCAGGCATGGCGTAGTGGTAATCGCCCCCATCGATCTCGCAGGGCGTATCGGCATCGCCGCAGGCGGTTTGCGCACCGACAGGCATGGCAAAGGCCATCGCGGCAAGGGTCAGAAAGAAACGGCGCATATCGGGCACTCCGAAAGGGTCTGGATCAATGCGCCGACCCTGTGGCGTGCCGTGCATCGGTGCAAATCACTTTCCCCGGAGCGGCGCGGTCACCTGGGCCTGCGCCAGCCGTGCCAACAACGCGCGCAGATGTGCCGCCTCTTCGGGTGCGAGATCAGCGACCAGCGCCTGATCGTAGCGGTGTGCGATCTGCCGCAGTTCTTCGAATGCTGCGAGGCCTGTCGCGGTCAGCGCCAGATGCTCGACCCGTCTGTCGGTATCATCGCGTGTCCGGGTGAGAAAGCGCCGCGTCTCCAGCTTGGCCACGGCGCGGCTGATCTTGGTCTTGTGCAGCTGTGCGCGTCCGGCGATCTGCACGGCGGTCATCCGCCCATACATGCCCAGGTGGAACAGCACCCGCCATTCATTGCGCAACATGCCGTATCGTTCCTTATAGACCTGCTGAAACGCGAGGCTCGACGCCTCCGCCGCCTGGTTCAGGAGATAGGGCAGAAACTGTTCGAGGTTGAAGCCGGACATGCGCACCATCGCTTGTTAGTTACAAACACAACTATTACGCTGACGCCACTCAAGGCAACCGGGAGATGCCGCGATGAACCGCCAGACCGCACCGCATTCCATGATCCAGGCCCCGTCGGGCGCGGGTATCACATCCGGATACATGCCCGGCTTTGGCAACGATTTTGAGACCGAGGCGCTGCCTGGGGCCCTGCCCGAGGGCATGAATTCGCCGCAAAAGTGCAACTACGGCCTCTACGGTGAACAGCTGAGCGGCACGGCCTTTACCGATGTGCGGCCCGAGCGCACGTGGTGCTATCGTATCCGCCCGTCGGTCAAGCATTCGCACCGCTACACCCGCATCGACCTGCCCTACTGGAAATCCGCGCCGCATGTGGTCGACGACGTCACCAGCCTCGGCCAGTACCGCTGGGATCCGGTTCCGCATTCGGACGACCGGCTGACATGGCTGACGGGCATGCGCACGATGACAACGGCGGGCGATGTGAACACGCAGGTCGGCATGGCCAGCCACATCTATCTAGTCACGCAGTCGATGGAGGATGCCTATTTCTACTCCGCCGACAGCGAGATGCTGGTGGTCCCCCAAGAAGGGCGGCTGCGGTTTAGCACCGAATTGGGGATCATCGACGTCGCGCCCAAGGAAATCGCGATCCTGCCCCGCGGCCTGCTGTACCGGGTCGAGGTGCTCGAGGGGCCGGCGCGCGGCTTTGTCTGCGAGAACTATGGCGCCAAGTTCGAGCTGCCGGGCCGGGGCCCCATCGGTGCCAACTGCATGGCCAACCCGCGCGATTTCAAGGCCCCCGTCGCTGCGTTCGAGGACCGCGACGCCGCCTCGACCGTCACGATCAAATGGTGCGGTCAATTCCATGAGACCCAGATCGGCCACTCCCCCCTCGACGTGGTGGCGTGGCATGGCAATTATGCGCCCTGCAAATACGACCTGCGCACCTACTGCCCTGTTGGCGCCGTCCTGTTTGACCATCCCGACCCGTCGATCTTTACCGTGCTCACGGCACCTTCGGGCCAGCCCGGTGTGGCCAATATCGACTTTGTCCTCTTCCGCGAACGCTGGATGGTCGCCGAGGATACGTTCCGCCCGCCCTGGTACCACAAGAACATCATGTCTGAGCTGATGGGCAACATCTACGGCCAGTACGACGCCAAGCCCAAGGGCTTTGTTCCCGGAGGGATGAGCCTCCACAACATGATGCTACCGCACGGCCCCGACAAAAACGCGTTCGAAGGGGCGAGTAATGCCGACCTTGACGCGGTCAAGCTCGACAACACCATGTCGTTCATGTTCGAAACGCGCTTTCCCCAGCACCTTACCCGCTTTGCCGCGGACGAGGCGCCGTTGCAGGACGATTATATCGACTGCTGGTCCGACATCGAAAAGAAGTTCGATGGCACGGCGGGGACCAAGTGATGGAGGGTGCAATGGTCATCCTCGGCTACATCATGGGCGCGTTTCTGGTGTTTCTTGCCGGCTTCATGCTCTGGGCCTTCTGGCAGAAATTCGTAGCCAAGCGGCCCGATCTGTACGGCAAGGGGCCGGGCCACGATCTGCGCGGACCGGAACGGGGCCAATGGGACAGGCCCGATAAATGAAGCTGTATTCCTACTGGCGCTCCACCACGTCCTTTCGTGTGCGCGCGGCCCTGCACCTCAAGGGGATTGCCTTTGAAACGGTCCCGGTGAACCTGCTCGACGGCGCACAGCGCACACCGGACTACACCGCACTGAACCCCGGTCAGGGGGTGCCGACACTGGTGCTTGACGATGGTACGGTGCTGACCCAGTCGCTGGCGATCATCGACTATCTCGACGCCATTGCCGCGCCCCGTCTGCTGCCCGATGATCCGCTGCTGCGTGCCCGCGTGATGGCCGCAGCACATGCCTTGGCCCTCGACACCCATCCGGTCAACACCCTGCGCGTGGGCCCGCACCTGCAAGCAACGTGTGGGGCAACCGCTGAGGCCGCCAAAGCGTGGATGCAGCACTGGATCCTTCAGGGCTTTACCGCGACCGAAGCGATGGTTGCGCCGGACACGGAATTCGCCTTTGGCGACACGCCCGACCTTGCGGACATCTGCATCGTCAGCCAAGCCTACAACGCCCACCGATGGGATGTGGACATGGCCCCCTTCCCACGCCTCGCACGGATCGAAGCGGCCTGCCTCGCGCATGACGCCATCGCCGCCGCCCATCCCGACAACCAACCGGACGCACAATGACCCTTTCGAATTCCTGGGTGGACAGCGCCAACAGCGCCACCACCGACTTCCCACTCAACAACCTGCCTTATGGCGTCTTTTCCGTGACCGACGGCGATGCCCGCTGTGGCGTGGCCATCGGAGACATGATCCTCGACATGTTTGCCGCCGAAGAACAGGGCGTGATCGATCTGACAGACGATCCTCTCTTTGACGTCCCCTTCTGGAACGAGTTGATGGAGCAAGGCCCGGCCGTCTGGACAGCGTTGCGCAACCGCCTGACCGATTTGCTGTCCGAAGGGTCCGCCGACCGCACGCTGGTCGAACCCCTGCTTGTCCCGATGGCCGATGCCACGCTGTACATGCCGCTTGTTGTCTCGGAATTCACGGATTTCTACGCAGGCCGCCACCACGCCACCAATGTGGGCACCATGTTCCGCGGTGCCGAAAACGCCCTGCCGCCGAACTGGCTGCATATCCCCATCGGCTATAACGGTCGCGCCTCCTCCGTCGTTGTCTCCGGCACCGATATCCGCCGCCCCTGGGGCCAACTGAAATCGCCTGATCACGATGTGCCCGCCTTCCTCCCCTGCCGCCGCTTCGATCTGGAACTGGAAATGGGCGCCATCGTCGGCATGGCCTCCGACGGCCCGATCTCGGTGGATGAGGCAGACGCCGCCATCTTCGGCTATGTCCTGCTCAACGACTGGTCCGCGCGCGACATTCAGGCGTGGGAATACCAACCGCTCGGCCCTTTCCAGGCCAAGGCCACGGCCACCTCCATCAGCCCCTGGATCGTGACCAAGGCGGCACTCGGCCCCTTCCGCACCGGCACACCAGAACGCGAGGTCGCATTGCTCGACCACCTGAAGGACACCGGGCCCATGCTCTACGATATCGACCTCAGCGTGTCGCTCGCGCCTGAGGGCAAGGACGCGACCACCATCGCCCGCACCAACTACAACCAGATGTACTACTCCGCCGCCCAGCAACTGGCCCACCACAGCACCTCAGGCTGTCCGATGAACGTGGGCGACCTGCTGGGCTCCGGCACCATCTCCGGCCCCACCAAACCCGAACGCGGCAGCCTCCTCGAACTCAGCTGGGGCGGTAAGGAGCCGTTGACCCTCGACACCGGCGAGACGCGCACCTTCCTCGAAGACGGCGACACGCTCACTCTCGCCGGTCACGCCAACGGCGACGGCTACAGGATCGGCTTCGGCACCTGCACCGGCACCATCCTCCCGGCGCTGACAAACCCCTACGCCCGCTGATTTCTTCTCTTTTTCAAATACGCCGGGGTCCGGGGCAGCGCCCCCGTCCGACAGACACCAAAGGGACCAACACATGGCCAAAGCCTTCGCCTCCCAAGGGGACATGACCGAGAAAAAGATCACCTTCGAAGAGGTGGGTCGCGATCTCTGGGCCTTCACTGCCGAAGGCGACCCCAATTCCGGCGTGATCATCGGGAACGACAGCGTGATGATTGTCGAGGCCCAAGCCACCCCACGCCTCGCCCACAAGGTCATCGAAAAGGTGCGCGCGGTGACCGACAAGCCCATCACGCACCTGGTCCTGACCCATTACCATGCCGTGCGCGTGCTGGGCGCGTCCGCCTATGGCGCACCGCAAATCATCATGTCCGAAAAGGCCCGCGGCATGGTTGCCGAACGCGGCCAGGAAGACTGGGACAGCGAATTCCAGCGCTTTCCCCGCCTCTTCGAAGGGCACGAAAGCATCCCCGGCCTCACCTGGCCCACCACCACGTTCAACGGCCGCATGAGCGTTTACCTCGGCAAACGCCGGGTCGACATCATGCAGGTCGGGCGCGCGCACACGGCAGGCGACGCGGTGATCTACGTACCCGACGCCAACGTCATGTTCACCGGTGATATCGTCGAATATCACTCGGCCTGCTATTGCGGCGATGGCCACTTTCACGACTGGCCCAAGACGCTCGAAAACATCCGCGATTTTCAGCTCGACGCCATCGCTCCGGGACGCGGGGACGCGCTGCAAGGGTCCGACATGGTCAACGCCGCCATCGACAACACGCGCGATTTCGTCCGCTCGACGAACCTGCCCGCCGCCCGCGTCGCGTTGCGTGGCGGTACGCTGAAGGAGGCTTGGGATGCTGTGCGCGCCGAATGTGACCCCAAGTTCAGCGACTACGCTATCTACGAGCACTGCCTGCCCTTCAACGTCGCCCGCGCCTATGACGAAGCGCTCGATATCGACACCCCACGCATCTGGACCGCCGAGCGCGACATCGCGATGTGGGAGGCGCTTCAGGCATGAGCGATGCAGTCAACATGCTGATCCGAATGGCCCAGAACAACGCATGGGCCAATGCGCGGCTCTATGGTCGCATCTCGGACATGGACGCTGCGACCTTTGCAGCGCCGCGCCCAGGCTTCTTCGGCTCGCTCAAGGCGACGCTGAACCATATCCACCAGGTCGATCTCTATTACATTGACGCGCTGGAACAGGGCGGGCTGGGCCGCGCCGTCTTTGCCGTGGCGGAGCACATAGACGTCGCCACCCTGGCCGCCGCCCAAGCTGAAACCGACGCGCGCCTGATCCGTTTCTGTGAAAATCTCGATCCCGACGCGCTGCAGGAACAGCGCGAGACGGATCGGCGCGATGGCAGGGTCACCGAAACCGTCGGTGCGCTACTGCCCCACCTCTTCCAGCATCAGGTTCACCACCGCGGCCAGGCACATGTCATGGTGCAAGATGCGGGCATCGCCCCGCCCCAGCTTGATGACTTCTTTCTCGAGTTCGAGCGTGACCCGGCCGCGCAGGCCTATTTCACATGAACAAATACGGCCCCACCCGCGGCGATCTGAAATTTCGCCTCGCCTTTTCCATCGCAGGGCTCGCGGCCGTGGTGGCCGCCATCGCCTATCGCGGTTGGCCGCAGGGCCCCGGCGGATGGGAGGCTATCGGCATCGCAGCCCTCTTTTTCGGCGGCACCACCCTCTGGACCGCCATCAAGCTGATCAAAAAGGACCACCCGGATGGCCTATGATTATGCCCCCTTTCCCTATGTCGCCCCACCGGGCCTCACCGAGCCGGAACCGCGCCACCCTGTGGCCATCGTGGGCGCAGGCCCCATTGGCCTCGCCATGGCCATCGACCTGGCGGGGCATGGCATCAAATCCGTGGTGCTCGACGACAACAACGTCGTGTCCGTCGGCTCCCGTGCCATCTGCTGGGCCAACCGCACGCTCGAGCTTATCGATCGCCTCGGCATCGGCGACCGGATGCGCGACAAGGGCGTCACCTGGAAGGTCGGGCGGCTGTTCCACGGCGCGGACGAGGTCTACAGCTTCGACCTGCTGCCCGAAGAGGGCCACAAGTATCCCGCCTTCGTGAACCTCCAGCAATACTATGTCGAACAATACCTGGTCGAGCGCGCACAAGAGCTTGGCGACCATATCGACCTGCGCTTTCTCAACAAGGTCACCGATCATAGCGATCAGGGTGACCACGTCCGGCTCAGCATAGACACCCCCGATGGGCGCTACGAGATCGAGGCCGACTACTACATCGCCGCCGAGGGCGCAGGCTCGCCCACACGCAAGCGCATGAACCTCCCCTTCGACGGTCAACCCTTCGATGAGCACTTTCTGATCATCGACGTCGAACTCCCCCAAAGCCCATTCGAAACCGATGACCCCGAGCGCTGGTTCTGGTTCGCCCCGCCCTTCCACGCAGGCCAATCCGCGCTGCTGCACAAGCAGCCCGACAACATCTACCGCATCGATCTGCAACTGGGCCCCGACACAGACCCCGAAACCGAAGCGACCGAGGAAAAGGTCATCCCCCGGATCAAGGACATTATCTGAGACATGCCCATCCGCCTCGCCTAGATGAGAGACTACAAATAACGCAGCGCCACGCTCGACCGCTTCGTGCACAACCGCGTGCTTTTTGTCGGCGACAGCGCCCATGTCGTCTCTCCCTTCGGGGCGCGTGGCGGCAATGGCGGCATCCAGGATGTCGACAACCTCAGCTGGAAGCTCGCTTCCGTGCTGGGCGGCGCACCCGCAACCCTGCTCGACAGCTATGACGACGAACGCCGCCATGGCGCACGCGAAAACATCCTCAATTCGTCCCGTGCCACAAACTTCATGACGCCGAAAACCGAGATCGAAGCCCTCTTTCGCGACGAGACCCTCCGCCTTGCCGCCAAACATCCCTTTGCCCGCAAGCTCATCAACTCAGGCCGGCTCAGCCAACCCTGCAGCCTCGCCGATCAACACCTGCAGACCGGCGACTATCCCTTGGTCGGTTGCGCTCTCATCGACCTGCCGATGGGCAATGGCTGGCTGATCGAACGGGCCCAGGGCCGCTTTTGTCTCCTCACCCTAGACACAGCAGCGTGGCAAACCCCGGAAGGCATCGACATCCTTCCCCTGCCCGACACCGCAGAACGCACCCAACGCTATGGCGACGCAGGCGCGTTCCTCATCCGCCCCGATGGTCACCTCTGCGCCTTTTTCGAAACTCCGAACACAGACCAGATTGCCGCCGCCCACGCCCGCGCCACCGGAGCCACCGCATGATCCTCGATGACACGCTGGGACAACATGGCGACGACGCCTACGCCGCCCTCATCGCCGCTCACGAAGGGCTCAGCACGGAACAATCGCACGCCCTGAATGCCCGCATCGTGTTGATCTTGATGAACGAGGTCGGCAATGCGGACCGGTTGCACGCGCTGTTCCAGGCCGCCCGCGCAGACCTCGACTGATCCGTCTTTGTCCCAAAATATCCCGGGGGTTTGGGGGCAGAGCCCCCATCAGACGCAGCTGCCGGAGGCGGATGCAAAACATCACGCGCCGCGTCAGCGGCTCAATTCAGGGGGCTGCCGCCCAGGCCTCGACCTCGACCACAAATTCAGGCCGGGTAAACCCCGACACGATCATCAGGGTCGAGCTTGGCAGCACAGCGCGCGCCCCGATAAACGCATCGCGTGCCGCCATATACCCAGCCATGTGGCTGCGATCCGTGACGAAGGCGCTCAGGTGAAACACGTCATCCGCCCCCATCCCGGCCTCACCCAGAATGGCCCGGATATTTGCAAAACAGATCCCCGCCTGCGCCTCCGGCCCCTCCGGCACGGCACCATCCATCATCCCCAATTGTCCGGACGTGCGCACCAGCCGCTGACCGGCGGGCACCTCCACCCCGTGGGCGTAGCGGGCAAAGGGCGGGGCAATACTGGGCGGCGTCAGGGCTTTCATGACGGCAGACTTGCGCAGCCGCGCAAAATTTGGAAGGCTCCGCGCACATCTCTGGCACAGATTTACGTCTTTAGGGCCGCACCACATCCCCATTTGCAAGGGAGCGATGCGCATGCGGATCCTATGTATACGGCACGAGGCTGACCCCACCGACGACCGGATCACCACCTGGTGCGCCCAGAACGGCGTGACCGCGGACATCCGACGCCCGTTTCAGGGCGATACACTCGGTGAGGTCACCGACAACCTTGCGGGCGTCGCCGTCTACGGCGGCACCTACAACGCCTACGACGCCCCGTTGCATCCATTCCTGAACGAGGAGTATCGGATGATCGATGCCGCCATGGCGGCGGGCGTGCCCCTGCTGGGCCTCTGTCAGGGCGCGCAGATGATCGCGCATCATATGGGCGCCTTTGCCGGTGATCCCGGCCATGGCCAGCATGAATTCGGGTATTACGAGGTCACACCATCCGAGGCAGGCAAGGATTGGCTGCCCGAGCCCATGCATTTTACCCAAGCCCATTTTCACACGTTCGACACACCGGCGGGCGCCACGCATCTTGCCTCGAGCGTCTTGTTCAAAAACCAGGCGTTCGCGGTCGACGACAGGGTGATGGCCTTCCAGTTCCACCCCGAACAAACCCAGACAGGCTTTGGCCGTTGGATGGCGCGCGGCGACGAATGGGGCCGCTATGGCAAGCCCGGCGTGCAGAATAAGGAGGAACAGGCCCGCCTGATGGCGGAACATGATGCCACACAGCACGACTGGTTCATGGGCTTTCTCGACCGTTTCTACGGGCGCGCGCTGTAATGGACGTCCAGGTGCCAAATTGCCTGTTGCGCAACCCGGCGCAATTCGGTGGCACCGTTGAGGGCGACATGCGCCGTGGCCAGCCCATCACGCACAACGGGCATCTGGTCGGCCTCGGGCCGCCGGGTGGACAGACGTCCGTCGTTCTGCTCCCCAAGCTGGTCGAGGCGCACTGCCACCTCGACAAATGCCACACGCAGCACCGGTTGGGGCCGGTCGGCGGCGACCTGCCGCATGCCATTGCGACGCAACAGGCCGACAAGGCCAATTGGACCGAGGCGGACCTGCACCGCCGCGCCACACAAGGGCTGGCAGAGGCGCGGCGCGCAGGGTGCCACCTGATCCGCAGCCACGTCGATTGGGGCGACACCGCCACGCCACCCTTGGCATGGTCGGTTCTGGGAGCGCTGGCACAGGATCATCCCGGCCTGCAACGCGCCGCACTGACGGGCGTGTTGCAATGGGCCGACCCCGCATTTGCCAGTACAGTCGCGAAACAGCTTGCCACTGACAAAGGTGTGCTTGGCGCGTTCGTCTATGACCAGCCGGGCCTGCAAGATGGCCTGTGGGTAATCTTTGACATGGCGAACCGCTACGGTCTGCCGCTTGATTTTCACGTGGACGAAGGCCTGGGTGACATGAACGGCCTCGAGGCCATCGCCGACACCGCCATTGCCACGGGTTACGGCCGGCCCATCCTGTGTGGTCACGCCGTGAGCCTGATGGACCGCGGCGCCATGGATCTCGACCGCATCACCGACAAGCTGCTGGCGGCCGAGATCCATATCTGTGCTCTGCCCACCACCAACCTTTACCTGCAGGGGCGCACCGATGGCACACCGGACCGGCGCGGCCTCACCCGGCTGCGCGAACTGCATGCAGCGGGCGTGCCCATCCTCATAGGCTCTGACAATGTGGCGGATGCGTTCTGCCCCACCGGCGCGCATGACCCGATGGCCGCGCTATCGCTGGCGATCCTTGCGGCCCATCTGGACCCGCCGCTGGCGCGGTGGTTGCCGTCGATCACCACGCATGCCGCCGCGGCCCTCGGTCAGCCCCCGGCCTATATCGACGCATCCCCGCTGGACGCCCTGTCGGTGTACCACGTGCCGGATCTGGCCGATGTCATCGCAGGCCGCGCCCTCCCAATCAATGCCACAAAGGTGCTTACATGACCTCCATCTCAGGCAAGACCGACATTGACTGGGCGGCATTTGCCGACGCGCTCGCCCCGATCGAGACGATCTCGGAAACCGTTCTTGTCAAAAAGCGCAGCCGCGACTTCTTCTGGTATTCCCCCATCCTGAACGACAGCCTGCGCACCTGCTTTGGTGACCTCGTGGCCCGGCCCAAAACGGCCACGGAGATGGCCCGCACCCTCGCGCTCGCCTACGCGCACGACGCACCCGTCGTGCTGCGCGGTGGCGGGACGGGCAATTACGGCCAGGCGGTGCCGATGGACGGCGGGCTGATCATCGAAACCATCGGCCTCAACCGCGTGCTCGAGATCGGCGATGGCTATGTGCGGGCCGAGGCCGGTACGCTCATGGCCGACATGAACGCAGCCCTTACCGAGAGCGGGCAAGAGATGGCCATGTTCCCCTCCACTCAGGATATCGCCACCGTCGGCGGCTTTGTCGCGGGGGGCAGCGCCGGTATCGGCTCCATCGCCAACGGTGCCCTGCGTGACCCTGGCAACCTTATCGCGCTGACCGCACTGCCGGTGACGGCGGACCCGCAGCCGCGCATCTTCCAAGGGACGGACACGCTGCACATCCACCACGCCTGGGGGCTCAACGGGGTGATCACGGATGTCACCCTGCGCACGGTGCCGCGCCGGGACTGGGTGGGGTGCATGGCAACCTTTGACACCTACGAGGCGGCCTATGCCGCGGGCCTCGCACTGGCCCAAGCCGACGATGTCGCGGCCAAGCTGATCACCACCGTCGACGCGCGTATCTGCGCCTATTTCCCCAAGCTCGAGGGGCACATCCGCAAGGGCAAACACCTGCTGGTCTCGCTCGTTCCGCGCGAGGACCGAAATGCGTTTGCCGCCCGGATCACGAACGCCGAGGGTCACGTGGACCTGATGATGACCGATGCCGAACGGCAGGAGTTGGGTCTGCCCCACGTCTTCGACTTCAGCTACAATCACACGACCCTGCAGGTGCTCAAGGCCGACCGCAGCGCCACCTATCAGCAGGTCGGCTGCCCAATTCCACCTGACCCGCAGGCCATCGCAGCACTCAGGCCCAAGCTGGGCGACGACGTCTGGATGCACCACGAATATGCCCGCGTCGGCGGCGAGATTGTCACCTTTGATCTGCCGATCATCTGGTTCTCGGGCCCCGAGCGACTGGCGGAGATCAATGCCACCTACGCGGCCAACGGCTTTCCCGTCTACGACGCGCACACCTGGAACGTCGAAGGCGGCGGGCTCAAGGCCGATTACACCCATCTCGCCTGGAAAAAGCGCATGGACCCCAAGGGCCTGCTGAACAGCGCAAAATCCCGTTTTTGGGCGGAGGTTGCGCATCTGGCACCGGACGAGATCGAAGCGCTGGAACAGGAGTGAGCGCCATGCAAGCAAAACCGCTACATCCCAAATTTGGTGTCGCGATAACCGGAGTCGATCTGGCCCGCGTCGATGAAGGCGTTTTCGGTAAAATACGCAGCTTGTTCGAAGCGCATTCCGCCTTGCTATTCCGCAATCAGGACATCGACGATGCTGCTCATGTCCGGCTGGCCCGCCACTTCGGCCCCATCGAGGATCGCAGCGCCGAAAACCTCACCGGTGGCGATGATTTCAAGGTGCCGCAGGTCAGCAATGTCCGCGAGGATGGCGGCACAACGGGCGAAATGGATCTGCACACGCTGAACCTGCAGGCCAACATGCTTTGGCATGCCGACAGCACCTTTCTGCCCACGCCCGCGCTGACCAACATCCTGATCGGGCGGGTGGTCACGGAAACCGGGGGCGCCACGGAACTGGCCTCGAGCCGTGCGGGGTGGGCCGAGATGGATCCAGCCCTCAAATCGCAACTGGAAAGCGCCGCCCTGTGGCACCGCTACAGCCACTCGCGCGCCCGGATCAGCCCGGAGCTTGCCGAACTGCCGATGTTCAACAAATGGCCGGACCAGCTGTGGCGCGCCGTGTGGCGCAACCCGGTCAACGGGGCAGAGGCGCTCTACATCGCGTCACACGCTTATGCCGTCGAGGGACTGGACGCAGACACAGGCGCACACCTGATCGATGCCGCGTTGGCCGCGGTCACGCAGCCGCAGTTCGTCTACAGCCACCAATGGCGGCCCGGCGACGTGCTGATCTGGGACCAAAGGGCGGTTTTGCACCGTGGGACGCCGTGGAATTACAAAAAACCACGGAAAT
>ERZ1740067.2003-NODE-2003-length-13025-cov-12.289900_pt1 | contig 13025 bp, 11 predicted proteins | sample MGYA00581736_ERZ1740067 | MGnify/ENA primary metagenome ERZ1740067 (study PRJEB43018, sample SAMN04849236) | marine metagenome | isolation source: floating plastic debris | place: Pacific Ocean | collected 2008-08-27 | study: EMG produced TPA metagenomics... | reverse complement strand
TATATAAATATATATATATATATATATATATATATATATATATATATATATATACACACAGTTTGTATTTTAAGGGTTTTTTATGAAATCCTTTGTTGTTGGTACCAATAAAAATACTGGAGAGTGTGGTTTTGTATATATATATATAATTTTTATATACAGCCCCATGATCTGTTCGAAAAAATACATTGTCAAGGAACGATGATTTCTAATTCCGGCCACTTAAACGCACCATATATGTGCATAATGTAACTTGAATTATCCTCAAATGAATTCATCTGTTTTCCGGATTTTTCTTACAACCAGTTCACTTCTGTCATCACTAGCATTACTTAATACGTCATGCTTGAGGAAAATGAATATAGTTGAGATGGGCATCACTTTTTACTAGCATCACACATTTACTGCCAAAACAACATTAGGTAAATCTCTTTTTCCGTCATTTGCCATAAAAGATAAATAAGATGGCAGGTTTTGTTTTTGATTAATATATTAATTATTTATTTGATTATAATAAATGTCTATGTAGAAATGATGTCCAGTTCGAGAGAAAATGTAAATGACATTATCAAATTATCCAAACAACAGAGAAGAAGCTCAAAGCACTAAAGTATACAAAAAATGGACCGAGTGTAGTAATAATTGCTCAACCAGAGCGTGCCAAACAGTATTTTGATACATGGTGTAGGTATATACACCTGATTGACCTTTACATAAGCTGTGACTCCACTCCGATATAGACAGCGTGAACCATCAACTATTACCAGCGTTTTTCATCAAATACTGTATATGGGCCCGCACCACCACCCTGCTTCTTCTGCCTCTAAAGTTTTCCATGATCCGTTCAAATTGCTCCTTGTTGGGCATCTGTCTAGTTTGTGGTGACCATATAGCAATGATGCTTTGGTCTTCTTCCGCTGACCATGGAGTCCTTCTTCTGGGACCAGCTGCAGAACAATGAAAAGGATAATTATGCATACGATTTTTGGAGGCGCTGAACGGTATGCATAAGTGATTATATAGTATGCGTAGGCTAAAGAACAGCTAAAGCACGTTTGGGGTAAACAACGTAACATGCTGTGCTTCACTCAGGACAACACACTGAATTCTCAAGTTTTAATAAGGCATGTTAGTGTTCAAAGTTGCATTATCGTTAATTTCCAATATAAACCAATCAATGAGAGTTGTATAAGCATTGGGAATTTCCAATAAATGAGAAGATAATTCCAATGTTAGCCTACCCTACTTTGTTGCTTTCCATTCCTTGACTTTTGCATACAGATAATATACACACAGACAGTAAGTAAACTAATCCTATGAGCATGAATGGGCTACCACTATCTAGCATAAATCATGTGTATATCATCAAGTACCTGGCTGAACACGACACTTAAACTACCTATAAAGCCATCTGAAATTCTTGATGTTGTGACAGCTTATGATTTATGTCTACCTATAAAGTGCATTACTAGGAAAATAGTTCAGGGTGAATGGATTATTCTAATACCTTCTACGTTTCGATGTCCTGCCAATTCCAAACTATCCGTAAGATCACGATTATGTTCGATAATCTCATTACCATTAGAAGCAACCTCACTCCCTTCACTTCGTTCTACAATATTTTCAAATGTGCATGTTTAATATCAAACCAGAAACTACAAAGTAGTATCAACACAGCATGAAAACGCTAGCTGTATCTAACGAAATACATGTATACTTATATAAATCGCCCGGCCAATCACATGATGATTGCGTAGACCAATACATTGGCCTCTTTTTGTATATGTATATGTATACAAAAAGAGGCCAATGTATTGGTCTAATGATTGCGTAGATTCTACTCATACCGGGAAATTTGGCACAGGATATGCCATTTATCCTAATATTTATATTTATTTGAACAGCCATGTTTTGCTATCAAACATGGTGAAATAAAAGGTGTGAACTTACCCTCTTTGCATACCACATCTTTATCATCGACTCGGACTTTACTGAGGTCAGTAGGAGTATTGAGGCATTTCATTGAGCCATTTTGTACAGCCGTTAGTATTCGGGCAACCTTGGTCCTTTCCAGTATGCTCAACTGTGCCGAGTAATGATTGACGTGAATGTTTAAACTATGCCCCATGTGCCCAGCTAGCATCTTGGTTTCCTCTGCCGACATATTCATGATCTGCAAAAGACAAAACACGGCAGTATTCCAAGCAAAGTAAGGCATTCAAAATCTAGCGTGGTCATACAGTTTGGTCATGTCAAAATAAAAAAAATTAGCAAGAAGTGTAAATCATCAGCACGACAAGAATACTGTGTTGCACCATGCTTAATTTTTTTTCATTTTCATTTACCCTGCATTAAAAAAATCCTCAATAGCTTTTAGAGGTGAAATTTAATTTAACTCTAGCTAAAAATTAATCTTCTGGGGTATATGCACATGTATGTAGCACATCATGCAACAAAAAGTGAGGATAGCCGAATCTTTTCCATCACAGTGTTGTATGATCAATTGTGGTTATAATACATTAATTTAGGATTAATGAAATATAATGTCATAGTATTTTGTTCCGGGGAAAGCAATGAGACAGTATCAAACATTTCTGAAGGAACCATGAAAAATCCTAGGTTATGTTTTAACCTACAATTGCCAATTACGAGCCTTTGGTACTCTTACCTGACATGTTGTCGCTAGGTATGATCGCAGCTTCTGAGCATGTATTCTTTCAGGAAACATCAATCCAGGACACCATGCTATTATCTCTTTCAGTGTCTCAGTACCGTCATAGGGCCGATCAGACCAAGGTCTAAATTAATTATACTGGTATTGTTAGTGTATACATAAAAAAACAGAATTATGAACCTGTTTTTTCAACAAATTGATTGAAAATATTCTGATATCACCGTTGTTTTTATAAAGTAAATACTAAATGGTAACGTTTCAATGTGATTGACGAGTCAAAGATGAATCCCCAGGGATGTCAACACTCAACAAAACGTAAACCATGCTCAAGTCTATCCAGATGTATAACCCCCTACTGAGCTTTTCTGACTTTCCAAAATATATCCCCCTACAACTCCAAATGCGAAGATAATGTTTTGAAAAAGACCCCTACAACATATAACTGTAGAGTTTCATACCAATAAAATGCCCCCTACAGCACCTTTATTTCCTCAATCTATATTTTATGAACCTCTAGAACTCCATATTATCATTCAGACCCCTCAAGAGAGCCTTATGTCATACAGGGAGGAAAAGACCCCCTATATTGTGGAAAAGACCTGAGCATTGAGCATAATGTATGATTTTTCGAATGTTGACCCCCAGGATTAACCCATGAATTTGGATCAGTCATGTTGCGCGTCACCTAGACATTCACAATTTCAGGAGACAGTAATATTACCTTTTAAACAGGAAGTCAGTTGCCGAAGCAGTGCTCTGTTTGATTAGCATCTCTATCACCTGTTCATGAGCTGTGTCAATAAGGACATATACAGGACGTATGGCGCTTGTGGATTTTCCTTTCACTCGTAATGCTAGCATCCTAAAATATAAAACACGAATATATCAGAATAGAAAGAGAGCGACAATGCAACACAAGGTACCAAAACTTAGGAGTATAACATTCTGTCTTCTCCTGTAGTTACTCTCTTCCTCTGTGATCAGGCACGCAAAATTTCACATTGAAAACCAGCTTTTGGGGAATTTTAGGGAAATGCTGTTTTCACTGCAAGTCAATACAAGAAGTGTATGTGCTACACAAGAAACATACTTTGGGTGATAGCTCATCTTTACTTTGACATAGGTGGCAAAAAGCATGTTGTTTCACCTCCCAATTTAAACCTCTTTGGGAGTGGTTTTAATGACGATGCTTTGATGAGCTTTTAGATGTAACATCATTCTGATAGAATAACCAGGTACACTGCATTAGTACATATACATGTTTAATAATTCTTAGTGCTCAGAAAGTGAATCAGGGGGGTTGGAGTTAATGGCGCCCACTACCAGATGCCACTAACTGCTCTTAGTTTAGAGTCTAAGCACTTAGACTTACAGTAATGTTCTATTGGCAAGTCTGACACTGTTACTCTCACCTCTCAGAAATTGTCTGTTCTTCTATAGGAAGATGAGTCAATATGTCTGATCTATCATCTCTAGTTGCCTGCCCAGCTCTGAAGTCGCCTACGGTGAGACTTGCTACTTCTTGTGGCCTACGCTTGTTGAATATGAGTAGCGCTGAGAGAAGTAACTTTTGCAATTTGGCATGGTTATTCTTTCCAGAAAGCTCAAGTTCTCTTTTGATTTCTGAATCAATAAACTTGGCTAGCTTCTGAATGTCATCGCCTGAGGGGAGTAATATTGGTTTGTTCAGCTTTTCCTTCTGCTGCATACGCAGTGTTGACGACATAACAGTTTCTCCCCAGGAACTGCTGTAGAGATCCAAGAAATCTTGCCCTTCCGTCCTCATGACGCTATCACGTCTGCGTATTCCTTCTCCTCTCTTCAATACTGCCAGTTTTCTCACGTAGTACCCCAATGTTATTGCGAGCTGCTTATTTTCCTGTCTCAGCTCAATTACTGCATCAACAAATCCATCGTAGTATATAGGGACAACAAACTCGGAAAGCATGAGGTCTCTCCCAGACAATAGGCGCATCTTAATGAGTAGACGCGCCAAAAACCGGAGTTTTTGGCGTATTTGATTGGTTTCTGTGAAGGTCTGTTCTTCCCCTTTTCTAAGCAGCTGATTACGTGCGAACAGTCGGATCAACCAATCCCCTTTAATAGCTTCTAATACACCTGGAGGAAAATAAGCAATACTTACATTGTTTCAACAGACAAACAGTACACAATGAGGCAAAAGTCCTAAGCTACTCTACGCACAAAAGCATAAATCAACAGAAATCTTTTTGACCTTTACTACTTGCATGTCACTGATTTAGAAATACATGTAATATAACAACCATTCATTTTCAAATGTATTGTAACAGTGAGAAAATCCAGGCTGCGAAAACTAGAATTCATAGCTTGATCACTCTCAAAACACAGTGGGCTGAAGTAGACTGACCTGTCAGCCTGCCACGTGTCCGACGGGCCAAGCGAAGCAAGGCCCGGAGGGGCCTTGGAGGGCCTCTGATCTAACACAAATTGGATACAGTCTGGCAGGGCAGGCTAGGGCTGAAGTGTGTAACTTTTTAATAGCATAGGGGTAGTCACATTATCATTTTTGCTTTCTTATGTGTATGTAGTAATTAATTAATGTTGATCTGAGATAGTTGGAACATATAACCTTTGGGTGGAACCACCAAGTTGTAAGCTGCTCAAAACAGATTTTGATTTTTACTTTGAAAAACGAATTGGACTGGAAAAGCTGTATGAAGTGTTCTGACAAAATATATTATATTGCATTATATGCGGGGTTATAAGTGTGTTCAGAAAAACATTCCCCGTAGCATATGAAGACAAATTGATTGATAATTAGAGGACAGTGTCATGAAATTTACTAATTTTACCTTCATTGACAGAGGTCTCTCTCATGCCCTCTAATATCGCCTCCAGCCTCTGTTCCAGAGCATCTACTTTGGGGATGTACTGTTCCAGCATCATGAGCCCATCATCGAAGCACTTCTTTGATATTTTAGATTTGGGCTTTCTGAGGCGACATCTTTTCATATGGATGCAAAGTGTCCTTTTATGACAAAATGTCAAACAAAAAGAGCATGGAGCATAGTTATATGCTGCCGTAGGGTAGTCAGGTCGTCTTGCAACCACCAGCTGTCCAAATCCATTAGCAATTACCTGCATGAATAGAAGTATTCGTTATGACATATTGCAAAGTAATCAGTTCAAAACACCCAATCATACAACAGTGGAAGAGTTTTTGTGAGAAAGCATCCCTAACGCTATATTTTCTCCTCAGGGTTATTCTTTATAATTTTTTCTTATTTTTGCTCATTTATGGTGGTTTGGGGTTTTTGTGTTGGGGTCATAGATTGGGTGTCCGGGGTTGGGGTTTTCAGTTGATGGAGTTTGGGGCCTGTGGTGTTCGGCTTTCTGGGTTTTTTGGGTTGGGGCTCTCTATATAAAGATCAAAGAATAACCTTGGGGAAAAAATTGTGCATCAAATTCAAAGAAGTACCCCAAAAGCTTTTGAAACATAAAAATAAACTTTCTGTCAAATCCATTATGTTGTCCTCGCTCTTAATCTTGTTTTTTGTGTTTATGTGTTCTCTGAAGTTTGCACCTAAAGATTATTTGACCAACTGAAAAATTCTCTATTTAGAAGTTTGATGCCAAGACTATCTTTAGCTGAAATAATAAGTATTAAATCTGAAAGTATAAAGAAAGTGATTTTATGGCTGTTTTAGGAGTTTTATTCAACATGCAGCATATTGGCAAATCATTGTGATTCTGAACCTGAATCTTATGAACGACATTTGTAAGGAGCAAACCTGTGTGTTATGGTGGTAGTTACCAAGCTGCTGTAGCTGGTACAGGCGGTTCTGCCGCTCAGCTCCACTTGAAGCAATCACATCCTGCACCAGCTGACGGTCTGTGTGAACTGACAAGTAGTGTCTAGATATTCTGCTGGTCACCTCTTTCTCACAGTAGTAGCAGTACTCCTTCTTTGAATAATTACGCTTTGTTTTACCTTTCCCAATTTTCTCATAAACTGGGACTACAACTAAGCACCAAGAAAACACATTGAAGGATAGAATCTATATGCACATTGATACATGGACAACATATCACAACAACGGTTATTGACTCATTATGATGTTGTGGAGAATTGCAGAATTATACATACAGCGATTATCCCTGACTATGATATGAATAGTGAGAGGTTTTGAAAACTCTTGTTAGGGAACATCATTTTAACGCTTTGAGAATCTAACTCACCAATGTAATTACTTTTTTGCCAAGGCTATGCCAATATTTGGAGCTTGGAGATAAAATGAAACCCCAGGCAACCTTCAGCATAGTTTTTGACATAAATAAAAAAAATTCCACTTAATCTCTTCCCAAATTCAAAACGGTCCCTATCTCAAATAATAACCATTAATTCTTAATAAAATGGTGCCTCCTCTTCAAAATTGCCGACAAAATGATGCTTCACCATTAAAAATGGCATCAAATAAAGAAAAAAAGCAATATACAGCCAGCCCTCCAGCTTCAGCTGACCATTCATGTCCTCTAGATCAAGACTTATATCCGCGCATCAGTTGTTGGCCAATATTTGTTAATTACTGCCAATGATATGTTCAAAAAGCAAATCTTCATTAGGTAGTGTTTGGTATTAATGGCTATAAAATATTGTAAACAGTTTGATGCTGTATTAGTTGGCGGGTCCTTGTTTAGTGATGGACATCCCCACAAATGGAAAGATGTGAAATATAAAAAGGACAATCATAAATTATGGGTCAGGAAAATTATCATAGTTGATGAAAAAACTACTTGTTTGGATTATCTTTATCAAACACTGGGCCTAAAATACGTTGCTTGTGCCCATACCTCCAGCTAGCTGACTTCTATATCTCGGGTTATTTACACTATCCAAGTGTGGAGAATGTTTGCCTTCATCATCTACGTCATGTGAAGACCCTGAGCAGCTGTCTGAGTCCTCTGAAATATGTTGTAAATAGATAGTGCAATTATCCAAACCAGCGTTGGCTGTTGAACTTCAGGATCAAGAGCCATAATTTGATAACCTCAAAAATGTAAAATGTACATAGCAAGCTGGATTCTGTGAAAATTGAGTATGACTATAATTAATTTGATTATAGATATATTATTATATCAGTCTGATGCAGAGCTCCTCCCTGCCACCACTGGCCAACAATTGCTTCTGATTGGTCCTAAATCTGAATATATCTAGTTTTAACCACAGGGCTGGACTATCACTTTGCGTTTCCCCCACTGAACTTGTGCTATGGCCAATTCTGAACAGCAAGTCTTGTAAAAATGAGAAAACTGCTACGATTCAGTCATTGCCTTAATGCCTTCAATAACTTGGGTGCATTGATGTTTGGTACTATTCTATTTAGTCCAGATCTATGGTTTTCAACAAGTGAGCGCGTAAGCCTCCAGAGGGACAAATTCCATTAACCTAGTCAGTTTAATTTCATCAATCATTAATCATTAAATACTCCTTTATCCTAAGTGAGTTAGATCTCTCTGAATAGCAATCAGAATTATTGGCATTAATTTCCAATCTTTAGCCGAAATTAAGCAGGCCTTTGTCTTCATGATTTGGCGTATGTATGAATCAGAATATACCTCAAAAGCAAAATTGTACCTTGACGATGACGGGTCTCTGGTTTGTAATGTGGATCGTGATCTGTATCATCTGATTGTTCAGAGCAATCCCATTCAGAAAACTTCTCATTACCTGTTTTTGAAAATATAAGAAAGAATAATAATATTGTTAGTACTGCTATCAATGAGGTTTCGCATTTTCCCTTTTTGACACTCGGTTTAAGAGTAAGGGCCACAAGATATACACTCCCCAAAATCCCAAACTCAAAACTTAATAGCACTACATTTATTGTGTTCAATCAAAATGAGAATCGATACCGGTACTATGTGAATACATAGCTCCGTCAATTTGGGGTCTTTCTACTATCAATAGCTTTCAAAATATAACATGAAACCTTCGCTGCTAGGGGAAATTTCACATTTAATCCGTCCTTAAAATATTATGATATAGCGACTGTATGCAATACGATATTACATACACTGACATGAGAAACTAACCCCAACACCAGAAGATATTCTTGATTCAATGCCACACCAAAAGTGATTCGGGTGAAGTGCTATCCTTGCAAACATAGGTTACACTGTATTCATACAATGTACTTTGTTGGAAATGTAATTACACGCTACAGATTTGATTTTTGCAACAACACATCTAAGACTTGTCATAAATAAACTTACCTTCATAAGGGGCAGGCTGTTGGTCAGCATCACTTGAGGATACCAAAGATGGAAGGTCTGGAGTTGATCTTCTGCACTGACTGAAAACTAAAATAACCGATTGTAGGACTAAGAATTATGCTCTGAGGTACAATGTGCTTGTAGGCAGTCAGAGAAGTAAATTTTTGTCTAGTTGCAGTAAACAGTACACAAGAATGAATGTGAATGCATTGTTAATTTCAATTTCTTAGAACTTAAACTCTACTGATGTATTTGAGTGAAATAGGAGCCATTTTTTGACTTTGAGCAGCCATGTTATTAACTCGAACAACTGACAAATTAAAAACACTCACAATTTGTTGTCATATGTTGGCAGTGTAGAATACTTTCAATAGTGAAATCCTGTCGTCCGAAGAAGTGATTTCCTTGTTGTATAAGTATTGTTCGTATAACAAGCAGTGTTCGCTCTGGTTGGAGATCAGGGAGCAGTTCTGTGAGTCGCTTGGAAAGACCACTGAAAGGACCTGCGGCCTGTCTTAAACGTTCATATGACAGTATTGTCTCATAAGCGAACGGGTTAATTGCTAAGAGGGCACAAACATCTTCGTTGATATGGATTGATGGCCTGGGCTTTGGTAGAGATTGCGCCAAAGCTCTCATCTGATTAGAAGTGGCACAAACTGATTGGTAGGTAAGGATATCTTCTTTGCCAATGGCTAAAGCAATGATCTTTGACCATATTTCTGTCGGGAGCCAGCAGCCTATATAAAAGAAAATTCAATTACAATTCTTGTTATGTTATTGTATTCCCCATCTGAGAACAAAGCCAAGCAAGAAATTTATTATATATTATTCAGTATTGACCAGAGTATCAGTATTACCATCAGCATGAGCATTTAACTAGAAATGGAGCTCAATTAATAGAGATGCAAGATGCAGCAAAATGGCAATAATCATTCCCAGGATGTCATTCACAAAAATGCAACACACTGTGGAACAGAGAGTCAGTGCGAACAATCTCACCCACCCATAAAGGTGAGCCGTGAAACTTTTATACAACTTTCTAAAAAGTCATTGATCATTTAAAAACGGTTTGAGTGAATACCAACCTGTACCAGATGGTCGAGTGTCTTCACAATAGGAGATAGTCTCATTGGTAACTCCATTCATCTTTCCATCAGATGTGACTACATCTTCATGTGACCTAATGTTCTCACAATCGTCTGTAAAAATATTGAAGGAATAGCAGTTTTGATGTGTTATCACAACTTTTATAAATAATGAATGAAGGGTCGATGTATATATATTGCAAAGAGCATAATGGAGTTACAATTTTATTACCTGGGATATAAAAACTCCAAACATCAAATTCCGGGTTACTTTCAAAGCATAATACCCATTCATTAATTAGGGGTAATCCAACAAACCGCGTAACCGACTGATACTGCCAGCAAGCTTACACACTTCTAGAGGTGAACTGTCATAATTAGTTGGGATATAAAAACTCTAAATTCCTAACTAAGGGTCACTTACAAAGCATTTTATAAACCGGTGTATTAGGACGGAATTAAATAAACTGTGTTAGAGAAAGTCACTGCCCAAAAGGTTATCTACTTCCATGGTGAACTGTTGTGAGATGTAAAACTTCAACACAAATTTCTAACACGTCTGTGATCATTTGAATAACATTCAACTTGATATAGTTATTAAATTTAGTCAATACCCACCTGTAACAGATGGTCGAGTGTTTTCACAATAGGGGATAGTCTCATTGGTAGCTACATCCATCTTTCCATCAGATGTGACTACATCTTCATGTGACCTAATTTTCTCACAATCATCTGTAAAAATATTGAAGGAATAGCAATTTTAATGTGTTATCACAACAACTGTTATAAAAAATGGATCAAGAGCCAATGCATACATATTGCAAAGTGCGTAATGGAGTTAAAATTTTATTAGTTGGGATATAAAAACTCCAAATATCAAACTAAGGGATACTTTGAAAGCATAATTCCCATTCAATTATTAGGGGCAAACCAACAAGCCACATAACCGACTGACACTGCCAGCAAGCTTACGCATTTCTAGAGGTGAACTGTCATAATTAGTTTGGGATATGAAATCTCTAAATTCCAAACAAAGGGGCACTTGCAAAGCATGTATTTCTTAGGACGAAATACAATAAACTGTGGAAGGGCAAGTCACTGCGAGAAAGCTTATCAACTTTATGATGAACTGTTGCGCGTTACAAAACTTCAATATAGGTTTCCAAAAAACAGTGATCATTTGAATAACATTCAACTTGATATGGCTATTGATTTCAGTCAATACCAACCCGTAAGAGATGGTTGAGTGTCTTCAAATTTGGAGATGGTCTCTTTGGTAACTCCATTCTTCTTTTCATCAGACGAGGCAGTATCTTTCTGCCAACCACCTGTAAAATATTGAATGTATAGTGATTACGATGCGTTACAATAACACACAACAAAATAATGTACCTTGAGTCATTTCGCATATATTACAAACTACATGGTAGTGATAAAATCTTATTTCATACACATTTACTTCGGATAATATAACCCATGCCCAAAGGCAAGGTTATGGCCACTTGCAAATCATGTCATCAATCCATGTATAGGAAGAGATGCAGGACATCTTTATGTGTTTTCACAACAAACGTTTAAAATAAAAAATAGAAAGTCAATGCCCACATATTGCAAAGTGCATACTAAAGCTAAATTCTCATTAGTTTGGATATATATAATCTAAATATCGAAGTAGGGGTGTCTTGGAAAGCTTGCTATCTATCCATGTATTAGGGCGAATGGTGGAAGAGCGAGTCACTGTTAGCAGGCTTACCTACTTGTAATGGTGAACTGTTATGAGGGGTGAAACCTCATTACAAACTGTATTAAAGTATTCCATAGTTAATAAAAAGCTTACTCTAAGTTTGAATAGATTTCAATATATTACACCACATATTTTTGCAATTCAGCAAATCATATCAAAGTCCATCATTGAAACTCACCATTTCAATTTGGACCTTCTTTTGAGGTACATGCAGAACGCCTCATAAACTGTCTATTGCTAGAAACAGCATGATGAGAATCTTACCCCACCATCGTAAGATTTAAATGCCACACAAACTGTTAATTCGGCTAAGTGAGTAACTTTCCAACTCAAAGCTATACATATTACTTAACAAATTTCTGCAATAAGTTCAACTGAAACTTTGAAAATAGAATGCATGGTCGCAATCCACTAACCTCCATATGGAGCAGCCTCTTGATCTGCATCACTTGAGGATACCATAGATGGAAGGTCTGAAGATGATCTTCTGCACCGACTGACAACTAAAATAACCAATTTTAGGACTGAGGATTACATTTGGAAATAATTGCAAACCTATATAACAGTTGGAAAAGTCCAAATTTGTCAAATCAAGTGGTCAGCCCACGAAAATAAATCTGAGTGAGACATATGAACCATCCTACACAGCTTTTAGACATATAATTTCATTCAACTCTTGGATTGTAATGAGAATTGTTTATTGACTGTATTTGAGCAATAAAATTACCCAAATCAAAATGAAAATACTCACAATTTGTCGTCTCATGTTTACAGTGTAGAATGCTTGCAAGAATGAAATCCTGTTGTCCAAAGAAATGATTTCCATGTATTACGAGAAGAGTCTTCTCTGGTTGGAGTCTAGGGAGCAGTTCTGTCAGTCGCTTTGATAGACTGCTGAATAGTCCTGCTGCCTGTTTTAAACGATCGTAGGACAGTACTACCTCAAAAGCAAAGGGACAAATGGATAGTATAGCACAGACATCTTCACTGAGTTGAATCGATGGTGTTGGTTTAGGCAAAGACTGCACCAATGCTCTCATCTGCTTAGACACTGCAGACAAAGATTGGTAGGTTAGGATATCTTCATTGCCAACAGCTAAGGAAATGACCTTTAACCATACTTCCTTCGGGAGCCAGCAGCCTATATAACAGAAAATGTACACGTAATTACAGTACTTGTTATATCATTGTATTCCCTATCTTGAAATAAAACAAAGCAAGAAATAATTATGATAATATTAAGTATTGACCCGAGTATCAGTATTAG
>ERZ1740067.2002-NODE-2002-length-13027-cov-7.341813_pt1 | contig 13027 bp, 11 predicted proteins | sample MGYA00581736_ERZ1740067 | MGnify/ENA primary metagenome ERZ1740067 (study PRJEB43018, sample SAMN04849236) | marine metagenome | isolation source: floating plastic debris | place: Pacific Ocean | collected 2008-08-27 | study: EMG produced TPA metagenomics... | reverse complement strand
ACCCGCCCGCTATCGGGATCGAAGAGAAACACGGTGGATTGGTGGTTGATCAGCATACTGAGAATGCACGCGAACAGATTGATGCGGCTTACTCACGGGCTGGCATCTATGGGCTCGACAGCAAAGAGGACATTTGGATGTTCATCGCGCTTGATCAGGAACACGGGCCCGAATTCGAGAAAAAACCGGGCTACGAAGACGTGATGGAGGCTCTGACGGACCTCAACGACAGCCCTGAACTGCGTATCGAATATGCCAGCGACGCCTGCAAAGCGCTGCAAGAAAGGGTGTAGCCATGGCGAGCGGATGCAAGGCATGCCAACAAAAATGCGGCAAAGGCAAATCAACGCCAAAGGGCAAAGCCGATGCGACCAAGAAAGCGCTTTGTAAAATCCTGTGCGTCGTACGCATGGAAATGTGCCAAGGAAAGCACAAGGGCAAAAAGGCCAGCAATGTCGCTGAAAAACGCGCCCGGGCGGATGCCAAGAACCCAAAGACCGCTTTGGGCAAAGCGACCAAGGGCAAGAACGTGGCAGTCAACAAGGGCCGCTACGTGAAGTACCCAGGGGCAAAGAAAAGCTGGGGACGCTCCCCTTTGGGACAGGCGGCGCTCGACCGTCAACTCGACAAGATCGAAAGGCAGATCAAGAAGAAAGCGGCCAAGGTTCTGGCGACCAAAGCGGCCAAAAAAGTCGCCACCGCATGGATCAAGTTTGTGCCGATACTCAATGTTGCCTCGACGGTTTACGACGTCTACGATTTAGCCTCCACAGGTGCGGACATTTACAAACAAATTCAAAATGCGCGCAGTTCACTGAAGGGCGGGCACGTTTATCGCACCCGGCCCGACGTTGCGATCCAAGGCAAGAACGGCAAGCTTGAAAAAATTTATGACTTCAAGTTCGATGGCGACAAATGGCAGCCGGGTCAGAAGGAAATGTACGACAAAGACCTCAAGGACTCGGGCGCAGGCACAACAGCAGAGGAAGTGAATTCCCAGAATTGCGGTTGTGACGGTCCCAAAACCGTTGCGAGGACTGGGTGATGTCCTGGGTAGATGATCCTCTGTTTTCCGAGACGTTTGGCAGCGGCAACTGGGCTTCCAGTGTCGATCGCTTTGCAACGCCCGCCTTTCGTCTCAGCCTGAACACTTCGCGCTACGTTGGCGCACCCTATGACCACGTGGACGCTTATGAAGCGCTGTTTGACGTGTTCAAACCGGTTTTGAAACGCGACGCGCAGCGGTTGTTGATGATCGACGTCAGCGGCAAGCCACGACGGCGCAAGTCCATCACGGACGCCGACTGGGCACCGTTCCAGCAGCAACGCGACATTCATCCCGACGATGACCGCTATTTCATCGGTTTCGACTATCAGGCCGGGTTCGTTAAGTCTGACTGGCCGAAACCAAGCGAAGTGCCGACCGGCTATATCAGGTATGATCTAGGCCCGACCAAGTTCCTGTCTCGGGATGACCGCAGCGGGCGACTGGATGCGTCCGTTCCGGTTTCGGACTTTCTGGACGGCACGCTGGATGTTGCCGCGCTCAAATCCGCCATGCTGGGTTTGCCCGTTTTTGCGGGGCTCGCGGGATATGGCATGTGCCAATCCGACACGTTCGATCACCCCCACGGAGAGGATGAGCAACTCAAGAACATCGCACGCAAGTTTCCGGTTTTGGACGTCTGCGGATCGGAAATGCGTCGGTTCTGGTATGACGATGACGACAACACCTCCAAACACTGGATCCCCGGTATCAACTGGCTGACCCTCGTGCGTGATCCGTATCTGACGGCCATGGGCGGGGCCAAGGCCGTTACGGATGGAATCGACTCCGCCATTGAGGTCCAGACTGGCAACAACGGCGTGCTGTTCCAATTGGGCGACCGCCCGATCACGGGCGAAAAAGGAGTCGATGACGATCTGCTGCCACTCTATTTTGAATTGGGCCAGCGCCTGAAACCCAAAGGTGACGGCGCACCAAGTAAAGCGGTGCCGTGGCAGAAACCATTCGGTGACAATAGCGCCGACGAAGAAAACGAACGTGATAACCTTAACTGGGCGCGGCGGTTTTACGATCGCAAGTGGTTTGATGAGGGCGGGTCATGAGAGAGCTTGGATTTGACGTCGCCTTCCGGCCCGCGCCAACTGAGCATTTCCACATCGTCATTTACGTGGGCGAAGGATTTACGTCGCGCGAGCTTATTGAGGACGGCATTTTCGGGGACAGCATCGGGAACTTTGTGAACGCAATTGCTGCAGCAAAGGGGATGCAAAGCAGGTTTCAGATGGTGGCTGCCACACCCCGTGAAGTCCACATCAATGCCGCCCGCGCCGTGCTGGACCAGCCATGGCAGATTGCCTCCATCCTCAACATGATCGATGGCGCGACCTTTCTGGGGCAGGACGACGACGAACCCTTTATCGATCGCGTCGAAGTGGCCGAGCCGCAGACGCTGGAAGGGATTTATCAAAATCTCGCTGGATACATGGAAAGCTGTCGCGTCGCGGTTCAGGAATGGTTGCCGGAAGACGCCGAGGTAATTGATGGATCAGACGACCGACGCTGGCCTGCACCTGCGGTTGACTACATGTATAATGTAGCGCTGATGCTTTCAGATCCGCTGTCGGGCGAGGCCCAGGCCCAGATCACGGAGCTACTGGAACAGCTTGACCAAGTCATGGCTGAAAGCGCATTCGAGCCTGAAACGGGGCCAGACGAGTGGTTCGACGATGGCATCGTGCCCTACCCGGTCGAGTTCGATATCAAGCCGCAAGAAATCTTGTATACCGTGGAAATGCCGCCCACTGACATTGCGCCGATCCTGCTGATGTTGATGGCAGTATTGCAAAGACGCTACAATGTCCGCGTAACGCGCTTTGACGCCAATATCAGGGAAGGGTGGTCGGCCATGCCAATGCCGATTTCGCTTGTAGGCCATATGCATGTTTGCCCCAAGGTCGATCCGGGGCCCAAACCGCATATCGGTGGTCCAGTGATCAACGCCGGTCAAACCCTTGTAAAATATGCTGGTATCCCGGTCGCCGTCGAAGGAGGGCAATGCTTTTGCTCTGGCATGCCTGGCCCGGACAAGATGACCAAGGGGTCTAGCCTCGTGAAAATCCAAGGCAAAGGCGTAATGCGCCTTGGCGATGCCACAGCACATGGTGGAAAGTTGGTGATGGGCGTGCCAGTGTTTCGCGCTGATTGACTGCGCAGCACCAACCGGCGAAAGAACCATCGCGGCCAGCAAGCTCCCCGTTTTCAGTGACGACTTTGCGCGTGCCAACGCCCGTGGATACACGGGCAGCACGCGTCCGTTCCTCGCCCCAATCTGCAAAGTTTTCGCTTCGAAACCACGCGAAAGGCGCAGCGAGCCAAGCGTGACGATGGGGCCTTTCTCCTCGGCTTACCAAACGAGACAGAGCCATGTGCGCGGCTGAGTCCGCTTTCAGCACCACCCCTGGCAAATTGCGTTGCATCCAACTTTACCGCGCTCACTGAGTGGCAGATTTTCCCGAGCAGGCAGCGTGGGCGTCTGACCTACTCACCTGCCCCGATTTTCCTCAAAGGGAGCGCGAGCCGCCGAAAAGACCAAGACGGGCCAATGGGTGTACCGGGCCAAGGTACGGCGCAAAGGTCAATTTCATCTGACGTACGACAAGAGGTGCGTGGCGGACCGAGGAGGATTCGAACCCCCGACCCCTTGATTCGTAGTCAAGTACTCTATCCAGCTGAGCTATCGGTCCACTGGCGGGCGGTTTAGTCTTGTGGCGGAGGCAATGCAAGGGACAAATCGCGCGTCAGCTCAAATCCCGTCCCCCTTGGGCAGGCGGATGGAAAAGACGGTGCCTGACGGCCCGGTCCGGTCCAGTTCCAGCGCCCCGCCGTGGCCGCGTATCAGCTCGGAGGCGATGGCAAGTCCGAGGCCTGTGCCGCCCTTGCTCACCCCGCCCTGGAACGGGGTAAACAGATGCTCTTGCGCCTTTTTCGGCAGTCCGGGGCCGGTATCGGCGATCTCGACCCACCAATTGTCGGCGTCCTCATAGGCCGACACCGTGATCTCACCCGGATTCCCGCTTGCCACAATAGCCTGGCGGGCGTTGCGCACCAGGTTCGAGATGACGCGGAAGAGTTGTTCGGGGTCCGCGCGCAGGGAAAAGAGCGGCGGGATGTTTTCCGACAGCACCAATTGCTCGGGCTCTACCGCAAGGCGCTCGCTGTCGAGCACATCGGCCACCACATCATCGAGCGTGACCATCATCAGCGTCGGGCTCGGCTCTTCGGCCTTGCCGAAGGCGAGCGTGCTTTCACATAGATGTACGGCGCGGGTGATGGAATTGACCAGCTTTGGTGCCATGCGCCGCACAAGCGGGTCCTCCGACGCCTCGATCCGATCCGTGAAAAGCTGGGCCGAGGTCAGGATGTTGCGCAGGTCGTGGCTGATCTTGGACACCGCACCGCCCAACTGGGCCAGGCGGTCCTTTTGGCGCAGAGCCGAGATCAGTTCGGTCTGCAGGCTGCGCAGCGCCTCTTCGGCCTCGCGCAGTTCGGTCACGCCCGCGTTCGGAGTGATGATGCGCCTGGCATCCTCGGGGGCGGCCGCATAGCGCTGCATGTGGCCCACGACGCCCCGGATCGGCTTCACGAGGATCGCGCGCACCGCGATGAACAAGAGCCCGGCGGTAAAGATTGAGATCACCGCCGACAGGATCAGGATCCGCACGCCGTAATCAAGCATCGCCATGCGCAGCGGCTCGGTTTCCATGGTGACCTCGATCAGCAGGCCTGCCTCGCGCGTAGGCGCGCCGATGACCCGGATGATCGTGTTGTTGGGGTTGACCAACCGCATCATCGCGTCGCGGATCAGCACCAGCGCTGTGCCGTCGCGCAGATCGAACGTCGCCTCGATGGGCTGCGGCATGGGCGTGGCCAGAACGAGTTGGCGCACTTCGTCCCGGCGCAGCACGACGTTGAACACCTCGGCGTTCTTCAGCAGTTCTTCTTCCAGCTCACTGGTGATCATATCATCGGCCAGCAAGGCAAGCGACGCGATCTGCGCCCGTTCCAACCGGGTCTGCAGATACTCTTCACGGAACCGGGCGATGGACGGCACAAAGATCAGCACCTCGGCGAGCATCACAAAGATGGTCGTCAGGATCAGAAAGCGGCCGGAGAGTGAATTCAACATGTGACTATGTGGTCAGGGAAGGACGCGCTGCACAAGGCCCACAACCCGTTTGACCATATTGCTTTCAAAGAGTTTTGGACCAAAGTAAGCGCCTGCCGCACGTTTGTTGACCTCGCCGATGGTCGGATAGGGCGACACCATGCCCGCGACCTGGCTCATTTTCAGGTTGTTGGCCAGAACCAGCGCCCAGAGGTTGATCAACTCGCCCGCCTGGTGCCCGGCGATGGAGGCGCCGACGGCACGCCCCTTGACCACCATCACCTTGATCAAGCCGCGGGTCTTGCGTTCGGCTATGGCGCGGTCGTTGTGGTTGTAGTGAAAGCGGACCACGTCGAGCTTGTCGCCGTGCTGCTTGCGCGCTTGCGCCTCGGTCAGGCCGACCTGCGCCAGTTCCGGATCGGTGAAGGTGGCCCAAGGGATGTGATCCGTCTTGGCCTTGGACGGCAGACCAAACAGCATCGAGCGGATGATGACCCCGGCGTGGTAACCCGCCACATGGGTGAATTGCAGACCACCCGCAGCGTCGCCGATGGCATACACCTTGCGGTTGGTGGTGCGGAGCGCGGCATCGACTTTGACACCGGTGCGCGTGGTCTCGATCCCGGCGGCCTCAAGGTTCAGCGAGCCATGGTTGCTTTTGCGGCCAACCGCGACGAGCAGGTGCGAGCCGGTATAGCTGCCCCCATCTTTGGTGTGGACGGTAACGGTGCCGTCGCCGCCTTCGATGCGCTCGGCCAGCGCACCTTCGACGATTTGAATCCCTTCTTCGCGCATTTTCTCCAGCACGACCGCCGCCATTTCCGGGTCGTCCTTGCCGAGCGCCTTGTCCCCCTCGATCACGGTGACATCACTGCCCAGTCGGCGGTGGGCCTGCGCCATTTCCATGCCGATGGGGCCGCCGCCGATGATCAGCAGGTGATCGGGACGCTCGCGCAGCTCCCACAGGGTTTCGTTGGTCAGGTACGGCACGCCGTCCAGCCCGTCGATGGGTGGCACCAGCGGGCCGGATCCAGTGGCGATGACGATGCGGCGCGCGGTGATCACATGGTCCCCGGCCTGCACCTCCGTCGGCGATATGAAGTGGCCGAACTCCCGGATCACCCGAACACCGAGCCCTTCGAACCGTTCTTGACTGTCCACCGGTTCGATCTGGGCGATGACGCCCTGCACGTGATCCTTGGCCGCTGCGTAATCCACCTGCGGCGCAGCGTCGGCGACGCCGTAGACGGCACTGTGGCCTTGGGCGTAGGCAAGCTTGCCGCTGGCAATCAGGGCCTTGGAGGGCACACAGCCATAGTTCAGGCAATCACCGCCCATCTTGTGCCCTTCGAGCAGGACAACGTCCGCGCCCATCTGGCTGGCACCGGCTGCCACGGACAACCCTCCGGACCCGGCGCCAATCACCAGGATGTCGGTTTTGATACGTTCCATGGGTTCAGATGCCTTTCTTGCCCGTCACCGCCTTGACCACCACGGGCAAGAGCGAGAGTGCAGCCAGCCCGAGGATGGGCAAGAGCACATGTGGCTCAAAGATAATGCCGAAGTTGGGCGTTTCACCCCGGGCAAAGACCTCACCCAAGCCAGCGCCCACGGATGTATAGACAACCGAACCGGGCATGATCCCAAAGAAGGTCGAAATGACATAACGGTGCAGCGGCACCTGCATGAACGCGGGCACGAGGTTGGCGACAAAGAATGGCACGACCGGCACCAGCCGGATCACGAACAGCATCGACCATTGGTTTTCGTCGATCCCGTCCTTGATCTTCTTGATCGTCCCTTTCGACGCATCCATCCGAGCGCCGAGCGTCTCGCCAAATCCGTGGCGCGCGGCGAGGAAGATGATGGTGGCGCCAATCGTGGCCGACAGAACGCTGAAGATCGCGCCGAATACCGGACCAAAAAGGAACCCACTGGTCAGCGTCGCGATGCTGGCACCGGGCAGCGAGAACGCAACCACTAGGACATAGACAGCGATCAGCGCCAGCGCCGTCAGCAGGTAATTGTCGTCCCGAAAGGCAATCAGGGCCTCGCGATTGTCCGCAAGCGTCTGAAAGCTGAGATAGTCGCGCAGCGTGAAAAAGCCGATCACGGCGACCAGCAGAATGCCGATCACGGGCAGATTGCGCATCAGCGCGGGTTTGCGCGGTTGGGTTATGTCGGACATCCTCGTGTTTCCTTCTCGGACCATGTAAACGGCCCTCGGGCCTCTGTCTTGACCTGAAAATGCGTACCGCGCATCCCCGAAAACAGGACGCTCACGGGCGCTTGATACCGAACGGCCCGTTTCGTGATATGACGGCGCGTCGCGTCAGCCCCTTGAAACATTCAACGCGCCGGCACGCCGAAATGTTGCAGCCTGGGCGGATTTGACGGGTCAAAGGGGCTGGACTTGGCCCCCGCACCGCTTTAGAGGACGGGCTTCGAACATTGCCTGTGCCCGAATCCGCGGTACCACTGGCCAAAAACAGTCCGGAGCCATTTGCGATGAAACGCACCTATCAACCGTCCAACCTCGTGCGCAAGCGGCGCCACGGTTTCCGCGCGCGCATGGCCACCAAGGCCGGCCGCAAGATCCTGAACGCACGCCGCGCCCGTGGCCGCAAGTCGCTGAGCGCCTGAGCCAGCCACACGTCAAGGGTTATCCATGACCTCGCAGCTTGTGCCCCCGACCCGCGATACCGCGGATGCGGCGGTGACAGGCGCGGGGTCATTGCCGTTGGAGCGGCTGCTGAAACGTGCGGATTTCCTGCGTGCCGCGCGCGGCAAGCGGGTTGTGACGCCAGGGTTCATCCTGCAAATCCGCACCCGGCCTGACACGGACGGGCCCATGCGCGCAGGCTTCACCTGTTCCAAAAAGGTCGGCAACGCTGTCGCCCGCAACCGCGCCAAGCGGCGCTTGCGCGAAATCGCGCGCCTCGTGCTGCCGCATCACGGGCGCCGGGGCACCGATTACGTTCTGGTGGGACGCGCACAGGTCACCGCCACGCGACCCTTCGGCCTGATGCTGGCCGATCTGCAGGACGCGCTGCGGTGAGCCCGCTGGCGCACATCGTCGCCCTGCCCGTGCGCGCCTATCGCCTCATCTTTTCCCCTTGGGTCGGCTTCAACTGCCGCTACCAGCCCACCTGCTCCGCCTATGCGCTCGAAGCGCTGGAGAAGCATGGCGCGGTTAAGGGCACCTGGCTTGCTGCAAAGCGCATCGGACGCTGCCATCCGCTGGGTGGCGATGGCTACGACCCTGTACCGCCGAAAGATCCTCCGGAGTGAAGGGCGACCGCCCCTGCGGTCCGTGGGGTGAATGGGGGAAAGTGCAGGAGCGGTCGGTGCCGCAGATGGGTGTTCTGCGGGGCGCAGGCTGGGGACACGAGCTGCTGTGTATCAACGAGCGCACTATTACGGTATACCACCTATGCTAGAAATCAAGCATTAGTTAACGACCTCTTCCGATGCTGGCATAGTCTGGCTATACCCGGCACGTTCCACCAAAGGCAGGCGCGCTCATGCTTGATCAAGGCGACGACATCCACCCGCTCTTTTCCGGAGCACCGCAGACCACCGAATTCAAGAAACTGCGCAAGCGGATCATCCGCTATACCCGTGAAGCGATTGATCAATACGGAATGATCGCGCCTGCAGCGCAGGACTCCGACGCGCCCCGGCCGCGCTGGTTGGTGTGCCTGTCGGGGGGCAAGGACAGCTACACCCTGCTCGCCGCACTTTACGAGTTGCAGTGGCGCGGATTGTTGCCGGTCGACCTTCTTGCCTGCAATCTCGACCAAGGGCAGCCCGGATTTCCGGCGACGGTGCTGCCGGATTTCCTGAAACGGGTGGGGGTCCCGCACCGGATTGAATACCAGGACACTTATTCGATCGTTGTCGACAAGGTGCCCGAGGGGCGCACATTCTGCGCGCTTTGTTCCCGTTTGCGCCGAGGCAATCTGTATCGGGTCGCGCGCGAGGAGGGATGTTCGGCGGTTGTGCTGGGTCATCACAGGGATGACATCCTGGAGACGTTCTTTATGAACCTGTTTCACGGCGGGCGGCTGGCGACGATGCCGCCGAAACTGCTGAACGAGGAGGGGGACCTTTTTGTGTTCCGCCCCCTCGCACATGTGGCCGAGGCCGATTGCGCCAAATTTGCAGCGGCGATGAACTATCCCATCATCCCTTGTGACCTGTGTGGCAGTCAGGATGGGCTGCAGCGCCAGCAGGTCAAACAGATCCTCGACGGGTGGGAGGCCAACAGCCCCGGGCGCCGTCAGGTCATGTTCCGCGCGCTGATGAATGCGCGGCCCTCGCATCTGCTCGACCCAAAGCTCTTCGATTTTCAGGCCCTCGCGCGGGCCGCGGATGAAGGTGCTGAAAATTCGAATGAAATTCCGGGGGGACGTTAAGAACCCGGTCACGCTGTTTGATTAGGCAAAACCCCTAACCGGCGCGCGGATTTGCGTTGGTATCGGATCAAAGGGGTAGAACATGGCGTGGCGCGCACCAACCTGGGTCGTCAATGGTCTGGATCAGAGCAAGGCGATCCTGAACGGACCCCCGATGCTCGCGCTGCTTCCGGCCATAACGTTGGCCGCGTATTGGCTGGGCGGCGAAATCGCATTGCTTGTCACGGCCTTGCTGATCCCCGTCATGTGGATCGCGGTCGGCGGGTCGTTGAACGGGTTTGATTTCAAAACCCATATCCTGACCAAGGGGCCGGTCACGCCCGAACTCTTTCGCCGCACCGTGGACGAGGTGCGGCAATCCGCGACGGCGTCAGGAAAATCGTGCGCCGTTCTCGTGGTGGAACTGGACGAGTTCAGCACGCTGCGCGACCGGTTCGAACCCGAGGCGACTGACCGGGTGTTGAGCGCGGTAAGCGACCGGATCACCACAGTGCTGCGCGACAGCGACACCGTCAGCCGAATTGGCGATTGCCGCTACGGAATATGCCTGACCCCGGTCGTGCATATGGATCTGGAAAGCAGCATTCAACTGTCGGGCCGCATTCAGGAGGCGATCGAAGAGCCCTTGGCCTTGGACGGCACGTCGATCTATGTGACGGCCAGCGTGGGCTTCTGTCTTTTGGGGCGCGCGCCCGGGCACAGCGGGCAGGACTGGACCAATGCCGCCATCGCCGCCTTGAACGAGGCGCAAAAGCGCGGCCATGGCGCCGTGCGCGCCTACTCGGCCGAGTTGCAGATCCGTATGAAAAAGCGCGCCGATTTGCGCGACGAAGTCACGGGTGCCCTCGAGGGCGGGCATGTGCAACCCTGGTTCCAGCCGCAGATTTCCACCGACACCGGCCGGGTCACTGGGTTCGAGGCGTTGGCACGCTGGATTCACCCGCATCGGGGTGCAATCTCTCCCGCCGAATTCTTGCCGGCCATCGAGGAGGCCGGGCTGCTGGAACGGCTGGCAGAAATCATGACGTATCATACACTCACGGCGATCAAGGCGTGGGATTCCGCCGGGGTGGTCGTCCCGCAAGTCGGCGTGAACTTCAGCGGGCTCGAGCTTGCCAACCCGCGTCTCGTCGACAAGGTGCGCTGGGAACTGGACCGGTTCGACCTGCGCACCGACCGCCTCACGGTCGAGATCCTCGAAACCGTCGTCACGGACATGGCCGACGATACGATTGTACGCAACATCAGGGCGTTGTCGGAAATGGGGTGCCGCATAGATCTGGATGACTTTGGCACTGGCCACGCCTCAATCGCGGCGTTGCGTCGGTTTGGCGTAAATCGGATCAAGATCGACCGCTCTTTTGTCATGAAAGCCGATCGTGATCCAGAACAGCAGCGCATGATCTCCGCCATCCTGACCATGGCCGAACGCCTTGGCCTCGAGACGTTGGCCGAAGGCGTCGAGACCGTTGGCGAACACGCATTGCTGGCGCAATTGGGCTGTGACCATGTCCAGGGCTACGGCATAGCACGCCCCATGCCGTTCGAGAAAACGCTGGACTGGGTCCGCACGCACGACGCCAAGCTGCAAGAGGCACCGCCGCTCCCCGGTCGCCGCTATTCCTGACCGCGCGTTCCGTGGGTCACGTCCGCGCACCAAGAACCGAGCCATACCCCTTGTTAACTGCCTCCGAATGCCCAATTCGCATGGGGTGGGTGGGCACCGAATCCACTTGACCTTTGCCCCCGCACTCTGTTGAACCCGACCAACGCAGCAGACAGCAGGTAGTGGTCCAAGATGGACGATCAGAACAAGAACCTAATTCTTGCAACGGCCCTCAGCTTTTTGGTCATTCTGGTCTGGTTTGTCCTGTTTCCACCGCCCGAACCCGATCTGCCCCCGGCAACGGACAGCGCCGATCTGACAGCCCCGCCCACCGGCGAAGCCGCCGTGCCGCAAGCGGTCGACGCACCCGCTGCGGCCACGCCGACCACCACCGCCGATGCCAGCGACCCGACCGAGGACGTCCCTCGCATCGCAATCGAAACGGACCGTCTGACCGGCTCGATCTCGCTGCTGGGTGGGCGCATCGATGACTTGTCGCTGAAAGACTACAACGAGACGCTGGACGCCGGCGCCGACATCGTCACCATGCTGTCCCCAGTCGGCCAGGCCAACGCATATTACGCCCTTTACGGCTGGGCCGCCGGTGCGGGCCTGACACCCGACGATGTGCCCGGCCCCAACACGATCTGGACATTGGTCGACGGCGAAACGCTCACCGCCGACAGCCCAGTGCAACTGACGTGGACGAACGGATCAAACCTGACCTTCACGCGCGAAATCGCAATCGACCAAGACTACATGTTCACGGTCACACAATCGGTCAGCAATACCGGCGCCGACACCGTCAGCCTTGCCCCCTACAGCGTTCTCGCCCGCCACGGCCTGCCCGAAGGCCGGACCAACATCTGGATCGTGCACGAAGGGGCGGTTCAATACACCGGCGGCGAATACCTCGAAACCGACTGGAACGATTTTTCCAGCTTTGCCGAGCGTGACACCGAGGCGGGGCGTGACGCACGCTGGGCCGGCTTCACTGACCACTACTGGCAGACCATCCTGATCGCCCCGAAAGACATCGAAACCCGGGTCGAGACCTTCTATGACGGCACCCGCGACATCTACCAGACCACCGCAAAACAGACGACGCAATCGTTGGCCCCCGGGGCATCCGCCACAATCACCAGCCAGGTCTTCGCCGGTGCCAAGGAATGGGAAGCCATCCGGGCCTACCAGGACACCGGCATCGAAAAGTTCATCGACAGCATCGATTGGGGCTGGTTCTTTTTCCTGACCAAACCGATTTTCTGGCTGCTGCACGAGATCAACCTGATCGTCGGCAACATGGGCTGGGCCATCATCGGACTGACCCTGATCATCAAGGCGATCCTCTTTCCGCTGGCCTACAAATCCTACGTCTCCATGGCCAAGATGAAAGAGCTGCAGCCACAAATGGAGGCGCTCAAGGAAAAGGCAGGCGACGACCGCCAGAAACTCCAGCAAGGCATGATGGAGCTGTACAAGAAGGAAAAGGTGAACCCCGCCGCGGGGTGCCTGCCCATCCTGCTGCAAATCCCGATCTTCTTCTCGCTCTACAAGGTGATCTTCGTCACCATTGAACTGCGCCACGCCCCATGGCTCGGCCCCTTCCAGGACCTCAGCGCGCCTGATCCCACCTCGATCCTCAACCTTTGGGGCCTGCTGCCCTTCGCCGGACCCGAGTCGGGCTCGATTATGGCGCTGCTTTTCATCGGCATCCTGCCGCTCTTGCTCGGGATTTCGATGTGGCTCCAGCAAAAGCTGAATCCGGCCCCGACCGATCCCACCCAGCAAATGATCTTTGCCTGGATGCCGTGGATCTTCATGTTCATGCT
>ERZ1740067.2000-NODE-2000-length-13033-cov-6.296502_pt1 | contig 13033 bp, 12 predicted proteins | sample MGYA00581736_ERZ1740067 | MGnify/ENA primary metagenome ERZ1740067 (study PRJEB43018, sample SAMN04849236) | marine metagenome | isolation source: floating plastic debris | place: Pacific Ocean | collected 2008-08-27 | study: EMG produced TPA metagenomics... | reverse complement strand
CTACCGACGGAAACTTACCCGCCTTGCATTTGTACTTAATCTTGAGCCGGGCTATGGCCAATGCTTGTTTCAACAACGTATCTTGACTATCCTAGGGGTTGAGTTGCGCTTCGATGTATTGCTTCAAACCTTTTTTTTGTACTGATGCGACCTCACCAGGGCGAGGCCCGTAAGCGATTCGATTGAGCGCAATTACTTCGGGCGAAGGAGCAGTCGGAGCCGATTGGGTCTGGGCGGCTAAATCCTGGAGGGTTTGTTTTGGAAAAAAACGCTGTAAAAAGTCGCGACGTTGTTTGGCCATAATTGTAGAGTAATGAAGTAAGTGATATGAGCTAATTTAGTAACTTCGTCGTTAAAATAAATACTTAACTAATCGTAAAATGAATATTTTGATAAAATCTATCCCCAGTAGTTGGTGGATATGGGTGGCATTATGGACGACAGCCTGCCAGCCAAAAGCGTCCAAAGAATCTTCCCCACCACCAGAACGCATCCAAGAATGGTATCAATCCCTTGAGCGTAGCGTTGCTCATAGTCATACATGGACCCTGAAGCGGATTCGAACTATGAAACGGGAAGTATACATTACTCCTAACGAAATAGGCTCGGAATATATTAAGCGGGCCGAAAAATTAGATCAACAAGCCCAAGTAATACTGAAGATACTGGATGAACTCAAAACAAGCATTGTCATCCAAGCAGGAGGGAATCTCAATGCCAAGACTCATATCGTAAAACAAGCTTTAAACATCAAAAAAGGAAGGCGTGAATTAGAGAAGCAGTGGCCCAGCATAGAAAAACAATTGAAGGCCTACTCAGCCCAAATACGTGAACAAGCTCAGGACTTACCCGGCCTAAAGATAAATTGTAATGTATTGGCTTTAGGCAAACAGTTTGATGGCATGAACTTTTATCAAGTATATTTTGAAGGAGCATCGGTGCCAGAAATCCTCATGGGGATAACGACGTTGCAGGTCAAGGTAATCACCTGCGAAAACAATGTCATTCGTAAATTTGGCTTTGATGGTAGTCCTATATAATGTTTATCACTATGAAATTTTACTTGATTTTCATCATAGGGTTGATGGGGTACTTGTCGGCCTGCCAGAAAAACGAAACAAAAGTACCACGTGAATTGGCTTACCTGGAGGCGATTCAACAAAGTACTTGGGCGTCTCAGGGTGTGACGAGGCAAATGTCTTGGGAAACGTTATCATCGCCTAACGACCAAAGAAAAGACAGCTTGGCTCAAAAGGTGAAGTGGGAAACCATTATTCTAAAGCGAAGCATCGATGAACTTTGGCATAGGTTGACGGAAACTGAACACCGACCACTTTCTATAGAAACGGTGGTTGTGCCCAATCCTTTGGGTAGTAGTGAATCCTACTTACGTCAAGAAATTTCTTCGCTCTACAATAAGATGCAAACGTACGTAAAACGCCTAGAGGAAAGAAGTGAATCCATCACGCCACCCATGTTACAAGGCTTAGGTCAAGGGCAAACCCAACAAGACTTTTACAATTTGTATTTCAAAGGTGCCAACATTGCCCAAGCATTGTTGAGTTTGGTTCATTTTCAGGAAAAAATCAGCCGTTGTGAACAAATACTTGCTGCCCAAAAAGAGGCCGAGGCACAACGAATGTTTCGGGAAAAACACGGCAAACATCAAAAAGAATTTAAATGATAAAAAACACCCATTTATGATGACAAACTTAATCAAAACCTTTGTTTTTGGCTCAATGTGGCTTGCCTTGGTGCTATTTACCAATGCTTGCCAGCAAAAAAAATCATCAAAACGTGCTGAAATGGTACTGGAAACGTTGAAACAAGCCCTACTGCAAGCAAAAGAGGCCAGTGATTTGTCATTGCGTAACCTAAAGAAAGAGGTGAAAAGAAACGGAATCACCAAGAAAGGCTTAGAACGGGTGAAACGAGCGGCAGCGTTAAAAAAAAATATGATGGAAGCATTGACAGTGTTTGCCAGGTTGCAACATGAAATCACTTCCAATGAAGAAATTGATTGGGAAACGATGAAAACCAAAAACAAAGAAAAAATGGATGCGAATGAAGTAATCAAGACTATCAAAAATAGTTTGAAAAAAATGATCGAGGAAATGGATACGTATGTATTGTTTCTCGAGACCAAATTCCAAGATATGAAACTGCCTAAATTGGAGCGATTGGCAACCGGAACCACTTATCCCCAAAAAATGAAATTTTATGAGGCATACTACAAAGGTGCCTCGATACCTGAGGTACTTTCTAATTTAATTTGCCACCAGTTGACCATACTACATTACGAAAAACTGGTGATGAAGCAACTGTAAGTAGTCTTTTTATTTAAAACTCCGTACTACTAGATATTTTGGCTAAAGTTGGCAGTGTCTTCACTGCCAACGGCGCGTCCGCCTTCGTTTGTATCTCCACAAACGAAAAATGTCTAGTAGTATGTTAAAAACCATAAAATGTACATGATCATCTCAATGAAAAATTTAATCAAGGGATTGGCAGGAGCAATACTCATATTGTCAATGGGGGCTTGCCAGAAAAAAGCTCCCGTGAGGCGTTCCCAGGCGTGGCTCAATTCTATCAGTCGGGCCTTGCCACCAGCTCAAAATGCAAGTGATGCTGCCTTGCGTTCGCTGAAAGCAGATGTGAAAAAATACGGAAATAGTAGTGCCGGGCTAAAAAGAATCAAACGGGCCGAAAAACTGAAAAAACGCACCCATGAGGTAGAGGTAGCGATAGATAAAATGAAGTCAACCCTCGTCAGGAGTGCTGGGGGCGGATTGGATCCCAAAACAGGGCAGCCGAACAACCCTCAGAATACCGCAAAAGTGAGCGAAATTATGCAAGCAAACAAAGCAGAGCTCATTCGGTTACTAGACGATTATGTCAATTTTCTAGCAAGTGAACATAAAGATTTGGACCTTTATAAACTAGAGCGCTTGACAAACGATATGGAATATCCTCAACAGGTCACTTTCTATGACAAGTTCTACAAAAACGCCAATGTGGCAGAAGCACTCTCGAGCCTTACCGTGCATCAACTCGCGGTAAGACGCTATGAAGCATACATTCTAAAAAAGCTCGGAGCGGGTGATCTTTATCAATCTTTCTAAACATCAAAAACAATGAAAATACAAGTGATAATTGCGGCCTTGATATTGATAACCCTGACCAACTGCAAAAGAAGAGATCCCTTATGGAGAACCATAGCTTACAACGATCAATTGGAGCAGGCGCTGTTCTCGAGTAAAATAGCAAGTGACAATTGGTTAATGGCACTAAAGCGAGCAGTGAAAAAAAATGGCAATCGCCGCGAAGGATTGGAAAGCGCCAAACGGGCCGAACTGCTAAAGATTAGAACGGCCGAGTTGTTGGCAGAGATTCAAAAAGTCAAAACTTTTGTGCAACGAAAAAGAGGAGATGGATATGATGTGAAAACCGGCACTTTGAAAAAGCCTTTGGCCAATAGCAAAATCAATAAGCAAGTGGAAACCATTAGAAAAAAAATGAAGAACTACTTTAATTTTTTGAAAGCGGAATACAAAGACTTTGACCTGGAATTTCTAGATAACGACCAACTGAGTGCGGAGGAGGTGCAAGATGAAAAACGCTTTTATGACGTGTATTTTCGGGGCACCAGTGTGATAGAAGCGTTGATGAGTCTCACTCATTTGCAGTTCCAGGCCATGGATTACGAGCGAGCCGTGGCGGTTCAATTAGGCCGTAGAAGGAGTACCAGGTAAAAGATTTTCCTCTACTCACACCCATTGGTCAAGTATCCATTGAAGAACACGACTATATTTTAAACACAACAATATTTTCAATGGATACGATGAAAAAACAATTTTCAATCATGTGGCTTTATGCCGGGCTGATTGTTTTGGCCGCTTGTCAATCTTCTCCTCCCTTTCGGGAATATCACTTATTAAGTGCGTTAGAACGCAGCGTATATTGGGGCCAGACAGCAAGCGAAGAAGCTTTGAGGACCCTCAAAAAAGATGTGAAGAAAAACGGTAATTCTCGTGAAGGGATCGACCGGATAAAGCGAGCTGAACAATTGCGACAACAAACCATGGCGTTACTTGACGAGATAGAAAAAATCAAACGAATTCTCATTCAAAAAGCTGGGGGTGGAACAGATCCTAAAACGGCGCGCCTCAATAAACCTCGAGATACCCGTCAAACTCAAAAGATCATGAAAACGGAGGCCCCTATTTTGGGCAAAAAACTCAATGCATTCACCCGTTTTGTTATGACCCAGTACAAAGATTTAGATCCACCTCGTTTTGGTAACTTGGGCGATGGGATAGACGGTTACACATTTTATGAAACCTTTTTCAAGGGAGCCAATCTGATAGAAGTCTTGGCAAGTCTTACTCAAAAACAGACCATAGTGCTGGATTATGAGGCAGGAGTGGTTAAAAAATTGGGCGCCGGAGATTTGAGCGCTGACCTTAAATTTGACAACCCTGATCCCGTAAAGCAGTTCTTTGGAGAGGTGAAAGCTGACCTAGAAAAAGAAAGATATGCCGAGACTTACAGCAGCCAATTTTACCAACCTTGGGACCGTCCCCTGTCTACTTTTTCTATCGATGTAGACAATGCCTCTTATACCAATATTCGACGCTTTCTAAGTTATAACATGCGCCCTCCCGTAGATGCGGTCCGCATAGAAGAAATGATCAATTATTTTGATTATGACTACCCTCAGCCTTCGTATAAGTCGGCAAAAAACGGAAAAGGGAAAGCAACTCCTTTCTCAATCAACACTGAGTATGGGGATTGCCCCTGGAATCCGACCCACAAACTGTTACACATTGGGTTGCAAGGCAAAAAACTAAACAATGCGCAGACAAAATCCTCTAACCTGGTATTTTTGCTGGATGTATCAGGTTCTATGGATGACGTAGATAAATTACCCTTGCTCAAAGATGCTTTTGAGGTGTTACTCGAGCAACTCAAAGGAGTACGTACTACGGTGGCCATTGTGGTATATGCGGGAGCTGCTGGACTGGTATTGCCCCCTACTCCAGTGAGCCAAAAGAAAAAGATCATGGAGGCGATTCAAAACCTGGATGCTGGAGGGGCTACTTCAGGAGGTGAAGGCATTGAGTTGGCTTATCACATTGCCCAAAAAGCATTTATCAGGGGAGGGAATAATCGGGTCATTCTAGCAACTGATGGCGATTTCAATGTGGGTGCTTCCAGCGATGAGGCTTTGCTGGAACTCATTCGGGAAAAACGAGCTACTGGAATATTTTTGACTTGCCTGGGCTTTGGAACCGGAAACCTAAACGACTCGATGATGGAGAAAATATCCAATGCGGGCAATGGCAACTACTTTTACATTGATGGAGTCAACGAAGCCAAAAAAGTATTGGCTCAGAGCCTGGCGGGTACCTTGTATACCATTGCCAAGGATGTAAAAATCCAGGTAGAATTCAATCCGGCTTTTGTAAAATCGTACCGTTTGGTTGGGTACGACAATCGGATACTCAAAGACAAAGATTTCGCCAATGACAAAGTAGATGCGGGCGAACTGGGAGCTGGACACAATGTAACGGCCTTGTATGAGATTATCCCCCAAACTACCCATGGTTCAGTCAAAGCATCTGAGATTCCGTTGAAATACCAAAAGCTGAATCAACTAGATAGTGCCGCCTTGAATGGAAATGAATTGGTGACGGTGAAACTGCGTTATAAGCAACCAGATGGTGACAAAAGTGAGCTGTTGCAAAAGATAGTGAACAATCGAGTGAACCCTCAAACTACCAATCGCTTCCGCTTTTCGGCCGCAGTAGCTGCTTTTGGTATGTGCTTGCGTAACTCCCCTCACGTTCGGCTTTCTTATGATCAAATTCACCAATTGGCTCGAAATGCACTGGGACGTGACCTTCAAGGTTATCGGAAAGAATTTATGGGTTTGGTTTATCAGATGGTGGCCAAATAAATGAAAAGTATGCTGTTTATCGTTACGAATTATCGTGTGATATACGATATATCGTGCAAAATCTAAGTTTTGGATTGACTCATTTTCGTGCCGTGTTACTTTTTTTAGTTTTTTTGTGGTTGATTATCAGAGAGTTAGATTTTTATTTTCAAGCTTTTCTAAAATTGGTATTTGGTTTGAATATTTATAAACAAAGATATTTAATAAGCTTTGTGGTTAGGAAAAGAAAAAGACGTTGTTTTGCAGCGTCTTTTTTTTGTTGGTACTTATCTAAAATATCAAATAGGCGAACAGGTCACAATCAAATAAACAAAGTTTGATTTCTATCGTGATGTGCCCTTTGTTGAATTATATTCATGTTTTAAGAACTGTATTTCATTTCATGATATTGAGCAACAGCCATTGCACCATTTCTCTAAAAATTGTATCTTTACCTATACTCAAAAATCAATTGTAAAAATCCCGAAGCGTAACCGATTCATATAAATGGAAGATAAACAAAGCTTCATTGTCCATCTAGAGCAACTTATTCAACAAAAACAAATGGGCAAAGCCATTGAAGCCACCCTTGATTTTTTGGATCTACGCCCCGAAACCTATCTACGTGATGCGACAATGAAACTCTCGGGTCGTTGGGGAGTGATGAACGATGCCATTGAAGACCATTTGGTAGATACCACCACCGAACAAGCTTACTTTCAGGAAATCAAAAACAACCTGAAGCACCTCAAGGATTTGATCAATCAGGATATACAAGAAGAGCAAGCGATATCAACCGTCTTGCCTGATTTTCCTAAATTGCCCCAACCCGATTTTTCCAAGTTATTGTTTGACCATAGCTTGCGACCTGCTTTTACCGAAAAAATTGCCAAGAACCTGTTTTTGCAACGTACCTCAGTAAATCTTTATGGAGAAGATGGTACCGGGAAGCGTCGAGTGGTGGAAGACTTACAAAAAGCCTTGCGTAACATTGGGTTTGATGAATACACACCTATTGTGATTGATTTCAAAAACTTTGCTCATAAATATGGAGGCATGTTGCGCGAAATCCATCATCAACTAGGAGGCGAAGGCGAAATGCACACGCATTTTAGAGATTTTTTCAAAGATATTGAGCAACAAAACCATTGGTATATTTTGGTATTGGCCCATTTTGATGCAGTGTTAGATAACCCCAAGGTTGATCCTTACTTTAATCCTCAATTTTTTGACGATCTCAACCATCTCAAAAACAAACGCAACGTGGCGCTTGTAGTACATACCCAACAACCCCATCGAGGTTCTTTTGTATTTGTAGAAGGCAAGGCCTATTCCAATTCTTGGCTCAACCTCAAAATGGAGGGCATGCCCCCGCTTACCGACCTACAGGTGAAGCTCGAATTGAGCAAACGCCTGAGCGATGATTACTTCAAATGGCTCTATGCCAATCCCCACGAACGTAGCCAGGTAGAGCGTAAAATTCAGGAGACTCCTCATACTTATCAAATGCTATGTTTCCTGGCCGAACAACTCAACAATAAAGCCGACGAAGAGTTACGGTTTGATAAACGGTTGGATAAATGGCAAGAAAAGTACGAGAAAAGTGGGTTAACGAAGCCGAACAAAAATGAAGAAAATTTGGAGCCTTCTAGTTTTGATTTGTTGAGAAAACCCTTTGCGCCATTGATCAATTTGTTTAGAGGTAAAAAATGAGGTTTTGAGAAAATTAGCTTCAATAAAACCGCTATTTAGGCGTTTAAAAGGCTGGGAGATCTTCAAAGACACATTACATTATCCGGAATGATGCCTTATTTATCGAGAATAATTTACTAAATTGGCAGACGAGTATAAACTGCCTAACCCTCAGTCAAACAATGACGCAAGAAAATAATAACAAAAAAAGCTTTTGGAAAAGGTACAAATATGTGCTTTTGTTTACCCTTATTATTCCAGTTGTATTGGTAATTGTTCGTGCTTTGCGCTCTCAAAAAAATGAACAAAATGGTACCAGTCAAACCGATCCCAATCAAAACAAGGGTGGAATCGCCCAAAATACCCCAAACACAGATAAAGTGCCCTCGGAAGGTGATAAAAATACCTCAAATGATACCCAAAAAGATCTAGTTCCTAACAACCAGGATACTGTTGATGCAGATAAACAATCTGAAGAAACCGAGCCTGAGAACAAAAGTTTGGATCAAAACAATGCTACAAGCAAAGGGAGTGTAAAGCAATTGACCAAAAACAATCCCTATGCGAAGTATTATGCCCCTAAAATGATGGCCAAGAAGGCAAAGCCAGTGCCAGAGTCAGTCACTTTTTATTATCCTCCCAATGGTAAAAAGAAATGGTCAGGCCGAAAACTCACCACCGCTTCTCCAATTAAGGTAAAAAAAGCACCTAAACCTGCTTACAAAGTAGAAATATTGTCTGAACCACAAGCAGAGATTTTGTCTACCAAAACAAGTATTTTTGCCAATGTTGAGCTAAAAGACATCTTGCTGGATCGAAAAGTTACTCAAAACGGGGGTGGATTGATCAAGAAGGTGTATCAGACTAACAAAGGCAATGTAGGTGAAGTAGAAATGGAATTGTGGGTATTGGCGCGTCATTGGGAGCGTAACGATAGCCGAGTAATCAACCGAGTATATTGTACCAATAATGAAGGCACCCTAAGTATCGATGATATCAATGATGCCCGTTTGTACTTGGAGCCTGTTTTGAACGAAGAAAAAGTGTTGTTTGGTACTTTACAACAAATGCCTCAAAACAACCCGATTGAAGTATTGGATACCCAAAAGAAAAAATTCAAGTCTTACAACGATCATTACAATCAATACACTTGGTTTAAGGTAAAGGTAAAAGGGTACATCAAGTGGCATAACAAAATGGATAAGAAGGGTAAATAGTTTGATTTACCCAGTTTGTGAATATTGACCATTGATACACCCTAGAGCCGCATCCCCAACCATAAGATATCGTCTCTTTGCTCACTTTTATGCATATGAATTTCGAGGGCTTCTTCTAAAATTTCTTGTTGTTTGGCAGCACTCAGATGCGCATTTTCTTTCAATAATTCATATAAAAGTTTGGTGCCAAATCTTCTGCGACGATGGTTGTTTTGGTCGGCCAAGCCATCACTTCCTACATATACCATGGCTCCTTTGGATAAAATCACTTTTTGATTTTGAAAAGACAAATGGTCGAAAGACTCTCCCCCGATTGGTTTGCGACTTCCCGCCAATGATTTAAATTCCCGATATGGAAAATGAATGTAATACAGATTGATCTTGGCGCCAGCAAATGTCAACTGGGCTTCGGTGGGGGTATGTGGCTGTAGGGTAAATACCGCCAAATCCATTCCGTGATAATCGTAGGCTCGGTCCTTAGCCAAGGTGACGTTAATTTCCCAATGCAACGAACGAATAATTTCTTCGGGTGAAGTGATTTTTTGATCTTTTACAATCTTATCTAAAGACATTTTCCCAATCATGGTCATCATGGCTCCTGGTACTCCGTGCCCGGTACAGTCGGCTGCCACCACAATGATTTGTTCTTGAACTCGGTGTATCCAATAAAAGTCCCCCGAGACAATGTCTTTGGGACGGTACATCAGGAAATAATCTGCAAAATACTCCTTAAGTTGTCGCTCATCTGGTAAAATAGCCTGTTGAATATTTTGAGCTACCTTGATACTGTCATTGATACGTTGGGCCTGGATTTCTAACTTTTGATTTTTTTGTTTGATATCATCTTTTTGTTGCTTGAGTTCATGGGTGCGACTGTTGACCCGCAGTTCCAGGGTTTCATTCAATACCTTGAGCTGCTTGGATGAATCTTCGGCCTGATAAAAAGCCGAAGAAAAACGTTGGGCAATGAGAAAAGATTGAGAGAAGAAGTAAGCAAAAACGCCTATAAACAAAAGATCGGTGGTGTGAATGATTCCCGTATGATGCAATACATCGTTGATGATGCTCAAAATCACAATAAAATTACCAGCCAAATAGATACCGCCTCCTTTGGTCTTTTGGCGAATCATAGTAACTGTCACTACACTCAATACGATGACAATGAAAGGAACAATGAGGTAAACTATCGGAAATATAAAAGAGTGGATATAGGCAGGTGTAGCAAATACCAACCCCAAACAAAGCATATTGAAAACGACGATCAATTGAATGACCCAGCGGGGGAACTGTTGAGGAAACAAAGCCTTGGCAAATAGGGCGGCAAACAAGACATTGCCAAAGAAACCAAAGTACTCTAGTTTGAGCATCCATTCCCAAGGGGTAGCCGGAAAGAGATGCTGGATGAGCATTTCGCCTAATACCAAGCTCCGCCCCAAAGTAATAAAACAAATCAAGGCAAAATAAAGACTTGATACCCCTTTGCGATAGAGAAAAAACAAAAACAAGTGATTGATGCCCATCATCAAAAAGGTACCCATCAAAAAAATGGTTCGCCAGATGGTATACTTGGTTTCCGACTCGAGCGCGGTTTTACTCCCCAAGGTAGGGGCCGTTGAGATGCCTCCCTTACGATGATGAAAATTGGCTACTTGCAATACGAGTTGTATTGTATCTTTTGACCTAGTCGTCAAAGGGATCAAAATGGGGCGATGGGCTGGGGTAGTAGATGCGCGATTTGTTCCGGCTTTGCCAGCTTTACCCAATAGTTTGCCGTTGACATACGCCCGATAACTGGTTTTGGGAGGAGGAATCTTGAGAGTGAGCGGAATGGTGTTCGATGGGGGTAAAACAATGTTCAAACAAAAAGTACCATAACCAAAATGACCGACTTTGTTTCTTCGCCAATGTTGCCCTTTCCATCCATCAGACTGGGCTTTGATCTTAAGGTAAGAGCGATTTACTTGATGGTGAAGTTGTTGGGGAGTAAGGTATTGTTGGTAATAAAATGCCCATTCACCCGTCAAAGCTACCTGGGGCGCTTGAGCAAAGTCCCAGTTATAAAGGTTGAGCAGTCCGTGTTGAGCCTGAGGTGGAGCAGGCTCACGAGAGGAAGCACAAGCTGCTAATAAAAAAAGTAATGAGATATGTATGACTGCTTTGGTGAGCATAAAAACTTTTGACCTAAAGTTACTTTAGGTAGGGGGTAGCTTACATTCTAATTTGATAAAAAAGTAATTTACCCAATAAATTATCCTTGGCAAAAGTTCAGAGAGATTATTTTACTTTGTTCAGGTTTTTTTAGATAAATGCTTTGTTATCAGTGATTTAAGTTCGGATGTTTATCAAAAAAAATAATTTTAATATCCGTTTGTGTATCCATGGTGAAAGCCTACTCCACTCCGTATATTTACATAGAAATCAACACTAAAAATCAATTTTCCCGCTCAGAATAGTTTACTATTCTACAAAAAAATAACACTATGCCAGAATTACCAGACCTGCAAGTATTTAGAGGCAACTTGCAAAAACGATTTGCTGGAAAAACCCTCCAGTCTTTTACCATTTATAATTCCAAAAAATTGAATACTTCTGAAGAGAGGTGTAAAGAGGAGTTGGAAGGACAATGGTTGAAAAATGTAAAACGCCACGGCAAAGAACTCTATTTTGAGTTTAGCAACAAAGCGGTACTGGGTATTCATTTGATGCTTAAGGGCCACTTTGTTGAATTACCCAACGATGAGGTAATCGATCCCATTTTGGAGTTACAATTTGAGGGAGGCAAGGGTTTGGCGGTGGTAGACTCGATGGCTTTGGCCCGTTTGAATCTAAACCCCAAAAAACCTACTGCACCTGATGCCCTCGATTATCAATTCAATGTAAAATACCTGCAAGACAAACTTCAGAACAACCCTGGAGTGCCCATCAAGTCTTTCTTGATTGACCAGAAGATTGTCCGAGGCATTGGCAATGCATATGTGGATGAGATCTTGTGGGAAGCCAAAATTTCCCCTTTTTCGCATACTGAACTATTGCCTGATAATGCATTGAGAGAATTGCACCGTCAGATTAAAATAGTACTAAAAGAAGGAGAAGAAAAAATTAAAATTATCAATCCTGACATCATTGCGGGGGAAATCAGAGATTTTATGAAGATTCATCATCCTGATAAGACTCATTCTCCTACTGGTTCCGAAATTTTAGTACAAAAACTCAACAAACGCAAGACCTACTACACCAAAGAGCAGGTAGACTATTTGCCGGTGGTGGTAGCACCAGCAAAAAAGACCACTACCCAAAAAAGAGTGACTAAGAAGCCAGCTGCCAGAAAAGTAAACCAGACCAAAAAAACTGTATTGGATGACCTCCCTTTCTAAAGAGAGGGTACAATAGACAGTGAATAACAACAACTACAATTAGATCAAACTTTGAAGGGTAACGATTGTATGGAGTTCTAAACAACCCTTTCTGTGTGAATCGGGCTGGCAGTACAACTACTGTCAGCTTTTTGTCGTTAACTTCATCAATTCTATTTCTATCACACCATCCCTCATCCTCACCTTCTCTTGATCCGGCCAAAAGAAGCGCATAATTCGTTCTATTGTTCCGCTTTTGGCTCATTTTTCGATTGTTGATGATTGATTTTTAATGATTGATTATTGCGCGAAGCGATGATTCATTTGTACCGCTTTGCGCTACTATGGACTATGGACCATCGACTATGGACTTGAAAGCAAAAGCTACCAACTCCTAACTACGATCTGCCAACTAAAGAAAAAACGAAACTTTATTTTTTACGAATTCCTTAACAGGTTATTTAAGCGATAAATTTGAAAATATAGCAACATTTTTGCGTATATAAACTCCTATTGTTTAAGGAAAAATATGAATTACTATCGGGCATTATGGACACTCCTTCTTTTTTTGGGGAGTATGTCGGGCAAACTATGGGCACAAACTCCAATCAGGATCAAATCCAATCAGACTATTATAGAGGAAAATATTTTTAGAAAGCATCTTTGGGTATATGAAGATACTACCCAGAAACTCCAATTCAAGGATGTTCAACATCCCGATTTTCGGCAATATTTTCAACAACAATCAGCTGTAAATTTCAATCATCAACATACCTATTGGGGGAGATTCACCCTCCTTAATCAAAACCCCCACCAACAAAAATGGATACTGC
>ERZ1740067.1999-NODE-1999-length-13036-cov-4.970958_pt1 | contig 13036 bp, 17 predicted proteins | sample MGYA00581736_ERZ1740067 | MGnify/ENA primary metagenome ERZ1740067 (study PRJEB43018, sample SAMN04849236) | marine metagenome | isolation source: floating plastic debris | place: Pacific Ocean | collected 2008-08-27 | study: EMG produced TPA metagenomics... | reverse complement strand
AACGTTAGTAACCTTAGGCCCGCCCTTGGCGCTTTGGCTTTCTTCTTCTCGCGTTTCGATCAGGCCTGTCGACCAAATGACATTCCCGGCGTACCGCCCAGTCCCATAGACCACCGGAATAGCACGGCCGAAGGCAGCAGACTGGACGCTAAGGTCATCTTTGCGCGGACCGTCAATGCGCCTATTCCCAATACCAAAAACATGGGTGTCAATAGCACGGCCAGCGACCGCGCCAACGACACTGCCAATAGGGCCGCCAATGGCTTGGCCAGCCGCAGAGAGAAGAAGGGTAGCCATTTAAAATCTGCTAGGAACTTGGAAGGGAAAACACTTGAGAGAGCTGATCGGTCCAAGGCGCACCAAAGCCATGCTCAACCACCTTGCGACTGGGGGCATAGGCGTGGATCATTCCGCTGGGCGTAAACAGCGCGACATGCTGTGGCCCAGAGCCAAAATCAAAAACGCCCACGGTGCCCGGCGCTGGCTTATTTGCTTTCACAAGCCGATTGGCCAAAACGTAGTACTGAAAGTCGCTGGGGCTTGGTTGTCGTGAATAGCATCTTGAATCAATCAAGGCGATCCCAGCTGCTCTCGCGGCCACAACAACAAGGCCCAGACAATCGAGGCCATGTCGCCGCTGCCGACCCTGGTGGCGAAAGCGCGTACCGAGGCAAGCGCGCGCAGCAGCAATCATAAGGGCACTACGTGTATCAGCATCCATTACGTCAAGCCGGGATAGTAAAGGAGGTTATCAATGCCAGGAATATGCGGCTCGCCCCGATAATTCACAGCATTTCCGAACTTGCTGCTGCAGGTTTCCAGGCGGCGGTCGCATCCGGCCATGACGCGCACATCAATAGGAAAGCTGAGCGGGACCGATGGCGCTTCGGACAGCGTGAGCGACCCACTCTCATGTTTTAAAATGACGGCGTCCTGACCGACCAGCTGGCCGCCCAAATACCGCAACTGTCCAAAATCGAGATAGCCATCTGCAAGCGTTTCGCCAGAGTAGGTGAAAGTCGCAACATCCGTCTGCGCAGTCAGCGAGACACGATGCGTGAACCGGCTAAGGTCAACGCGGCAGCGTTTATCGCCCATTTTAGCCCGGCAATCAGGCGTATAGTCCTCCGTGGCGCGATAGCCAAGCCGGTGCTTGAGCCCGCGAAGCTCGGCTGTAAAAGCGTCGTCACGGCGCGAAACGCGGCCAATAAGGCCTGAGGCAATAGGCTGAATGCCCATGCTCAAATCAGCCCAATTTACGCGGAAGATAGTCAGTTGGGCATCGTTGTAGCGCCCCATGGACAAATCAGCTTCCGTCAGGGCAGCGTTCGTAAACGCACCGGAAACGTCGAGATTGTCGACGGCAGCGCTGGCTGTGCGTTCTATTTTCGAAATGTCGAATCCAGGTGCAGGCTGATACCACAACCCCTCCAAGTAAAGCGGACAGTCATGCTGCGTAAAGCCCAAAGCAACACCATCCACACGGGTAATACGCCAGCACAAGGCAAGCGTGGTGTCCGCCTGCCCTAAATGCGCGTGTAGCGCTGGGTCAAGAGTTTGCATCTGTGTTTAAGCCAGCCTGTCGTCAGGGATTTCAATGAGCGGTACGGTTGGGATTTCACCTGCCTCAAACCGCGCCAGGGAGACATCTAAGCTGTCGCTTTGAAAGCGCACGGGCACATCAAATTGAAAACCTGCTGTGATGGCGACGCCCGCACTGGGCGCGGTATCGAACTCTAAAACGCCCGTCGCGCCATCAACACTCCATCCGCTCGTTTGCTCCACACCATCAAAAGCCACTTTTACCGTCGCGACGACAGGACGGGTGATACGGCGTGCACCGCTATTGGCATACGCCTTCACCAGCGGAAACTCGCTGGTTTGACCATCACCCGTCCCAATAGCTTGGTCGAGCGCGGTTACGTCATCGGAGACGCCCGTGCGATAGTCAAAGAAATCACGAAACCGGAAGCCATGGGCCTGCCCTTTGCGGGCATGGAAAAAGCTGATGAGGGCCTTAACGTCATTAACCGAGCGCAAGCCTTGGCCGACTTCAAATTCCATCTTTGGATACTGCCACAGACTGTTGCGCTGTTCAGCACCGGACGCGGTCGTCACAACCTGAGTCGCGTAGGTCGGACGGCTGACGGCCCCAAAGCTAATGTCTAGGGGAAAAACGACGTCATGGAACGCCATAGGCTGGGTATCTCCTAAGGTGAAGGTGGTATAGCCATCACGCTGGATTTGCGGACTGGCCCACAAGAAAACCTCTGCATAGCCGCGCGACAAGCCATCTTGGGCGGCGCGGTCAATCTCGTTCCAGAGATGGCTTTCATCGGCCGACAAGACGAAACCAGCGAAATAATGGGAATCCGCTGGACCATAGCCAAAGCGGTTCGTCACCTCTGTCAAAGCGGACTTGCGCTGCGCCCATTTGCCTTCTGTGACAAAGTCATAGTCTTCGACTTGGAAGACATCATAAGCAGGATAGGCCCAAGCCGTGGGCGCATTCACATGTTGCATCAAGGGAACAGCGTCGGAGAGAACCTGCGGTGTGAAAAACAAAAGCATCTGCTTGGCAGACGGATGCGCTGCGCGTACGGCATCGCGCAGCGCGAGGGTAGCTTCACCGAGTTTAGCCTCTATCCAATCCAGATAGACTTGCTGGTCTGCGTCTGGCGTTTCTAAAGCACTTTGATGCTTGGTTGGGACTGGCAGACCAGTATCAGCCGTGAACGCAGCTGTTGTGGCATCATCATAAAAGCATGGCGCCAAATTGCCGCCGATCTGATACCACCACCACGGTTCACCGCATTGGAAATCAAAGGCAACGCCTTCAGCCTGAGCCACGTCGCAAAACGCAACAGCTACCTCATGCAAGTAGGTCATGGCCGCCGTGTTGCAGGGCGACAACAGGCTTGACGGCGGTACCCAGCCGGTTTGCGCCGGGCTGCCATCATGGGCGCGTTGCTTCCAGTCATCCGGGCAATTGGCGTCAAACAGCTCAAAAGAAAGCGACAAAATAAGCCGCATGCCGCGCAGCTTAACTGCTTTGGCAAGCGCTTGGTGCCAAGCAATTGTCGGCGTGTTGAGCCGCGGCACGGCACCCTGCTGCGGCAAATACAAACCGGCCGTGCCATCCCAAGCCAAATTGGGATAATGGCTCATACCCACATAGTGGTTCACCACACCGCGATACCCAAGCGCTTCGAGGTTGCCGATGACGCGTTCGGGCACTTGGTTGAATTGGTCATCATAGGCTGTCGCAGCACGCATTGGGTGCGGCGGCACTACGGTATCCCCAATGCTCAAAACACTGCCCGACCCTGTTGCGCGGATGTCTGATATCTCCACCCATGCCGCAACAGGTGACGCCAGTGGGCCGGTCGTGCTGCCATCATAGGCAAGCGGAACTAGGGACAGGAAAAACCGGTCGATATCTACTGGGTAAACGGTTTCGGCATCGAGCGGCAAATTGAAGCCAGCCTCGAGCGCGTTGAAGTCGATGGTAATGACCGCGTCTTCAGCTGTGCCTTCGGCATAGTTCCAAAGCCGGACAAACCAAGAGCGCGCGTTACCCTGCGCATCGCGCCCTTCGATGGTCAGTGTTGGTCCGTTGGTAACGTCCAGCCCGCGCACGCCTGACGAGCGCCAGCGAAAGCTGAGCTGACAGTTCTCGTAACTCTTATTGGTCTCATAGCGCAGGAGCGGGTGGTCGAGCGTGTCTTCCGTGGTCCAGATAAGGCCGGCCAGGTCTTCATAGCGCAGAAAACTAAGGTCAATCCGAAGCGCATCTGGCGCTGTATTGACCACGCTCGCCATCATCGGCCGAGGAAAATTGACGGTCCAATAGCGCGGGTCAAACCGTTTGATAACAGATTTACGCAGGGCAGCATCGCCCTGTGCCAAATAATACATGGCTAGCCGTTTCTTTGAGCGCGGGTCACAGCCCGGCTGACCTGGCTAGCTATCTGGCTGGCCGATTGGCGAAGCGCGGGGGCGGACGCCCCTGCTGCCACATTGACTGTGACGTTGACAGCATTGGCGGCTTTCGAAGGCGCTACGACCTCCCCGCCGCCGCGCGGCATAAAAATTTCCGGGCCGTTTTCCCCCACGAGATAAGCGCGGCCTTCCGAAACAGGACCACCCGTAGCCCTTGGCGCAAAAGAGAATGGGGTTAAGACTGTTTTGAGAAGACCGCCAAAAAACCCACCATCGCCGCCACCGAAAAGACTGTTTAAACCGCTGGACACAGCTTGGGAGTAGATATCATCCAAAGTTCCAATGGCGGCCGATTTCAAATCTGCAAAAGAGAGCTTTCCAGTCTTTGCAAAACGGTCAAAGACGTTCGCCATATCGCTGGAAAATCCAGATAGTGACTTTGACAGTGCCTCATGAACACGCACACCTTCGAGACCAAACTCTTTAAGCTTGACCGTTGAAGCATCTTGCGCCTTTTGCAAATCGCCATGCGCATCAACATTTTGGCGCACAGCATCGCCGTACGCGCCATCAAATGGCTCGTCCACACTTTGTCCTTTGAGATGTTATCTTGAGTTAGAAGCGCAGGCTGCGGCTGCCGCCGAGCCAGGTCATGATGCGACCGGTAACAAAAAGGCCGGAGAGAATAACGAGGAGCTCCACACGCAGCTCTACGGTTTCGCCCTGCGTATAATAGACAATATAGCCCAGCAAGCCAAAGACACTGAAGAGCTGCATCGTAACGCCGCCCAGCCGCAGTGTTTCGTTCTTTTTCTTTTTGCCAACCGAATCTGGGTCTATGCCGCGGCGACGCATCTCAACGCGCTCGCGCAGCCCGGGGCGTGGTTTCTTATCTGCCATCCTCTGGACATGCGCCCCCGCTTGGGCGAATTCAAGGGTCCGGAAATCTGTCCAGCATGACTTTGAGTTCTTCGGGGGTACAGGGCTGCGCTTTGCTCTCCGCGGGCGTGAGCGCGTCGAGGAGCTCTTTTGGTGTAGCCTGCCAAAAGTCATCAGGCCGCCAGCCAAGTCGCTGAACAGCCAAAGCATAAAGCTCAGCAAATCCATAGGGCTCAGCCATCCCCAGTCATCATGATTTCTAAGAGGCGCCGTACGGCTTGGACAGTCGAGGCTGCGCCAGCCGCCAAAACCTGGGCGGCAAACGCATCCTGCCCAATGTCATGCCCGCCGGCTTTGGCGCAGGCGTGCAATAAGACAATGATTTCCGTTAGCTTAATGCCGCCGCTGCCAGCGCGTTCCACGAGGGAAATTAATGACCCGATTTGGGCCTCCACCGCTGCCAGCGCAGTAAAGCTCGGCCGCAAGCAGTAACACGTATCGCCAAGGGTAAGAGGCACTTCCCCGCGATGCCGGTTGGCTGTCTTAGGCGCTGACAAAGCTCACAGCCCCAGCGCTTTCCAAGCTTACAGAATAGGTCCGCGCGTCATTATGGTCGCCCGTAAAGTCAATGCTCGTCACAAAGAACGGGCCCTCAAAGCGGGCACCATCTTCAAATGTGACTTGGCAATCGGCTGCGCTTGCAGCCATGAGTTTGGTTTGCAGGGCCGTTTCAGCGGTTGACCCGGTAAAGATCCCAGTGCCGCGCAGCGAAACGGATTTGACCCCAGCGCCAGCGAGTATTTCGCGCCACCCGCCAGAACCTTTATGGGTCACATCCACAGCCTCGCTGTTAAGCGTGAGCTGATTGGTGCGCAAACCAGCGACAGTTTGGTAAGTTGCTGGATCGCCGTCGTCGCTAATCTTCAAGAGAAAAGCACGGCCAGATTGTACTGCCATCGAAATGTCTCCAAGGAAGTGAAATTAAGCCGGCACGCTAAGGGTGGCCGGATGAAGCAAAGCCCGGTAGCGCAAAACGCCAAGCCGTCGCCGCCGCTTTCGATCAATCAAGAAGCGTTCCTCTTCTAGAAAGAAGACCGCAAGATGGTGGTCCTGCAAGGCTATGTTTTCGATTTGCAGGACATTTGACAGAATAAGATGCAGCGCTTTCAGTGAGGCAAAACTCTCTTCATCCGTCCAACTGTTAATAAGCAGGCCATGTTCGCTGCCCTGAAAGGTTTGGGTCGACCAATCTCGGACACGCTCATCGCCTAGCGTCAGATAGGGAAAGGCTGCGCCAGCTGGGGTGGTCTCATAGATACCGGAAACGACATCTGTCACACTGGTTTGTGCAAGCAGCTGCGCACGCACGGCTGCCCGCAAATCACTTGCGGCATGAAGCATGGATGAAGTCCTAGATTTCCGCGTGGCAGCTGAGACGCAGCCACTGGCATTTTGTATCAACCGGCGCGATGCTATCGATCAAATATATCTGATCGCGCCAAATCAGTTTGAAATCGCGTGTCAGGTCACTGCGGTAGCGCAGCGTGACATCGAGCGTAATCACAGTGACCCGCTGGCCATCATCTTCATGGGGCTGAGCGCCTGTCAGCTCCACCGCCGCCCAAGTATCAATACGTTTTTTTAACGTCACATCGCGGCCACCGACCGTATCAAAAGCTTCGGGAAGCGCCGCTTCAAGAGCAATGCGATGGCGCAGTTCGCCAGCTTGTATTGCGGGTTTCATAGCCGGACCTGTCTGAAGGGTTGCCAAAGCGCTGTGACGGCGCCTGGAAGGGCGCTCAGCCCTGTTTCGCTGCGGTTATCATATTGATGAGCAATGAGCCGGAGCATGCCTTGCCGCAGCGTTTCAGGCACTGCGTTCCAGTCACTCCCAAGGCCAACTCTGTAATCGACAGAAACGGTGCTGCCGGTCTGTGGTGACGAGATCTCAATATAAGAGCGACCAGCAGCGGTTTCGACCGTTAGCTCAGCCACATCCAACTCATGTGTATCGGCGCCTAAGCTGGCGCTGACGGCAAGCAGTTTCTGGATCGGCGCGCCTTGAAGATAAAAGCGCGTCCCTTGATGGACAGCCTTGGCGCGCATATCCCGCGTGATAAGGGCCAGTCCCGTGAAAAGCTCACAAGCCTCCCTAGCGGATCGAATGAGCGCAGCAACAAAGGCATCTTCCTCGCCGTGCTCTAGCTTGAGATAGGCGACCGCCTCGGCAAGACTAATGGGCTCAGCGGTTGGCGCCGCGATGACACTATAGTGCATTAGGACCGCTCCCCTACCCGGATAAGGACGTCGCGCTCATCCGTCTCACCACCAGCCAGCGTGATACGGTTGGCAACACGGTAGACATGGCCGTTGATGCCGCCGGTGACGCGAATGCTTGTGATGTTGTTCTCAATGTCGCTGCCCAGAATTTCCAGGCCGCCCTCTTCCACCGGCTGCAGGGTCCAGGACGAAGCCGTGATGCTGTCGTCCACCAAATAGCTTGCAGTCCAGTCGACCGTGTAGCCCAAGGTCGCAGCTGGGTCTTTTAGGTACACAGTCATCGGTCTATGCGGTCGCCGCTAGCGAAATTGACCAGCTAAGAAAGTGCACGACATCGCCGCCCGTGACTTGGACTGACGGGATTGGAGCAGAAAACAGGATACGCTGATTGGTATCATCCAGCAGCGCGATCGCAGCGGCTGTGCCTGTCGTGTCCACTGTCGTAGCCTTGGTTGCTATGGAGAGGCGCCGGCCACCAGGCGAATCTTCAACAGTGAAGTCCCCTGATGACATGCTGGAGCCAGCCAATCGAGCGCCCGGCGCGGCATCGGTATAAACATTTGGCAGTGCAGACAGCGCTGCAATGGTTTGCGTATTGGCGGACAGGAGCGCAAGCGCACTGTCCATCACGTCCGGATGAACTGTGGTGGTCATGGGGTTCCTCAGCTGTTGGGGCGGTTGAAACTAAATGTCTGGTGTCACTGGGCCGGGCCGGCCATAGGGCGCGAGCACGCGTTTTGCCGTCGTCGGTTTGCCAATCATGGGCGAGGCGTCGAAGACGAAGGCCAAGTCGGCGAGGGGAACATCTTCCGGCGAACCAAAGGCCAGTCCCTGGGCAGAGAGGGAGAGAGACGAACTGCTGGTCCCGAAACTCTGCGTGCCCGGAAACGCTATCAGTTGTGCCGACTGAAGCGTCAATTCTGCATCGGCTGACACATCGTCATAAAGGGCAATGCGATCCAAAATGATCGCCGCTTCGGGCGTAAATGCCAGGCGGTCCCAGGCGCCTAATGTCGCCGACGTGTCAGACGCCACAGCGCCGCCATTGATGCTCCAGCGGATATCCTCCTGCGCCAACGTTAGAGCAAAACCAAACCGGTCATCCCCCAAGCCGGTGAGGGTGATCGTCGTCGCTGTCGCACCTTCGCGATCATAAAGAACAGCGCTCAAACCGTCAGACGGTGCTGCACTGATGGCAGCCAAGGATGTGGCATCATTGTCTAGCGCAAGAAGGGCATTGCTTCCTGCCGTCCCGCCAGGGAAACGACCTGAGATGACAACCGTCGATGCACCAAGGTCGCCCTTTGCCAGTGTCCAATCGATATCCGCAGCGGCGCTGTAGCCTAACTCGGTCAAATGAAACCGGTCAGATACACTATCCAAGTACCAGGCGTTTGCCTCCAACTGCGCTGTGGTGAGCTGGCTATGCATGGATACATAAGCGATGTCATCATAGGCAGCATCCAAAGCCTTTGCTGCAGCAATCCGTTCTAGCAAGTATGCGCGGTCCGCCGTACCTGTACCATCCACTGGATGATAGTCATTGATCAGGCAGGCAATGCCCCAATTTGGATAGCCAAGAGCAAGCCAGTGGGCTTTGATGGCCTGATACAAGGCTAGCGTTTGGGCTTTCCAATCGGCAGCGCTGATGGTGGACGTATTACCCATCAAGCTAATCACCACGATGAGGGTAGGCTCATGCCCTCTAGCGCGCTGAATATGCGTTACCGCTTTGAGCGTGTTATCGACCGCTGTGGCGCTTTGACTGTCGAAGTAGCTTTTCGCATCATTGATATCGCCGCCAGGCTGCGCCCAGAATGTCGTGTAGGATAGCCCAGCTGGCGTATCCACGTTCTCCCACCGCTGCCAGAACAAATCGATGGGACCTTTAACAGCCTCGGTTTCAGCACTACGCAGTTTGACGCCGAAGGCAGTCCGCGTTGGGTCAGCCGGGATGTCGGCTGTAAAGACAGCTTCATCTGTAAAACCCGACGCATCCAAGGAGAAGCTGGTATTACCCCCTGCCCCGCCCATGAGCACCCGCGGTTGCGCCGCACCGCCGCCAGGCTGCGTACTATGCGCCAAATGCCAGCGCCAAGCGGCACTGCGATCATAAAGCGCGACGGATGAGTTATTCAGCGTGGTGTCGAAGCTATCGTTTGCGATATCACCGCTAATCTGTGCCGGGCCAATCCAATCAATCAGCGCCTTGTTGGCAAGGGCGGCGTTGCCAACACCATCTGCCAGGGTCGCACTGGCGGTCGCGACACTGCCCACATCTGGCGCTTGAAAACGTTGCTGCGCGGACGGGCCACAACCCAAAACCGGCGTCGCGTAGAGGCCGTATTCCGCTGCCAGAACCCGGTGCGCACCGCCATTCAGTCCAATACCGCCATCGACGGCGCCAGCGCCGCCATGGCGGCTATCCCCGAAAGCAAGAATATCAACGGGCCGGACTTTTGCCGCCGAAAGCAAGCCTGCAACTTTCGACGGGAGCGGTGTTTGAAGCACGTAGGTATCTTCGGCTCTGGTGCCCACGGCATTTGCGCACTCCATATAGCTGGTCACGCTACTCGCTGCGACAATGTTCAAGCCGCCATAAATAATCGGGTCGGACCCAACCTGGTCAACACCAAGCACCAGAAGAGGCTGGTCCGTGCTCGTCATCACCATTTCAATGCGCCAATGGGCGCCCCAGTCGCGTGCATCAAGCCGGGTGAAGTTCGCATGGCTCAGGGTGAAAACGCCGGTCTGGCGATTAAAGTCACCGCGCGCATAAATATCCGGCGAGGTGCCATACTGCAGATAGGCGCGAAAATGCGTTATCTCACCTGTCGTTGATTTCGGCACGAATAGCGAAATGGCGTAGTCCGCGCTGACCGTCGGAATAGTGAAATTGCCTTGCGACGTTGTGCCACCGATATTCTCTTCATAGAAATCGGTGCGGCCATTCGGGCCGATACGCGTGTCGCCTGCCCGGCTGCCATTGCCCAGCCAGAGCACTGGATTGTGCCGCCACTCCGACACGGTGTTGAGTGTCGTCGCAGCTCCTTCAAGCAAAATGCCTTCTGGGTTTCCGGCCGCATCATAGTGCAAGCGCGGCGTATCCGCAGCCGCATCAGCGATCAGACCATCCTGCGCCCGATAAGTGGCGCTGCTGGCGCGGCCGAAGCTGTGGCTGCTGGGGATCGAGCCGGTATAGTAACACTCGAAAAGGCGCGTCATCATCAGGCCTTCACATCAAGAAGAAAAAAAGAAGCAAGGCGACGCAAAAAAAGCGCCGCCCTGCTGAGGAGCAATGCACTTTTAGCTGGCGGAGAACTTCAGCAGCTTGATCGCATTGGAATCGACCACAGCGCCGCCAACCCGGCGGGTCGCATAGAAGTGGACGAACGGTTTGTTTGAATAGGGGTCACGCAAAATGCGCGTCGCATGGCGGTCTGCGATCAGATAGCCCCGTTTAAAGTTGCCAAAGGCGACTGCTGAATTGTCAGCAGCGATTGGGTCCATGGCCTCTGCTTCAACAACCGGATAGCCGAGCAGGGTGGCCGGCATTTGATCAGCCAGACCCGGACGCCATAGATAGGCGCCATCGTCATCCTTGAACTTGCGGATTTCAGAGAGCGTCTGCGTGTTCATCACAAACACAGCGTTTTGGCGATAGGCGGGGCGCAAGCTGTGCACCAGCTCGAACAAAACGTCCGCAGGGTCCGTGGTGGGAAATGCGCCGGCATTGCCAGTCACCACTGTTTGAATAGTGCCGTAAGGGCGCGTGTCATCGCTTGCATTGGATGTTGCGTAGGTGAGGAACCCTTTTGGCTTTGAGGTGCCATCACCGCTTACAAAGGCAGTGCCTTCCTGTGCAGCAAACTCTTGCGCAAGCTCTTCGGCCAGCCATGCTTCTACGTCGAAGCGTGCGTCGTCCAACATTGCCTGGGAGGCAGCTGGGTTTGCGTAAATTTCGCCATAGGGTGGCGTGACTTCTTGAAAGGTCGGGGTGTTGGTTTCCGGACGGGCGCCGGTTTCACCGACCCAGCCAGAAGAGGGTTGGCCTAGCGCAATCAGCTTTTTGTAATTGGCGCTGCCAACGCGGACCACTTGAGCAACCGAGCGGATGGGCGATAGGTCGGCAAGAACCGTATCGACCGTGCTGTCGACTTCTTCGGGAACAGCCGAACCACCCTCACTATCGGTTGTAATGTTGAGCGATTTCAGGTCGAGGCCCTTGCGCAGGAAGCCGCTGACAAAGTCTGTTTCGCCAGTGTTGGCTGCATGAGAGAGCCCTGGACGTTGGGATTTGGCGGACAGCTGATCAACACGCGTTTGCAGGCTGCTGATATGATCGTTCAAACGATCAACCTTTTCTACGGTCAGCGGGTCGGTAGATTTTTGATCATTTTCGGTTTTGAAGGTCTCAAAAGCCGAATGCAAATCGTCAAGCGCGGCTTTCACCTCCACCGCGTTTGGTGAGGAGTCTGTGTTCATTGAAAATCCTTGATAAAGTTTGGGTTTAGAGGGTGCGCAAAGCCTTTGCGCAGGCCTTTAAGCGGTCAGCCACGCCCTGCCAGTCCTCTGGCGGGCCATCGTTTTGGCCCAAGGCCTTAAAACCCGCGCTGGCAAGCTGAGCGGCTTGTTTGCGGGAAAAGCCGCCTGCATCCCGCAGGAAAGCTTCAAATTCTCGAATGCTTGTGGGCAGCGTCTTAGCCTGCATAAGGCGCGCCAAGGGCTGCATGGGAAAGGTCACGAAGGAGACTTCCCACAAATCAATCTGCGTAATGCGCCGCGCTTTGACGGTAGGGTCGCTCTTCGCGGCAACCACCTTGTAGCCGATTGACAACGCATCAAGCGCGCCGGCCTCGATGAGAAGATAGAGCGCTTTTGCACGCTCAATCTCCAACAGCAGGCGCCCTTCCACATACAGCCCTCGCTCGTCTTCCTTAAGACTATGAATGACCCCAATAGGTTCCCGTGGATCATGCTGCCATAGCAGGCGAACGTCATTGGCCTTGCGATCCTTGAGCGTAGCGGCAAAGGCGCCGGGCTCAACGATATCACCGCCCGTATCTTTGACCGAAAAAATGCTCGCATAGCCAGAGAAGCTGCCGTCGGGCGCAATCTGGGTTTGCGTGCGCGCGATGCTGAGGTCGCGTGCAACGAGAGGGTTAGCCATAAACGGCGTCTCCAAATGGATTGTGTTAGTGACTCTAGGGTCGGCTGCCAGGTGGCAGGTTTGTGTAGACGTAAACGCCGAGCGCGATCATCGTCAGCAATGCGGTGGTGAACCATCTCACAAACGTGCGCCGCGCGGTGAGCTGAACATCGCGCCAGGTGATAAGCAAGTTCCGCAAGTCGGAAATGTCCTTCGCAGCACTCATGTCTGACAAGCCAAGGCTGCGCAGTGCGCGCTGCGCACCCAGTTCGCTCGCTTCCTCAATGAGGGCACGTATGGTCAGAGCCTGAGCGCCCTCCTCCTCCGCTTGGCGAACGAGGCTTGCGATGGTGTCAGTCCGGTCCATGTCAATCGGTCAAAAAAAGCCCTGCGCGCAGGCAGGGCTCGAAAGTCTACATCAAGGTTATGTGTTGTTTAGACAGCGTACACCACGACCACTTCGGTCAAGGTTTCACTTGGCTCTATTAGGTTATACCAAAAAGCTTCATCTTCGTCTGGATTGGACGGTAGAGGTTCCGCTGGCACGGCCAAGTCATTTTCAATCTGGGGCGCCATTTCAAGCGATGGTTCTTGAGCGCGCACAGCGCCCGTCAAAGCGCCCAAAATAAAGAAGATGGCGCACCCAATTGCCACCATGTTTAGCGTATTCCACATCAGCCCTGCTCCAAGCGTCATTCCAGCCAACGTCAGCAAAGCTCATGCCTACTCATTTTAATTCATTTATTTCAAAGATTTATATTAATATTGTAATATCTGAATTCGAGC
>ERZ1740067.1998-NODE-1998-length-13036-cov-5.230183_pt1 | contig 13036 bp, 3 predicted proteins | sample MGYA00581736_ERZ1740067 | MGnify/ENA primary metagenome ERZ1740067 (study PRJEB43018, sample SAMN04849236) | marine metagenome | isolation source: floating plastic debris | place: Pacific Ocean | collected 2008-08-27 | study: EMG produced TPA metagenomics... | reverse complement strand
ATACCTTCACCAATATTCAAAACCTAACTGGCTCAAATTTCGATGACACGCTGGGTGGGGATGGCAACAACAACGTCTTGATAGGTCTTGGCGGCGCGGACTTATTTGAAGGTGGTCTGGGCGGTGATACCATCGATGGCGGGACCGAGGTTGATACGGTTGACTACACAGGCTCCAGCGCCTTCACCATTACCGTTGGCGGCGGCCCAGGCACCGGCGGATTGGCCGCTGGCGACACGCTCACGAATGTGGAAATCATCTTAGGCGGCAGCCAAGGTGACACCATCACAGGCGACGGTGCTGACAATACCCTCACCGGCAATGGCGGCGATGATATCCTCAGCGGGGCAGGTGGCACAAACATCCTAAACGGCGGCGCAGGGGCTGACACCTTTATTGGCGGCGCAGGCGTTGATGACATTGACGGCGGGACGGAGGTGGACACCGTCGACTATTCCGCAGACACGGCAGGCATTACCATCGCGCTTGATGATATGGCAGGGTCCGGCGGACTGGCAGCTGGCGATACCCTCTTTGACGTTGAGAACATCATCGGCGGCAGCGGCGCGGATACGCTGACCGGGGACGGTGAAAACAATACGCTAACCGGTAATGATGATAATGACGTGCTCGATGGTGGCGGCGGGGATGATACGCTTGTCGGCAATGATGGCGCGGATACGTTCATTGCAGGCGCTGGCGCGGATGCCATGTCGGGCGGCGCTGGCTTTGACACAGCTGACTACACTGCCGAGGCGTCCTTTACCATTACCGTTGGCGGCGGCGCTGGCACGGGGTCGGCGCTGGGCGATACCTTGACCGGAATTGAACGTGTCCAAGGCGGCAGCGGCAACGATACAATTACGGCAGACGCAACCCTGGCCTCTACCTTGGAAGGCAATGGCGGCGATGACATCTTGACCGGCGGCAATCTGGCGGATGTGATTTCCGGCGCTGCTGGCAATGATACCATCACTGGCGGAACAGGTGCGAATACGCTGACCGGCGGGGCTAATGATGACACCTTCGTTGGCGGCACCGGCGCGGATAATATCGATGGTGGGACGGACTTTGATACCGTTGATTACAGCGCTGATGTCGGCGACAACACCGTCGCCATTGGCGGCGCTGTTGGCACGGGCAGCTTTGCTGCTGGCGATGACCTCGACAATATAGAACGCATCCTGGGCGGTAGCGGCGCGGACACCCTGACAGGGGATGGCGCCGACACCACATTGGTCGGGAATGATGGCAATGACGTTCTGACCGGGGGAGCAGGCACTAACACGCTGTCTGGTGGAGCCAATGAGGATACTTTCATCGGCGGCACCGGCACGGATGCCATCGACGGCGGAACCGAAGACGATTTGGTTGATTATTCTGCCGATACGGCCGGCATTACCGTCGTTCTGAATGGCTCGGCTGGTTCCGGAGGCCTCGCAGCAGGCGACACACTCACCAGCATTGAGGATGTCACTGGCGGGACCGGCAATGACAACATAACCGGCAACGGCCAAGGCAATGAACTGACCGGCGGTAGCGGCGATGATAGCCTGAGCGGTGAAGGGGGCGATGATATCCTCCAAGGCGGCATTGGCAATGACACCTTAACGGGCGGAACCGGAACCAATGTGCTGAGCGGCGGGGCCAATAACGACACCTTTATTGCTGGCACCGGCGTTGACCAAATTGATGGCGGCAGTGAGTTCGATATCGTCGATTACTCGGCGGACACGGCGGGCATTACGATTGCAATCGACAATGTGGCCGGGACCGGCGGATTGGCCGCGGGTGACACGCTGATAGGTGTTGAAGAAATCCGCGGCGGCTCAGGTATCGACACGCTGACCGGGGACAGCAACAACAATACACTGCTTGGCAATGGCAACAACGACATCTTGGATGGCGGCGCTGGCGATGACACGGTGCAAGGCGGCGATGGGGATGACACCATTGTCGGCGGTTCCGGCACCAATACGCTCAATGGCGGCGCCAATATCGACACGCTGGATTACACGAGCCTCGGCACGGCCGTCACTGTTGACTTAAGCACGGATACGACCGGCGGCGCCGCTGCGAACGATACAATCTCCAACTTCGAAAATATCACCGGCGGCGCTGGCGGTGACACACTTACGGGCAATGGTGATGCAAACGTTCTAATCGGCGGTTCTGGTAGCGATATTCTAGACGGCGGCGCGGGCACCGACACTATCTCCGGCGGCGCGCAGGATGACACCATTATCGGCAGCGCGGATGGGGATGATATTGATGGCGGCAGCGAAATTGATACGGTCGATTATAGCGCGGAATCCGGCGCCAACATCATCATCGCGCTTGATGATAACCCAGGCTCAGGCGGCATTGCCGCCGGCGACACGCTGCTCAATGTCGAGAATATTATTGGCGGCAGCTTGGATGACCAGCTGACCGGGGATGGCGGGAACAACAGCCTGGAAGGCCGCGATGGCAACGATACGCTTGTCGGCGGCGATGGGGCAGATACGCTTGATGGCGGCAATAATGATGACGACCTGACCGGCGGCCTGGGCAATGATGTCCTACGTGGCGGCTTGGGCAATGATACCTTCCGCGCGGACTTGGGCAATGACGACATCGACGGCCAAGGCGGTATCGATACAGTTGATTATACAGCGTCCGGCACCTTCTCCATCACGATCGGCGGCGGCGCTGGCACGGGTGATCTGGCGCAAGGCGATACACTCGCCAATGTGGAAATCATCAACGCCGGCGGCGGGGATGACACCATTATCGGCGATGCTGGCGACAACACGCTAAACGGCAATGGCGGCAACGACACGCTGGCAACCGGCGCTGGCGGCACCAATAGCCTCAGCGGCGGGACAGGGAATGATACCATCATTGTCTTTGCCGGTACCAACACGCTTGATGGCGGCGCCAATGTGGACACGATTGATTATTCTGCCTTCGGCGCGGACCTGTCGCTCAATCTCGCAACCGGCGTGACAGCTGGTGCGGCAGCGGGTGATACCGTCACGGCCAATAGCTTTGAAATCATCATTTCCGGCGGCGGTAACGACACGCTGGTTGGCAGCGCCGCGGACAATACTATCAGCGCCGGTGGCGGTAACGACAGTATCACCGGCGCCGGCGGTACGAACACGCTGAACGGTGAAGCCGGGAATGACACCTTTATCGGCGGCACTGGCGTTGATGCTATCGACGGCGGCACGGACACCAATACGGTCGATTACGCGGCCTCTACCGCCTTTACCATTGCCATCGACAATATGGCGGGTACGGGCGGCCTCGCCGCTGGCGATACGCTGCTGAATATCCAGAATGTGATCGGCGGCTCGGAAGGGGACACCATCACCGGTGACGGCGGCAATAATGCGCTGACCGGCAATGGCGGCGATGATGCCCTGACCGGAGCAGGCGGAGCGGATACGCAGGTCGGCGGCGCCGGCACAGACAAACTGTCCGTCGGCGCGGGCGTCGATGACCTGCAAGGCGGCGACAATGATGACATCATCACCACGGGCACTGGTGGCGACAGTGTCAATGGTGGCTCTGGCTTTGACACAGTCGACTATTCCGCAACCTCTGATGATATCACCATCACGATTGGTTCAGGATCCGGCACAGGCGGCGATGCCGCTGGCGATACGCTGACGCAGATTGAACGCGTCCTGGGCGGCACCGGAAGTGATACGCTGACAGGCGATAGCAATGGCAACACGCTCGAAGGCGGGCAGGGCAATGATGTCCTCAACGCGGCGGGTGGAACGGACACGGTTCTCGGCGGCGATGGGGACGCCCGCAATGTCGGCGGTGAAGGCACAAGTGTCCTGAACGGCGGCAATAATATCGATACGCTGGACTATTCTGCCCAAACGACCGCGCTGACCGTCAATCTCTCGGATAACTCAACCGGCGGGGCCGCCGCCAATGATACGATTTCAAACTTTGAAAACATCATCGGCGGTACAAACAACGATACGCTCATAGGCGATAGCAATGCCAACGTGATTGATGGCGGCGCTGGCGTGGACACGGCTGACTATAGCGCTGATACCGCTGGTATGACCGTCACGCTTGACAACTCGCTCTCAAGCGGCGGTCTGGCCGCCAGTGACCGCTTCAACAATGTGGAAAACTTCACCGGCGGGTCTGGCAATGATGCCATCACGGGCAATAGCGACAATAACATCCTCATCGGCAATGGCGGCAATGATACGCTGACGGGCGGCGCTGGAACAAACACGCTGACCGGCGGCGCCAATGATGACACCTTTATTGCAGGCACGGGCGCTGACGCGATTAACGGCGGCACGGGCGTTGACACTGTCGATTATTCCCTGTCGGGCGCCATTACTGTCGTGATTGGCGATGGCTTAGATGAGAGCGGCGGCTTTGCAGCTGGCGACCGGCTGACGGATGTGGAAATCATCACCGGGTCCAATTTTGGAGATACCATCACCGGCGATGGCGACAGCAACACCATCAACGCCGGCGGCGGTGATGATATTCTGACAGGCGGCGCGAGCGGCTCCTCGACCCTAAACGGGCAAGCTGGACAAGACACTTTCATCGGTAGCGCTACGGTGGATGCCATCGACGGCGGGACGGAAGTGGACACCGTCGATTATTCCGCTGATACGGCCGGCTTCACCATCACGATCGGGACTGGAACAGGCACAGGCGGCCTGGCGGCTGGAGACAGTCTAGCGAGTGTTGAAAACATCATCGGTGGCACTGGCAACGATACCATTACCGGTGACGGCCAAAACAATACGCTTGATGGCGGCGGCGGGGCCGATGACCTTGTCGGTGCTGGCGGCGATGACATTCTGCTCGGCAGCCGCGATGGCTCCAACGTCGCTTTGGATGGCGGGGCCGGCAACGACACGTTCTACATCTATGCCGATGCGGGCACCGAGACTATCTCTGATGCGTCAGGAACGGATACCATCATCTTAAGGACAGATGTGGCCGGGACAGACTTTAGTCTCGATGCCAACTTTACCCTGAATGATATCGAAAGCGTTGATGGAACAGCGCTCAGCGGGACAGCTCGCCTTGTGGGCGAATCCACCACCTCAGTCCGTACCTGGGATTTCTCCGGCGGCACGCTCCTCGACATTTCTGAAATCGTCGGTGGCACAAGTGGCGATGATATCATTGGGACAGGCAATGCCGATCGCATCCTGGGTGACGCAGGCGGTGACCAACTAACAGGTGGTGGCGGCAATGATACGCTGCTCGGCGGTACGGGCGCAGACACCTTGCGCGGCGGTCTTGGCGAAGACGTTTTGGATACTGGCGTTGACACCCAAACCGACGACCTGGACGGCGAAGAGGGCGCGGACACCTACAATATCTATGGCAATGGCCAACTCGATACCATCAGCGACAGTGGAACGACCGGAACCGACCGTATCGCTTTGCAGTCTGGGTCGGGGACACAATTTGTGCTGGCGGCAACCTTTGACATCGCCACACAAGCGATTGAGGAAATCGATGGCTCCGCATTGACCGGTGAAGAGCTGACCACCGCAACCGGCGGCACTGCCGCCAATTGGGATTTCACAGGGATTACACTCACGAATGTGGACCGCATCCAAGGCCGCGATGGCGTGGACGTGATCGTCGGGTCCGCTGGTGCAGATACGATCTATGGCGGCAGCAGTGGGGATACTTTAACCGGTGGCGGCGGCGCGGATGTGCTCTATGGGGAAGATGGTACCGATACCCTTAACGGCGGTGCCTTGAATGATATCCTCTATGGCGGCGATAGTGGCGATATTCTCAATGGCGGGTCTGGCGATGATATCTTAGATGGCGGCACCGGCGGCTTGGACGTCGATACCTTGGACGGCGGAGAGGGGTCTGACACCTATCATCTCTATGGCAACAGTATTGCGGACACCATCGCCGATACAGGCACCTCAGGAACAGACACCATTGTCTTACTGGATGGCACAGGTGCTGATTTTGAATGGCAAAACAATTTCTCCGCGGCGACGACAGGCATCGAAGTTATCGATGGCAGCGCCCTGAGCGGCGAAACCTATGGAGCGAATGACTCTAGTGATGACATAGACCTAAGCGGCATCACTTTGATTGGTGTTGATGTCATTGTGGGCTCTAGTGGCAGCAACACGATGATCGGTTCCGCCGGAGATGACCGTCTCGAAGGACGTGGCGGCGCTGATATCCTCAACGGCGGTGCCGGCAATGACACGCTGCTTGGTGAGAACGGTTCAGATACTCTCGATGGCGGCGCTAATAACGATATCCTCAACGGGGGCGCTGGCACCAACACGGTCCGCGGCGGCAGCGGTGATGACCAGATAACCAGCGAGGGCGGCACGGATAACCTGTTCGGCGAGGATGGGAACGATGCGTTCCTTCTTACTGAAAGCGACATCAACGCCGACCGTATTGACGCCGATGGCGGCAATGACACTGACACCGTCACGCTGGTAGATAGCGGCGTGACTGTGAATGAGAGCCAACTGGTGGCGGCGCTGAGCAATGTCGAGGTGATCAACCTACGTGGCACATCTGTTGATGCGACCCTCGACCTCAGCGGCGCTGAAGTGGCCTCCATGACCGATGGCACGGATACCCTGACCCTGGAAATCAACGCTGGTGATACCATCACCGTCGATGAGCCGGTCGCAAACTATGATGTGACAGATAATGGCGGCGGCGATTTCACATATGAAATCTATACCGACGCCAGCAAGACTACTCTCGAAGCGACACTCATTGTAGACGCTGCCTAGACGGTCGACACTATTGGCGCAGCGCGTTGTCCCGCAGCTTGAAGATAGGCTTCAGAATGTAATTCAGGATCGTGTGGCGCCCTGACAAGATGTCGATTTGCGCGGTCATGCCTGGAATGACGGGCTTGTCATCGCCGAAGCTGGATGTCTCTGCTTTCACGCGGATGCGGTAATAGCTTTGGCCTTGCTCGTCCTGCAGGACGTCAGCTGAAATATCCTCCAAGTTTCCATCCAGACCGCCGTAGATGGAATAGTCATAGGCCGTGATTTTCACGATGGTGGGAAGGCCAGGCCAGACATCGCCCCGGTCCGAGGGACGCAGCTTCGCTTCCATCAGGACGGAGCTATCATTGGGCACAATCTCCACCAAATCTTGGCCGGGCTGCACCACACCGCCCAGGGTGGAGACGAAAATGGTGTTCACCACGCCGGTAATCGGCGCACGTACATCGGTTCGTGCAGAGCGGTCTTGAAACGCGGACAGCGCTTCTTCCAATTTGGCAATGCTGAGCTGCAGATTGACCACTTCTTCCTGCGCTTGGGATTGGAATTCGACCAGCCGCTGTTTGCGCAGGTTTCGGGTTTCCGACAGGGCCGCATCCAGTTGGGGAATTTGATAGCGCGCGTCGGAAATGCGCGAAATGAGCTGCTGCAGCTTGGTTTTGACTTCAATTAGCTGCGCTTCACTGCCAGCATCCATTGCGACCAATTTTTCAACCTGGGCAAGGCGTTGGCGCAGCAGCTTCTCTTCTTCTTTCAAGTTATTCAGACGAATGCGCGTCTCTTGGAGCTCCGCGGTGCGTTTGCGGATTTGGTCGTCGAGCACGGCAAGTTGGCGCCCGAGTTCGGCGCGGCGCGTGGTAAAGAGAACCAACTGTTCATCGATTAACTCTGGTGCGCGGTCACGCAAGTCATCAGGAAAGTCGATGTCTTCTGTGCCTGCTGCTTCGGCTCGGCGTCGTTGGAGCTCGACTTGGTTTGAGAGCAGCTCCCAGCGCGTGTTGACGAGTTCGGCCTGGCTGATTTGGTTTTGGATGCGCAGCAACAGGTCGCCCTTGCGCACCACCTGGCCTTCTTCAATGGCGATGTCGCTGATGATGCCGCCTTCGAAATGCTGCACCATTTGCTTGCGGGCTGATGGCAGAACGCGGCCTTCCGCGCGGGTTACCTGATCTAGTTCAAAAATGGCGGCCCAGCCCAGAAAAATCACCACCGCCGTGGTAATTACAATCAGCAGCAGACTGCTGGTTTTCGTCTCCAGCCGTTCCGCCTGCGCGGCAAAGCCAGTGATGTCTGCAAAGCGTTGCGGCCGGCTTGATGTGCGTTCCGACATTGTTACGCAAATCCTAAAAAGTAATCCTAAGGGAGTTTTAACGCTTCAAGCGCTAACAAAGCGCTAAGAGCCTGAGCCAAATGTCAGCGGGTCGGTCTCGAAGGAAAACAGCGATTAGTGGGCAACGACCCGTGTCAAACCCTCCTCAAGAGGATACTCCAACCTGGCAGCTGCCGATGGTGGCAGCGTTGCATCAGATATGTGTGCATGCGGGCGTTGAAGTGAGCGGTCAGCGGCTGACAGCTGGCTTGCCGCTGACCAATGGGGATTTACCGGTCGGCGCGGTGCAAATTGCAGCCGCCCGAGTTGGCCTGGAGGCAGAACAGGTCCATCGCAAGGTCACAAAGCTGACGGCCTCGGACATGCCATGCATGGCGGTGCTACAAACCGGTCAAGCGGCCGTTCTGACGGCAGTGGCAGATGAAAAGGTTACTGTCTGGACGCCAGAGGGTTATGAGGTGTTCTGTGAAGAAGAGTTGCTTTCTGTCTATTCTGGAAAAATTTTTCGCTTCAATCTGACGGCTGATGCCATTGCGCCGCTAGAGGAAACCGATGCGGCGGACGCTATCTCATCCTCTCCGACCACCTTTTTAAAAGACGCTATTTTTAGGCGGAAAGGCCTATGGGCGCAGCTGCTTGTCGCCGGTGTCATCATCAACTTGTTGGCCCTAGTCCTACCGCTGTTCCTGATGGCGGTGTATGACCGCGTGGTCCCAAATCTGGCGATGGAGACGCTGTGGGCGCTTGGTCTTGGCGTCGTGATTGCCATTGGCTTTGAGTTTGCCCTCAAGCTCATCCGCCACTCCATCATCGAGGCCGTCGCCTTGCGCGTTGCTACAGAATTGCAGCATAGCGTGGCCGACCGAATTTTGCGGGCGCAGCCGAAAGACGCGCCGCGCCAAGCGGGGGCCGCGCTCTCTGGCCTAAAGGAAATCGATAGCATCACCAGCATCGTGCCGACCGCCGTGATGGCGCTGTGCATCGATTTGCCGTTTTTCCTTGTGGTGCTTTTGCTGATTTATTTCATCGGTGGGGTGGTTGCGCTGGCGCCGCTTGTTGGCGCCGCGGCGCTCTTCGTGATGGGCCTGTGGGCTAATGCGGGCCTTACAGGGGCGGCTAAATCCGGCGTGAAATATCAAGATGCGCGGCAAAACCTTTTGCACGACATGCTGGAGGGCCTCAGCCATATTAAAGCCTCTTTGGCGGAAGGCCAATTCCTGAAACATTGGAACGTCATAAGCGATGAAGCGGCCATGGCGTCTAAGCGCGCGCGGTATTGGGCGATGCTACCCAGCTATGCGTCGCCGCTCATCATGCAGCTGGTGACGATTGGGGTTATCACGCTGGGCGTATTGCAACTGCGCGATGGCCTTATCAGTGTTGGCGCCATGGTCGCATGCACGCTGCTGTCCAACCGCGCTATGGTGCCGATTACTACTCTGAATGGCCTGATAAGCCGGGCGCTGCAGTCCCTAGCTTCCTTCAAAAACGTCCTCAACCTGCTGGCCCTTCCGCAGGAGCGCGCTTTTTCTGCAGCCGGTGTTGGGGCAGGGCGCTTGCGTGGCCATGTGCGCTTGGTGGACGCGTCGCTTGCCTTTGAAGAAGGGGGCAGCCCAGTTCTCCAAGACGTCAATATCACCTTAAATCCAGGCGAAACTGTTGCGCTTGTGGGGTCCAGCGGCGCCGGTAAGACCAGCTTGCTGACTCTTCTGGCTGGCCTTTATACGCCCACCCAAGGCGACATGTTTGTGGATGGCTTCCACATCAACCAATACGGCGTGAATGATTATCGCCGCCATATTGGGTATGCGCCGCAGGATGCTCGACTGTTCAATTTGAGCTTGAAGGACAACATCCTGCTGGGCGTTCAAAGTGTCGCGTCAAAAGACCTGGTGGCTGCAATTAACACGGCTGGCCTTGGGCAATTTGTGGCGCAGCATGAGCAAGGCCTTGCCATGAAAATAGGCCCCAATGGAGAACGGCTCTCTGGCGGCCAGCGTCAAGCTGTCTTGCTGGCACGGTCGCTTGTTTCAAATCCAGCCCTTCTCCTGCTGGATGAGCCAACCTCGGCCATGGATTCTGCAGCTGAACAAGCCGTTGTGAAAGGTCTGGAAACGTTCCTCGCTGGCCGCACAGCCGTCATCTCCACCCACCGGACGCCGCTTCTGGCGCTGGCTGACCGTATTCTCTGGCTCGAAAACGGTCGCATCAAGGGCGATGGCCCGCGCGATGAGATGATTGCCGCTATCCGCAACAACCGGCCCGCCGCTTAAAGCGTTCCTTAAGGCTAGGCCATTAGAGTTTCCTGGCTGTTTACCATCATTTCTTGACGCAGGATTCGCCTTGGCCCGGAAACCAGAAGAAGAAGCCAATCACTGGCCTGGCTTTGTGGACGCGCTGTCCACAATTGTCATGGTGATTACGTTTCTGCTCATTCTGCTGGGCTTAACGTTGTTCATCATGATGCAAAAAATCCAATCAGATGCCAGCATGGTTGAAAATACCAGCGTTTCAACCGAGGAGGCGGGTGGAGCAACGGCAGAAGATCAAGCGCAGAGCGATGCTAAACAGCAAAAACAAGCGTCAGCAAGCGCTGCGCAAACCAGCCAAGTTTCTGACTTAAAAGAGAAACTTCAAGAGGCGCAGCAAGAAATAAAAGACCTGAAGGAAAGAGCGGAAGAGAACGCCGGCGCGCCTAAGGCACCGACAGGTCGCTCCATTGCGTCGAAAAGCACCGAACTGCGACAAGATGACAAAATAGATACTCAAGACAAGCTCACCATTCTCACGCGGAAGGTGGATGAGAAGGTAAAAATCGCCGTGGCGAGCCAAGAGGTCGTGCAAAACGATGGCGATATTCGCGTCACATCGGCTGCCGTTGCCTTGCAGCTGGATTATGAGCCAGACACGACAAATGTAGATGATGCGGCCGCCGAGCAGGTAGGACAGTATTTTGCTGAGCAGCAAAAAACCGCGCCAGATGCGCGATTTGAAATTCGCTCTATCGCTTCATCTGGTGTTGGCTCAGTGTCGGAGGCGCGGCGGAAGGCATATTTTCGCGCGCTTACGGTCCGAAATATCTTGCTTCAACGTGGTGTTGCGGCAGACCGTATCGCCACGAAAATATCTCTGCCGCAGCCCGGCGAACAAGACGACCGGGTCATCATCAGCATGAAGCCGCAGTGACCTGGCGCGTTATGTTTAGGATATCTTCAACACTTAGCGTTAACGCTGCAGTGAGAATTCGGCAGGCAGGCGAGGGTGAGCCGCGTCCGGTAGCGGCATAACGACATGCAAAAAGAAGTCAGACTTCAAGCATTTCGCATGCTCTTCATTCTGGGGCTGTTCCTTGGCTTGGCGCTATGGCAGCTCGACTTCGTTATCCGCTCCGTTGAGGCCAACGTGTACCTCAACGTCACCATTATCTCGACGTTCGTGTTCGGCTGCTTCCTTGCCTTCCGCAGCGTCATGAGCCTCCGCAATGAGATGGTCGCGCTAACTGCACTGCAGGTTCAATATAAAGACCGTGGCACTCAGCCTGAGGGCTGCTATGACCGCCCTGCTAGAGTGTTTAGCCCGCCGCAGTTGCTGGGCCATGCCTACCGGATGATTAGCGATGAGCTTACCAAGCCCCAGGCTTTGGTTCTGCCGCCATCCACCGTGAAGATGCTCGTAGAGGGTGTTGATGTTCGCATCGACGACCGCAAATCCACGCTCACATATATCTCCGGCCTACTCGTGTTTTTAGGGCTTATAGGGACCTTTGTGGGCCTTATGCAAACCGTTGGGTCAGTGGGCGATATCATAGGCTCTCTCAATTTCGGTGGCGACTCTGGTGAAAGCATTGATACAGCCTTCCAAGGCCTCATCGCTGACTTGCAAGGGCCGCTTGTTGGCATGGCAACAGGATTTTCCTCATCTCTATTTGGGCTGCTCTGCTCGCTTTCTCTTGGATTGCTTGAGCGTTTTGGTACAGCCGCGCACCGTATCCTTCCTTTGGAGTTTGAAAGTTGGCTGAGCAATATCGCGCGCTTGGAAAACAATGCGAAGGACGAACAGCTGGCGAACGCCACCGACCCTGCTCTAAGGCGCTTGGCACGGCTCGAGGCGCGGATGACCACGACTGCGCAATCGGCTGAAAAGTCAGCGCAAGCTGTCTCTGAAATCCTGCTTTCAATTCATGCCATGTCGGAAAAGCTATCGCGCAATGAAGCGCAGTCAGGACTTGCAGCTCTGTCTGATCTGGCCCGCGAGATGGCCCACACACAGCGTGCTTTCATGGAGCAGCTTGACCTAATCCGTGAGCTGGGTGCCACCGAGCAGGAACAAAGCCGCGATATAACATCCAGCATTGTCAATGGTTTCCACGCTTTGCAGTCTGATCGCCAAGCACAGGATGAAGTGCTGACGGAACTTCGATTGGCTATTCAAAGACTGTCCGTTATGCGGGCTACGGCGCCGCAGGTCGATACCGCCCCCACCTTTGCTGAACCGTCCTTAAACCAGGCAAAAGAGATGCGTGGTCCGCTGACTGCTTTGCGCACCCAATTTGCTGTGCGATCGGCAAATCGCAAAGAAAAGGCGTTGCGCCAGGAATATCATGGGATGATGCGCGAAGTTCTAGACAAAGCCTTCCGGCGTGACAGCAGCATCGCAAATGAACTTGATGCTCTACAAGAAGGTGGGGTGCGGCAAGAATCAGCGCTTCAGACCCTAGTAGAGCATAATCGCGCGTTGCAAGCACAGCAGAAAGCGCTTGCGGGCCAGGTTGAATATCTTGCGAAGCTGCTCGCCACGGAGCGCGAAGATGAGACGTTGCTTGAGGAAGTCCGCCGCGGCCGTCTTGGACTCGAAATGGCTATGCGGCAAATCACAGCGCAGATCAGCGAAACGCGGGATGCCGCTGTCACGCAAAAAGTCCTCAGCG
>ERZ1740067.1997-NODE-1997-length-13037-cov-5.171314_pt1 | contig 13037 bp, 14 predicted proteins | sample MGYA00581736_ERZ1740067 | MGnify/ENA primary metagenome ERZ1740067 (study PRJEB43018, sample SAMN04849236) | marine metagenome | isolation source: floating plastic debris | place: Pacific Ocean | collected 2008-08-27 | study: EMG produced TPA metagenomics... | reverse complement strand
GATGTGCGAAGAGCGCTTTTATTGGGTACTCCTCTACACTCGCTGGATTGAGCCAGAAAACTGGCCAAAAATCTCGCAATTCTGGTTTGGCGACATGCCGCCCATCATTCGAAATATCATTCCAAAAGTGGCGCTGAAGGAAGTGCGTGGCAATCTAAAAGCGCAAGGCGTTGGACGTCACAGCCGCGAGGATATCTATGCGCTCGGCGAGCACGATATAGCGGCCTTGGCTGGGGCTTTGGGCGACAAAGACTTCTTCTTTGGCGCCGACCCCTGCGGAACGGACGCTGTTACCTATCCGTTCATTGAAGGCGTTCTAATGGAGGCGTTGCCATCGCCTTTACTAGAGGTCGCCAAATCCTTTCCCGCGTTAGCGGCTTACCGTGATCGCTGCCGGGCGCTCTGGTTCGCTGAACTGTAAGAGTCTGTTCCATAAGTCATCGGCTGAGGGATTGCAGGTGGTTTTTTTGCCCTGTCAGGCGCCAATCGCAGGCGATATTGAAAATATCGGCGAGAATTGGCAACGCAGCAGGGCGGAAAAACAACCGTAAGACCGACCCGCTGACTTATGGAATAGACTCTAAGGGGATGCGTTCAGCGAGAACTACATAGCGCTCATCTGTCTGGCGGTCGCTGCCCAGTGGCCAGCAGGTGACGAGGCCGAGCCATTCGCCGGGCCAATCGGCTGTCAAGCCCGACGCGTTGGCAGTGACCACGCGGCTGTTTTGGACGCTATAGGTCATGTCCGCGCCGCTGGGCGCTGTCACCGTGATGGTATCTCCCGCGTGCAGCGCGCCAATGGCATTGTAATGCGTATCGCGATGGGCTGCGATAAGAGCAAGGCCCGGCGTGCCTGGGCGCGCCGATTGCGGCAGCCAGCCTGGTCCAAAGGCGAGCGCTTCGCCGCTGTCATTGCCAAGCACAATCATCTCTTTACCAGCAAAGTCCAGCTTGAAGGCTGGGGCCATATCCGCCCAAGGCCAAGGCTTTGCAAAGGGTTCACCGCTCAAGGTGCGCTCCCAAGCATGGCTTAAGAGATGCTGCGCCAGCGCGGCCTTCACCGGTATCCAGGCGCCAGCAAAGGCAAATCCAGCGCCGAGGATGAGGGGCGTTATGAAAATGATCGCTCTAATCACCAAGTCCTCCCCCGTCCTGGGGGAGGATTTAGGAGGGGGTTAGCACAAGTTCTTCTGCATCTGTTTGCATGATGCTTCGAGAAGATCCCCTCCCTAGCCCTCCCCCAGGACGGGGGAGGGAAATTAGGACCTGGGCTGGTCCTAATCATCGGCGTGCCCAACGCCATCCCATTAGGCTCATGAGCATGAGCACCAATCCCAAAAGCACCTTGCTTTGCCAGCCTGTAGCGGTTCGCGGGAGGGCAAGGCCAGCGCCGACTTGTATTGGGGCTGCGCTTGCCATTTGCGTCAAATCCGCCTGCGCCTTGCGCATGACCGGCATGGGTGCTGTTGGGGCCATTTGTGCGGGTGTCGCTGCGCCGCCAAAGACAGCTTCAAAATCCCAGCCTGCAGGCAGGTTTGTCGGAACGTCGGTCGTTACCAGCGGTTCCTCGCTAGGGCGGCTTGGCGTCTTGTCGACGGCGACCAGGCTGGTCAGGCGGCTGACCAAGCCATGGGTGAGTGCGACGTCTAGCACGGCTTTGTCAATCGCCTCCCTATCCGCGCCCGGATAGCGGTTTAGGAGCTCTAAAGAGGCAATCTTCTTGCGCGCCCAGACCTTTGCAATGCCGCTGCGGCTCTGCGCTTGGTCCAAGGGGAGGGCGGCCTTCCAGGGCGTCACGCCATCCGTGCCACTGATGGTGACTTCTCCGCTCGTGCTGCTTGCCTTGGCAGCCACCACCAGCGTTTCGCCCTGGTATAGGTCTGGAATGGGCGCTGGCCAGGCTTCGACAGTCGCGCCGCCGGGCCAATCGGTCTGTAGATTCGTCACCGCTGGGTTTTCAAGCTTTTCAAATAATGCGGACATGCGCTCGGAGACTTGTGATAGGTCGCCAATATGGGTGGCGCTGCCGCGTCCCAATTCAGCCGCGCGGTCCATGAAAAAGCTGTTGGGCGCTGAGCCTATTCCGACCATGAAAATGCGGGCATCCCGGCGCATCCGGGTGATGGTATCGAACAGCTGGGTTTCGTTGCCTATGGCCCCATCGGTTAGAAACACCACTTGCCGCAAGTGTTTCTTGGCCGGTGTTGCTGACAAGGCTTCGGTTAGCGCAGAGAGCATTTCTGTGCCGCCACTAGCGTCCAGCTGCTGAATGTAGCTGAGCGCAGTTTGTTGGTTTGTGTAGCTCGCCGCAACCGATTGCGGGAACAGCTGTTCATGGAAAGAATTGAATTGAATGATGTTGAACTTGTCACCCGCCTTTAGCCTTTTGACGGCCATGGCAAGGCTGTCGCGCGCTTGGCGAATGGAGGTGCCCTGCATGGAGCCGGACGTGTCGATGACAAAGGTGATGTCGCGCGCCGGTTGCTTTTTCTCGGCGATATCGGTCACATCCGCGCCTTTCGGCGGTGTGAGCATCACCAGATAATAGTCTTCGCCCTCAACGGTTTCATGGAACAGGGCAGCGCTGGGAGCTGGGCCAGCTGCCGGGGTCCATGTCAGTTCAAAATCCTTATCTGCGGGAACACTTTCCTCTTTGAGACTAATGATCCGGTGACCCTCTGCTTTGTCTGTCATGGTCACTGGATGATAGCTTGAGCGCACCTCGCCGAGAGGAAATCCAGCGGCCAAATCCACCGTTAAAGAGACAGGATTGATGGGGCCTGCATCGGGGTGCAGCACGGGCGGCGTAATCGCGTCTCTGTCTGGCACAGGGTCTAGCGTGCCAAAGCCGCTGCTGGGGTCGAGCGAGACCAGGTGGGTCTGCACAGGCGCGGGATTGTAGCGCGGGCCAACGACCATGGGGAAACGCAGGCTGAAGGTGTCGCCATCCTGATGGGCCACGTCTTGATATTCAATCTGCACAACGACCGTTTCGCCAGGGCCAATATTGGCGACGGCGTTGGTGAAGATATTTGCCCGCTGCTGCTCTAGAAGGCTGGCCTTTTTGCCTTCCCGCTTGGCTGCTTCGTAGATGGCTTTGGCCTTTTGGCGCTCTTCTATCTTGCCTTCAATGAAGCGGCTGCCGATTTGCATCTTTAGGGTATCGACGCCTGCGCCATCGGGCAGCGGGAAGACGTAGATGCCTTCGACCCAGGCATCTGACGTGTTGTGAAAGCGCTGGGTAACCTTGGTTCGCGCGATAGGGCCGGAGACCGAAATTTTCACATCGGTCGCCACCATGGGCGCTTCGACATATAGGCCGGGCGTCGTGCTTTCGAGCATGAGGCTGCCCGCGGCGGCGTCGCCCAGACGTTTCAGCTCGCCCGTTGAGGCGGAGGCAGCGCCAATCAAAAGCCCAAACACAAAGCTCAGCCCGGCAAACAGGCTGAGCCGGATCATCCACTGGCTCAGCGCGATATGAACGGAATAAATATGCCAGGCGGCCATGGGCTTTCTCCCCCTCTGTAGTTCTGCGATGCAGAAGGGGTTAACGCTGCGCTATGGCATTTCCCGGCCCGGATGGAGGCGCCCGCCGGGCCATTTTGTGCCGAAGTTAAGGCAAGAGAGGCTCGGGGAGGGGAGGCTCGGGGAGCGTGCTAGGCCAGCTCTTCGCCTTCAAACAGCTCTGTCGTCACCATGTCTTGCATCCACTTGGCATAGCGCGCACCGCGAATGGCATCGCCCTCAAACAGGGCGGAGGCTTCCGCTCGCAGGTCCGGGTCGAGCGTGACCGCGGCGCCAGACATATCCTCCTTGAGATGTTCTAGCGAGCGGGTGCCAGGCAGGGCGATGACATGCTCATCCTCTGCCAGCACCCAAGCTATGGCGAGCTGTGCCGGGGTGTAGCCATTGTCCCGCGCCAAGGCGTTGAACAAGGTGATGGTTTTTAGATTATGGCTGAGCTGGGGTTCTCTAAAGCGCGGCATCTTGGCCCGAATGTCGCCCTCGCCATAGGCCTCCTCCGTAACAGCTTCGGAAAGAAGGCCGCGCGAGACTGGGGAGAAGGCGACGAAGGCAACGTCGAGCTCTTTACAGGCTTCCAAAACGGCAATCTCTGGATTGCGCACCATGGGGCTGTATTCGCTTTGCATGGCTGCAATAGGGTGCTCGGTATGCGCGCGCCGCAAGGTGTCTGCGGACATTTCCGATAAACCAATAGCGCCGATTTTGCCGGCTGCTTTTGCATCTGCCAGCGCCCCCACCGATTCCTCGACAGGCACAGTGGGGTCGAGCCGGTGCATATAATAGAGGTCGATATGCTCTGTTCCGAGCCTTTGCAGCGCGCCATCAAGCGTGGCGGTGATAACCTCCGGGCGGCCATTTAGCCCGCGCTTGCCATCGACAATGCTGAGGACGCATTTGCTGCACAGGAAGAACTCGTCGCGCCGCGACATGACGGCCTTGCCGAGCAAGCGCTCGTTTTCACCATCGCCATAGATCGCCGCTGTGTCGAGGCAGTCTATGCCGGCATCAAGCGCGTCATTGAGAAATTGGATGGATGCCGCTTCCCCATAGGCCCGGCCATAGGCATGCGATAGGTTCATACATCCTAGCGCCACAGGGAAAACCTGACGGCCAGCAAGAACACGGGTTTTGGTCATACGTTCTAGACCTCCTCAAAGCAGTGGTTGCGTGTCTATAACGCTATCTGGCACATCTGTGCACAAGAACGGAATGGAGTGCCCCCCCATGGGAAAAGAAATTCTGCGCGACCAGCTGCGTGAGTTGGTTGCTTATGGCAAAGCCAATGACGTGCGTCTGGTCGATGACATCGCCAAGATACCCGCAGCGAGCTATACCGACCCAGCGCTTTTCGAAGCGGAAAAACAAAAAGTTTTCCGCCGGTTGCCGTTAATGCTGGCGCCATCGTGCGAAATCCCTCAGCCGGGCATGTATAAGGCCATGACCGTCGCCGATGTCCCCGTGCTCATTACGCGCAAAAAAGATGGCAGCGTTGGCGCCTTTCTCAATAGCTGCACCCATCGGGGCAATCCCGTTGCCACCGACACCGGCCTTGAAGCCCAAAAAGCCTCGCGCTTTGTATGCTCTTATCATGGCTGGACCTTCACCAATGAAGGCAAGCTCATGGGCGTCGGCTATGCGCAAGACTTCGGCACAGTCGATAAAGCAGAAAACTGCTTGAAGGCCTTCCCTGTGCTGGAGCGGGCAGGTCTCATCTGGGTTATCCTAGACCCAGAGTCGACGCTGTCCATTGAAGCTTATCTATGCGGCTATGATGCTGTGCTGGAGACCTTTGGGTTTGCCGATTGGCATTTGTTTGAAAGTCGACAATTGCCTGGCCCCAATTGGAAGGTGGCCTATGATGGCTACTTAGACTTTTATCATTTGCCCGTTCTGCACAAAGATATGCTTGGGGCCCGCATCAACGGGTGGCCTCGCCGTCCTCGACCTTCGCGTTCCCCAATAGCCCTGACGTTATTGATTTGACTGCTATGGATGAGGCTGATTGGCCGGACCCGGCGCTGCAGTCGGGCGTGTGGACCATCTTCCCGCATATCTCCATCGCTGGCTTTGACGGCGGCGGCGAGCGCGGGGTTATGCTCAGCCAATTGTTGCCGGGTGCAGACGTCGACAGCTCTATCACCCGCCAATACTATCTGCTGCAAAATGAGCCCTCCTCGGAAGAAGCCCGCAAAGGCGCCCATGACCAATTTTCTTTCTTAGAGCACGTGGTCGCTAATGAGGATTATGCGACCGGCATTCGCCAGCAGAACGCCCTCAAGGCTGGAATCCTTAAAGAGGTGATGTTCGGACGCAACGAGGGTGGGGGGCAGGCTTTCCACCATTGGCTGCATCGTGTGGTCAGCACGCCTGATGACGAGCTGGATGCGCTTTTTGCTCTGCCCATGGCCGCGGAATAAGCCTTAGCCTGAAAAAATTGGACATTTGACCTAAATTCCGTTGATCTTTCTAGCACGTGTGTTTAAAGTCCTTCTAACGTGAGCCGTGGAGGGAATGGCAATGCTGAGAGCTTTCGCTTTTATTTTGATGGTGGGTGTCCTTGCGTCATCGGCATCGGCGGAAGAGATCGAAGTCAAAATGCTGGATAAAGGCTCTGATGGGGCCTTCATGGTTTTTGAGCCAGCCTATATTGAAGCCCATGTGGGAGACGTGATCACCTTCGTGCCGACCCACCTCAACCACAATGCTGAGACCATTCGCGGTATGCTGCCCGAAGGCGCGGAAGGCTTTCGCGGCAAGATGAACGAGAAAATAGCCTATACCGTTACCCATGAAGGCGTGGTTGGTATCAAATGCCTCCCCCACTATGGGCTGGGCATGGTGGCTTTAATCGTCACGCCAGAGCCTACCAACCTTGAAGAGGCCAAAAAGGTGCGCCAATTCGGCAAAGCAAAGCAGCGCTTTAAGATGATGTTTGAGCAGTATGAAGCCTCATTGGCAACGAAAACGGCTGACGCTGCTCCCGTCGCCCCTTGAGGATAGTGTCCTTAGTACTTAGTTTGCTCAAATGATGCGAAGATGTCTGTCCCTTCGACTTTCACCGGGGGACAGTCGACAGTTTCAAAGGTCTTATTTTCGCACCGTGTCGGGCGCATTTTGAACGCCACCTCTGAACAGGGTTTTCCTTCAATGGCGAAGGTATCGCCGTCCCACGTGATGTTTACAATTCCATCTTCGTCCAGGTCCCGCATGCCAGTACCGCTGCCGTGCATGGCGTAGTTATCCATGTTGAAATCGGTATTCACGCGGGAAAAGGCATCTGATTTTCTGGTCAATATCGTGTATTGCGGCGCGCATTTTTGCGGGTCTGCTATGGGGTCTGCGAAGACGATGATAAGGTCATCGCCTGGGTCACGCACAGCGACCTTGGCCGCTTCTGCGTCACTGTCTCGCTCTGTTGCCGCATCTTCACCCGAACAGGACCAACACGTTGTTGCCAAAAGAGTGGCAATGACGATTTTAGACGGAACCATCTGCATCGATAAAAAACTCATATGAAATTAATACACCAAAGAACGTTAGTGCTTTTAAGCTGTCTTGTTAAGGCCTAAGGGCATGATTTTTAGGGAGATATTAGCGCAAATAACCGTGGTTATACGCCTTTGCTAACCTTGTCGCTCAGACCGGCTGACACGTTGCAATGGCTTATTTCTGACATAGTGTCACTGCAGTGCTAACTATTACTAGCCAAATCGACCAAAAACCTTATGTAGAAAGCGCAGATTTGGTACAGACAAGTTGAAAGAGCCAGATATGATCACATTTCCCAGACGCGCTGCACTTATCGCAGGAGCCGCGGCTTTGCTGGCGGCACCGCTTTTCATCGGCAGTGCGAATGCTGAAACGACGCATGAAATCCAAATGCTGAACAAGCACCCCGATGGGAAGGGGAACATGGTCTTCTACCCCAACGTCATTCGCATCGACGCAGGCGACACAGTCAAATTCCTACCTGAAGACCCGGGCCACAACAGTGCATCTACACGCGGCGGTAGCCCAAAGGGTGAAAAAGGCTGGAAAGGTAGAATTAACAAGGAAGTGGAAGTAACCCTCACAACGCCTGGCTTCTACGCGTACAACTGTACGCCGCACAAACCGTCAGGCATGGTTGGGCTCGTTATCGTGGCTGGTCCGGGCATGATGGACAATATGGAAGCCGTGAAAGGCCTGCGCCAAGTTGGTAAAGGTAAGCAAGTCTGGGCTGCCATCTGGGAACAGGCCGAAGCTGACGGTCTGCTTGCCGAATATAGCCCTGAAGCGGAAGAAACCGCTGAGGCGGCCGTCGACGAAACCGGCGAGATGATGGAACAAGCAGCTGAAAAGCTGGATGAAGCCACATCCATGATGGAAAAAGGCGACGCGTCTTAAGGATAGAGACGCCACCCAGTTTTAACTGCGCTGGGGATACAATATCAAAGGGCTAGTGAGGTCTAATCTCGCTGGCCCTTTTTTAAACCTGCTGCATCGCTGTTTTCGACGGTGCCCAGCCAAAACACTGTGTCGTCCCGCCCTGCGGTAGCGCGACAACACGTTTAGATATGCGGATCTGCCGCACTTTTTATACACAGGGCTCTTACTGGCGATGAAGGCAACACTTGCAAGTTTTGCGAAGCATTGGGTGACCAATCGAAAATCTCAAAATGCTGTTGCTTGGACTCCGAGCCGCATCCGCATTGAGCTGCTCGCCGGTTTGACCGTTGCCTTGGCCCTGGTTCCTGAGGCTGTCGCTTTTGCCTTTGTTGCGGATGTCCATCCCCTGGTTGGCCTCTATGCCGCCTTTATCGTTGGGCTTGTAACGGCGTTGTTTGGGGGGCGGCCAGGCATGATTTCCGGGGCAACAGGCGCGCTGGCTGTGGTCATGGTATCCCTGGTTGCTGAGCACGGCGTACAGTATCTCTTTGCAGCCGTGATTTTGATGGGGCTGATGCAACTGGCGGCCGGTCTTTTCCGGCTTGGCAAGTTCATTCGTTTGGTGCCGCATTCGGTCATGCTTGGATTTGTGAATGGGCTGGCGATTGTCATTTTTCTCGCGCAGCTGTCGCAATTTCAAACGCCTGGCCCGGTCGAGCAGGGCGGCGGCGCGTGGCTCACCGGCCAACCCCTTTATCTCATGCTGGGCCTCACTGCGCTTACGATGGCTGTCATCTGGGTGATGCCGCGTCTGACCAACGCCGTGCCAGCGCCGCTCGCCGGCATCCTGGTCACGGCTGCTATCGTTATCGTTTTCGGTCTGGATGCGCCGCGCGTTGGGGATTTGGCGAGCATTGAAGGCGGCCTGCCGCCCTTCGGCATTCCTGACGTGCCCTTCACGCTTGAGACCCTCCTGATCATTTTCCCCTATGCTCTAATCTTCGCGCTGATTGGCCTGATCGAAAGCCTACTGACCTTAAACCTGGTCGGCGAAATCACGGGCAAGCGCGGCGGTGCGAGCCAGGAATGCGCCGCTCAAGGCGCGGCCAACCTCATCACTGGGTTCTTCGGCGGTATGGGCGGCTGCGCGATGATTGGCCAGTCGATGATCAATGTGAAATCGGGTGGCCGTACCCGGCTTGCGGCGACAGCGGCGGCGGTGCTGCTGCTATGCTTCATTCTGTTCGCGTCTGATCTCATCGAACAGATCCCGCTGGCCGCGCTGACTGGCGTGATGTTCATGGTTGTCGTTGGCACCTTCGCTTGGCGCAGCTTGATGATCGCGCGCAAAATCCCGCTGACGGATGCTTTCGTCATCTTGCTGGTGACGGCCGTGACGGTGATGTTTGATTTGGCCATCGCCGTGGTGGTCGGCGTCATTGTCTCCGCGCTGGCCTATGCCTGGAGCAATGCGACGCGCATCCATGTGGTCTCGCATGACAGCGTTTCCCTGCCTGGTGCGAAGGTCTATGAGATCAATGGTCCGCTCTTTTTTGCGTCTACAGATCGGTTTGCAGAACTCTTTGACATCGAAAGCGACCCTGACGCTGTCATCGTCGACTTCTTAAGGTCGCGGGTGGTGGACCAATCGGCCTTGCAGGCCATTGAGGACCTTGCAGCGCGCTATGAGGCCGCTGGAAAGACGTTACGATTGCGCCATTTGTCGCGAGATTGCCATAAACTGCTGACCAAAGCGGGCCAGCTGATGATCGATTCCAGTGATGACCCGGACTATGAAATCGCCGTCGATTATGACGTGCGGACAGGCGTGTTCGGCTAACTTAAGGCTTTAGGCTGCGCAAGTTACGAATATGCGCCAGGATAAGCATTAAGCTGCCCGCCACGGTTATCCCCGTTTCCCAAAGCTCCGTTGGCGCAAGCGTGCCCCCAAGTAAGCAAGCGAGCCCAATCGCGGCGGGAATACCAACAGCGCGCTTCTTTTGAGCGCTGAAGGTGGACCATCTAGGCAGGATCGCCGCAACGCATGCTATCGCAGCCATGGTGGCCGCAATGATATGCAGTTCCTCTGGCCACGCGTCTGCAATGCTCAGGCTTGGCAGCAGGGTGAGAAGCACGGGCAAGGCGAGGCAATGCAGCAAGCACAGCCCAGATAGCCCAATGGCCATCCCATCAAACAAGCCGCGGGTAGGAGCAGTAGAAGGGGAGGACGCCATAAATCGGAACAACATATTAGGTGTGAAGACTTGAACTGGGGTTATCTTATAACGTAAGTCAAGGGTATATGCGAATAGGGAGAAATCGCGGCATGGTACGCGCATCACTAGACCGCGCACAAGGGCTTAGGGCCTCGGCGTTGGCGCACGATGGTGAGGCCATAAGACGCCAGCACCCCTGGCGCGCGCTGCTTGATCCCCAAGTTGCCTGTCTCATCTTGCCGGCCAGCGGCGAGGTCTCTGCCCCGGTGTTAGAGGCGGTGTGCGCCACACGCGATTTTTCCATGCGCGTGATGGGCACAAAAGAACAGCTGTCCTGCATCTTACGGGAGGAACTGGCCGTTGAGCTTGCCGATTATATCGAGCCTCTGTTGCAAGACTATACCGCCTTTACAGCCGTTTCGGTCATGCGGGTCCGCCTGGAAGTCATTACCTCTAGCGCCTGCTGGAAGTGGCATGAAGACTATACGACGCTTCGCCTCATCACGACCTTGCATGGCGCTGGTACTGAGTATCTGAGTGACCCGGATCGGCGGGATGCGATCTCCCAGTGCCAAGACCGGGAGATCGGCCTTTTTAAAGGCAAGCTGTTTGGATCGTATTTCGGTTTAGAAGGCCATAGCGCCTGTGTGCATCGCTCGCCCCCGTGGACCGCTGGGGACAGACCAAGATTGCTCTTAGTGATTGATACGCCGCAAGATTTTGAGATTGAGCAAATTTAATATGCGGTGCAGGGCTGTATTGCCGGATGCCCTCGACCTAGACGGCATTTTAGTCTAGTCTGTACGCATGGATCATCGTTCTGCCGATATCGCTTTAGAGCAGCCGCGCACTGGCTTTTCAGAGACGCTCCTCTGGCGTGCTTTGCTCGCTGTCGCAACGCTGGGCACAGCGGTCGCTATCGGCCTTACCCAAAGCCCGGCGCCAGGATATTTACAGGATGCCGAGCTTGCTGGGCTGGTGCGTACGATGGGGGCGCTGAAGCTGGCCGCGGTCTTTCCGTTCGTCATGGGCGCGGCTTGGCTGCGCATGGATGCGCCCATTCTGCCGCGCTTCGTCTATATGGGCCTCGCCATCAGCGCTGCTGTCGGCATCGCCCTGATTTTGACCCTGTCAAACGTAATGGCAGGTGCGGTTCTGTTTCATCTCGGCTTTCTTGGCATGATTGTGCATGTCGCGCGCGACAGCGGCTTTGTCTCCAAGGTGTTTGCGCTGGTTAAAATCCCGGGCCGCCGCTGAAACGCCGCTCTTTCACATCGAGTATCCCAGATCTTGCCGCGCCTGGCTTGGCAAGGCGCACTGCACGCTTGGGGTGAAGCCTTTAAAACAAAGGCAAAAAGAGATAAACTCCGGCATCAGAGGATATTGGGGGGTATCATGATGACCTATCGACACCTGTATTTTGCGTGCGCCAGTCTGTTGGTTTTATCCGCTTGTGAGGGCGATGTGGATGATTTGGAGATTACCGATGCAGCCGTGACGCAGCAAAGCTGCACGGGCGCCTTCGTGGCCACATCGTCGGTGAAAAACCCAACGGGAGACACGATCAAAGGCTCTCCACTGGTCACAAGCAGAACCAATCTCACCACGCTGTCCAGCAATCCATCTGGCCAGGCGACCTACGGGCCCCGCAGCGTCGGCGCCATCCGCTTTGATGGCCAGGCAACAGACCCATGCCAAGACGTGAATTTCAAATTCCGCGTCTCTGGCGACAATGATGTGACGCCCGAGCATGAAGGCGATGTCGATGGGGTCATCCGCGGCGAAGATTTAGCGCAAACCGTGTCGGCGGATCCGCAAACCGGCGCCTTTTCCTACCAAGTGCGCTACACCTGCTGCGGCGTTGGGTTCGCCAATCCTTATCAGCTCACCGGCATTATCCAAGAGAATGTGGCCAACCTGGATGTGATGCCCGACCAGTTTAACTGCCAAGCCCAAGAGCCGCATGACGTAACGATCTCCGGTATTCTGCCAGACAAGACCAAGCAGGGCGAACTGCGGGTCAAAATCGAAGACCGCGCCCGCGATGTGGATTGCATGATGGACCGCGTTGTCGACCCAGGCGGATGACCACCGGGCGGCGCTCAGTGCGCCTGTGACGCCCAAGGCTATGACCTATGAAGAGTTCAACGCTTTTTGCGGCCAGCTCCCAGGCACCACCTATGTGGTCCAATGGGGCGGCTCGCATGTGTGGAAGGTCGGCGGCAAAGTCTTCGCCATCGGCGGCTGGCAAACCGAAGCGCCCGCCGTGACCTTCAAGACCAGCGAGATGCTCTACGAAATCCTCCGAGACACCCCTGGCTACCGCCCCGCCCCCTATTTCGCCAGCCGTGGCATGAAATGGATCCAGCGCACGGATTTGGAGGGCGCGATGGAGGATGGGTTCACTGACACTCTGCTGGGGTCTTATGAGCTTGTGGTGGCCGGGTTGCCTAAAAGGGTGCGGCGGGAGTTGGCGGAATGACAGCCATAGCTCTAGCGGCGATTGCAAACTCTTGGAGCTTGAGCTGGTCTACTGTTTTATTTGACTTCCAATAGTGATGGTAAGGTAGCCTTACCGGAAAGTTCAAGGGTTGGCCAGTCAGGAATACCACCTAAAAATAGGCATTTCTTTATTACACTGGACACCAAGTTAACAGCATCCCTTGTAAAATTAGCCTCTGTAATAGTTATTTGCCCTTGGTGGACCATCTGGCTGCGTTTGGCATATAGTTCACGTACGAAGTTTGAAATTTTTTTACGCTCTTCCAAGTCATTTTTCATTAGTAGTGCGCAACGCAACTTTAGCCGATATGAAAGCTCTTGGCGACTCCCTTGATCGCCAAGTAACGTTTCTAATGCGATAGCGGCATCTATTATAGAAGAGCCACGATTTGAGTGAGCACAAGCAAAATTCAAACGATCAATGGC
>ERZ1740067.1994-NODE-1994-length-13042-cov-7.997151_pt1 | contig 13042 bp, 11 predicted proteins | sample MGYA00581736_ERZ1740067 | MGnify/ENA primary metagenome ERZ1740067 (study PRJEB43018, sample SAMN04849236) | marine metagenome | isolation source: floating plastic debris | place: Pacific Ocean | collected 2008-08-27 | study: EMG produced TPA metagenomics... | reverse complement strand
TAACCTCTCAATGAGTCGACACTATTGAGAATCACTGTACGATATAGAGGAGCCATCTCTGGCACGTCATTCTAAAAATTCTCTTATGGCTTAGCTGAGAGTATTTCGTTCTCGCCTACGCTAATGGCAGCAACTACAGGTACATAACGCCATCTAGCAAAACAGCTTGATAATATTTGAACCACCTTCTTGACAGTTATTATCAACTAAGTGTAAAACATACTTAGTAGGAATACTTCTCAAATATCGACCCAACAGCTAGGGTAATTACTCAGGTTTGATTAATTACTTAAGGTAAAAGTCTGCGTAGTCGCCATCACTGTGAAGCATCCAAATAAAAAGCAGATGTCACAAGTGACACCTGCCTAAGTTAAGGTTCTGTCTTACTACTCAAAGAAAGCTTGAGTAAGTTGCGTAGCTCAATCATGCGTAGCTCAATCAAAAGAGCTGGAGATTAATTCAAGAAGTTGATAAGCGTATCGGAGGCAAGAAAATGATCTAAGTGATAAGCACGTTCTTCTGTTTTCATCAGAATTCCCTCGTAAAGGTAACGAGTAGCCCTATCTCCCAAACTCTCAGCCTGAGCAGCGTTCCGGCGCAGTACCTGAATAATGCTCTGCTCTACCTTCAGGTCATTGACGACCATTTGACGACAACCATAAATGCCGTCAGGCTCTTGCTCAAAGCAGCAAAGCTCGGCTAGCTTGCCAAAGCTGGCAACAGGAACACCACCCATTCCGTCTAGGCGCTCACCAATATCGTGAACATGCCCTCTGGTAGCGGTGTAGCCTTCTTCAAAAAAGTTGTGCAGCTGCAGGAATTCAGCCCCTTCTACAACAAAGTGATGCTTTTGGTACTGAAGATAAAGCCCTTGAATACTAGCCAAAGCCACGTTAAGCCCCTCGCAAACGGGCTCTGTGACTGACTTATCTAGCAAAATAGGGTTATCAGAAACCTGACCAAACGGTGTAATGATAGCAGATGAAACAACCATAATGTTCTATTCCTATAGGTGAAATGGGGGTGCCTTAAATATTGGCTGAGCAGCTAGTAGAGGCAGCCGATTGAAAACGTCTAAAGAAATCTCAGTGCGACCTGTGTTTCTAGTGTCTTGCACATCGTGAGTTTGCCAAGACCTGCTCGATTTAATCGAAGTATAGCTTATCTGCAGGAGCCTGAAATCCCCTATTTGATTGATGTTTGGCTCAGTTTGGTTGCCATCTATTCCCATTAAAACGTGAGTAGGTTAAATGCAAAGTGACTGTATACGTTGAATTAACGCAGTGACTTGCACAAACGAACATCCAGTGGCCAAAGTTGCAGATTTAGCTATTGAAACTGCTTTCTACTTAGGCTGCTATTAATTCCCCATTTATATTTGCAACTAGTAACAAAAAGGCGACACCAATATAGGTTTACTTATTTTGTTTATTGCAAAGCATTCTTATTATTGTCGAAATATCTGTTGTCGTAAGTCAAAAGAAGCAAAGTCCATTGTTCCTTCAAACACTTGCTCTCACATGTGTAGTCAGATAATCAGAAAGTTACTCACTTGAAAGCAGTTTCTATTTGCCTTGTTTTCCTAAATTCTTATCCTCTTTTCTAGGAGATTACTGTTCGTGCCATCATCTACACCCACATCATCCGCACCAAACCCGTCAAATTTTGACTCAGCAAGTAGCCATTCAGGTGTAGTTGCTGAGTCAGAGGGCTATATTTCTATTACGTGCGATGATCGTTGGGAAGTGTACCATCGACTGCAGTCACTTGATTTTGACTGTCAGTGCAGCGGGTTCCAGCCACTGACGGTTTCTCTTAAAACACCTACGGAAGCCGTTCAGCTATGGAGCATTCTCCGGCGAGTCTCCCAGCCAAAGCTAGTGTTAGCAGATAGTCTAAACCGTTGCTGGCGGACCTCCACTGAAAGCTAGCATTTTTACATTGAATCCTCTCAATCACGCATCCATAGCAAATCTGACGGCTGTATACCTAAAAGGCTGACTTTGCTATAGATGCGTTTTTTTATTAACAGCATCGTCCATTTTTGAGTAGTCCATTTTTGAGCATCTCAATTTTTCCTAACTGATTTTTGCAGTTTACCTTTTCTAATCTAATAGGCTTAGCAGCATCCTTAGAAACACCAGCTATACACCACAACAGATTTCCTGAGGCTGTTGATATGCCCGTATTAACACCTGAGAAATCGACATTCCATTTTTGTAGCTTTCTAACATTTCTTTTGCCTGGCTAGACTGTCTTTGTAGCGATTCATCTAATCGCTCTAACAAAGCATAGTCTGCTAAATTTTCTTTTGTTTCCAGCGCTTGCTTGGCCGCCGATAGTATCGTTTGCGCCTGCTCATAAATTTTAGGGTCAGAAAAGCCAGCACGTGCTGATTGTTTATGCAGAGATTCATCGGGAACGGTTGCTCGCCCTGTTAATGATTGATCTAGCACCATCCCTTTGAGTAATGCGCTCAGGCTTGCATACAAATCAAAATCTCCACAGCTGTCAAATGCCTTGAATTCTATGCGACCCACTTCCGCAGGAACACGTGCCAACTGTGTCAATGATGGATAAGATTCTATCAGCTGAAAAGGCTCCGCCAAAAAGACCATCACCGCAGGTCTCGCACCAGTCCGATAAAACGTTCGTGCTGAGAGCCCTGACCAACCCTCACCTCTATAAAATGGTGAGCTATAGCTAAACGGAATGATAAATGGACTGTAGTAAGTCAGCTTGCGTCCTACATCGATTAGCTGCTCAGGGGTCAATCCCAATGAGGATAGATTCATATCAGGCCCTTGAGTCAGCATAGGAATATCAGCCGTTTGCATTTCAGGAGACTCATGTCGCCTCGACTTCTCAAACGCATTGAGAGGCGGCACAGGCACAAACTTCTCTCGAAAAGGATGAAAACTCACTAATGCAGGCACAAACCCGTCTCTTTTAGCCTCAGCACATAGCAAATTAAAACTCTCTTTCAGCTCACCGACAGCACCTGCAATACTGTCATGCACAGTTGTTCTAATTTCGATTCCCTTAGGTGGACAGTCAACAACCTCACCAGTGGGCGCAAAACGTTCAAACCCTTCTACATACCACCGCTTCACCTTAATACCTGCATCACCCACACGTAACTGAGGATAGTCTTGTTCATACTGTGGCAACCGTCTCACAATTGACTCAAACTCTTCAAAAGAAGTATTGGCAAAATCAGCAAATTGACCATCTGGTCGCACAAAGGCAACTTCATGCTCTATGCCAAATCTAAATTTCATGAGAAATGCTCCTAATTAATAGATGCGGTGAGCTAATGCATTCCTATCTAATCAGGAGCATTTTTTTGAATATATCAAACATCCTGTTCGCCTTTATTGAGTATAAGTATCATTGAACTGAAGGTGTAGGGGATAAAACCCCAGTCCTGATAAAAGATATTTCTACAGCTGAAGAGCGTGTAGAAAATCTAATCCACTCGTATTAAACCGAACATGAATTAAATCTGTTGCTTCCTAATGCGCGCCCAACAGTTATTCTGTCTTCGGTCTCATCTACCTGAAGAATCTGGCCTAAAGCATGCTCTGGAGAGTAAAAGCCTTGGAGAACACTAGCTTTAGAGAGTAGAAGCTACAGTGCGGATAGCAGACGTCACAGTGGTCAGTTCATCCGGCTCAATAATGTAGGGTGGCATGGTGTAGAGTAATCTACCAAAGGGACGTAGCCACACACCTTGCTCCACAAACATAGGCTGTACGGTGGCCATATCAACGGGCTCATGCAGTTCTACTGCTGCGATCGCACCCAAAACTCGTACATCCTTCACTGACGCTAACACACGACAGGGTTCAAGCTCTTCTCTCAGCTGTCCCTCAATCTGAGCAATCTTTCTCTTCCAGTTGTAACTTTCCAACAGTTCTAAATTCGCTAAAGAGACTGCGCAGGCAAGTGGATTACCCATAAATGTGGGCCCATGCATAAAAACACCCGCCTCACCAGCAGAAAACGTTTCACTAATGTGGGTTGTGGTCATCGTTGCCGCCAATGACATAAAACCACCAGAGAGTGCTTTGCCCACGCACATAATATCTGGGCAAACGCTGGCATACTCACAGGCAAAGAGTTTGCCCGAGCGTCCAAATCCAGTTGCAATCTCATCGAGAATCAACAGAACATCGTACTGTTTGCATAGCTCACTGGCTCTACGAACATAGTCAGGATGATAGAACCGAACACCACCCGCATTTTGCACAACCGGCTCAAAAATAGCAGCTGCAATATGCTCACTATTCTCTTCTAGCAGCTGTCTAAAGCTCGCAATATTATCTTCCTGCCAGTCTCCATCAAATCGCACCTGTGGCGTATCAGCAAAGTATTGCTTGGCGAGCATGCCGCTAAATAAATGATGCATACCATTGACCGGATCGCAGGCAGACATCGCCGCAAAGGTGTCGCCGTGGTAGCCATTGCGAATGGTGAGGAATTTCGTTTTCTGCGGCTGATCACGATTGTGCCAGTACTGCACCGCCATTTTCATAGCGACTTCTACAGCCACTGAACCCGAGTCGCTGAAAAATACGTGCTGTAAATTAGCAGGTGTGATGTCGATGAGTTTTTTAGCCAGTGCGATCGCAGGCCGATGCGTGAGCCCACCGAACATCACATGGCTCATACGCTCCATCTGAGCCTTGGCCGCTGCGTTCAGCTTAGGGTGGTTATAGCCATGAATACAGGTCCACCAGGAAGAGATCCCATCAATAAGCGATCGCCCATCTTCTAGCTCAATTCTCACGCCTGCTGCCGAATGCACAGGAAATACTGGCAAAGGGTTTGGCATAGCAGCGTAGGGATGCCAAACATGCTGCCTATCTAGGGCCACAAGCTGCTGTACTGAATCCATTACTTCTGACGGGATACGTGCTGATCTCCGCCCCTAGAATGCGTCTGTGTCACGATCCCATATTTGGGTGCAAACAGCACAGCCGCCGTAAAAAAGAGTGTCATCATAACCACGATGCAGCCACCAGTAGACGCATCTAAGTGATAGCTAAAATACGTACCCAGAAAACAAGACAATACGCTGACCGCTACCGAAATTATGAGCATACGATCGAAGCGATCGCTCAACAGATAAGCAGTAGACCCAGGGGTAACCAGCATCGCTACTACTAAAATAATCCCTGCTGTTTGCAGTGCAGTCACAATTGTGAGTGCCAAAACGCTCAGCAGCGTGTAATACATCACTTGAGTATTCAGCCCAATCGCTTTCGCATGATTTTGGTCAAAACAAAAGAGCAACAGATCTTTGCGCCGCAACAAAATAATCGCTAGCGTCAGTCCACCAGCAATCAACGTTTGAATAATATCCTGACTCGAAATACCCAGCACATTGCCAAAAAGAATGTGAAACAAATCAATATTACTGGGAATTTTGGTCGCCAGTACGAGCCCAAAAGCAAAGAAGCCTGTAAAGATCACACCAATAACCGCGTCTTCTTTGAGTCTGGTTTGTGCCTTGACATACCCAATTGCGAGAGTAGCACCAAAGCCAAAGATAAACGCTCCCAAAGAAAAAGGAAGCCCAAGAGCATAGGCGACAACTACACCAGGAACCACCGCGTGAGATACCGCATCTCCCATGAGCGACCAGCCTTTTAGCGTAATGTAGCAAGAAAGAATCGCACACACAGTACCAACAAAAGCGCTAACCCATAGGGCTCGAATCATAAACGAGAACTGAAAGGGCTCAATCAGCCAACGCCAAGCATCGGCAGGCATCAATGCGATCACATCTGCAATCACTGCATCTGCGCTCATGTGTCAAGGTCCTGATTCAGCTCTCTCTTTGCGGGTTGTTCACGTCCCGGTTGGCCGTATGATGGTTGGATATTTGTCGATGACACAAAAGGGTGACCCGGTTGATGAGCCATAATCGCCTCTGGCGTCAAGTTTGACTTATCTGACGAGCTACTGATGGGTAGGCCGCCAAACGTCATTGCAAGATTATCTTCTGTGAAGGTCTCTTCCGTGGTGCCAGCAGCCAGAATAGTTTGGTTGAGCAGAATGACACGATCGCAAAACGTAGAAATCGAAGATAAGTCATGTGTAGACACCAAAATGGTATGACTTTCATCTCGTAGCTGCATCAGCAACGTAATAATGCGTTTCTCAGTTTTGACATCCACGCCCGTGAAGGGTTCATCCAGCAAAATGACCTTTCCCTCTTGAGCCAGTGCCCGTGCCAAAAAGGCTCGTTTTTTCTGCCCACCAGAAAGCTCTCCAATTTGACGATCGCGAAATTCACTCATGCCAACACGCTCAAGGCTTTCCATCACGATGCGACGATCCTGTCGGCTCGGAATGCGAAACATATTCATATGTCCATAGCGGCCCATCATCACCACATCAAACACGCTGATAGGAAAGTTCCAGTCCACTTCGTCAGCTTGAGGAACGTAGGCCATTAGCTGTTGTTTTTGTGCTTTTTCGACCGATATGCCGTCAATGTGTACATGCCCTTGACTCGGAAAGAGAAAACCCATAATGGATTTAAACAATGTGGATTTCCCCCCACCGTTGGGCCCGACTAAACCTGTAATCGTGCCCGGCTCCACGTAGCAGCTCGCATTGTAAAGCGCTAAGCGAGCATTGCTGTAGGTAACACTAATGTTATCTACAGCAATGCCGTAATTATTGGAGCGAGTAGTTTTCAAAGTCATGGTATAGACAAAGCTATAAATACAACAGAAAAAAGAGGGTCGTCAACACCTTTATCAGCAGAGAAAAATAAGTTTAGGGATTTCTGCCCAATAGTCCATCTGAAATTAAATTGGCATCATATTCCAACAGTTCTAAAAAGGTGGGCACTGGCCCATCCGCTGTAGATAACGAGTCCACGTATAGATTGCCGCCAAAAGTTGCACCAGTTGCTTTGGCAACTTCTCTTTGCGATTCGTCACTGACGGTACTTTCGCAAAAAATAGTAGGCACATCGTTAGCCTCTACCTTTTCGATCACAGCCTTAATCTGCTTTGGCGTCGACTGCTCCTCCGCGTTGATCGGCCACACATAAATTTCCTGCAGGCCGTAATCGCGAGCCAAATATGAAAAGGCCCCTTCGCAGCTCACCAAGTACCGCTGAGATTCAGGCACTTCTGATAGATCACTCAACAACGCCTCATCAATGGCCTCGATCTGTTCGCTGTAGGCAGCTGCATTTGCGTTGTAAATGTCTGCATTTTCAGGATCAAGCTCTACAAAGGCTTCGCGAATATTTTCGACATATATCAGGGCATTTCGTGGCGACATCCAGGCGTGGGGATTCGGCTTACCACCGTAGGGCCCTTCTGCGATCGCAATCGGCTCAATCCCTTCTGTGAGTACAGCTGTTGGCACATCCTCCAGATTCCCAGTGAACTGTTCAAACCAACGCTCTAAATTCATGCCATTCGCCAGGATCAAGTCAGCATCCTGCGCCTTGGCAATGTCACTAGGAACCGGCTCATAGCCATGAATTTCAGCGCCCACACGGGTGATAGACTCTACGGTCAAAGCCTCTCCAGCCACCGTCTGGGCCATATCTGCCAAGATGGTAAAGGTCGTGAGTACTATCTTAGACCCTTGATCACTGGCACCCGAATCAACAGAGTCGGTTTCGGGCTGAGCAGCACCACAGCTCACAGCCAGCAAACTCAGCACTACGACAAATATACGATTGCAGGGAAGGCGGGTCATTTCATAATCGTTTCACTTTTCATAATTGTTTCATAATCAGAGAGAATCGACAACTGACTCAGAAGCTTTCGATCTCATTTGTGATGTCAAGCGACAAGCTCTGGCGGAGTCGTTGGCGTAGCCTGCCGCAGGCATAGAGCGTTTTATAAATAATTAGCCTTACCTACTGAGGTCGCAAGAAATAGCGATCGCACTCAGGAATTTCTCAGCTGATGAATGGGGTCTTTTCAGTCAGACTTGGCATGCTAAGCGAGTAATTTGTTGGCAATGCCTTTTGAGGCCATAAGCTATGCACCTGAGCCGATCTTTTAGCGAGCAGATGTCCTCTCGAACCTATGCGTCCACTTGCATTGCTGTTCTACTGATTCTTTTAGTGCCACTGATGGGCATGCGGTTATATGAGCATCCAGAGCTCAGGCACCTTGTGAGCCCAGAATCATTGTCATCTACGGTGACACAAGCAGGTTCCTGGGGACCTCTTATATATATTGCTGTGATTGCCCTGTCTGTCGTCATCAGCCAAATTCCAGGCGCACCTTTAGCTGTAGTAGCAGGAGCGTTATGGTCACCGTTGTTAGCCGGGGTGTACACCATTATTGGCGGCTTTAGCGGTGCCATGATGGCCTACGCGCTAGGAAAAACGGTAGGTCAACCCTTAGTGAAAGCACTAACGGGTAAAACCTTACGGTTTTCGTCGGAACATGGCGATAAAACGCTGGGCTGGCTGGTTTTCGTGACGCGACTGGTGCCTATTTTCTCGTTTGATTTGGTTAGCTATGGAGCAGGAATGGCAGGACTATCGCTGCCTGCTTATGCAGGGGCAACGCTATTTGGCATGGTGCCCTCTACTCTGCTGCTGACATTCGCAGGCGACCACATGCAGATCAATGCGACCACTATGCTGGAATTTGGTGGCATATTTGCGATCGCATTTGTGCTCATGCCTGTTTTACTGCACCGGTACAATTGGCTGAATATCAAATCGCTGGTGAGTTTAGAGTCTTAACGGCTGAGCCTCCCGATAAAATCTCAACAAAATTTGTGCGCCGCTGAGATAGGCGTCTTCACAAAGTCTCCTCACATGGTGTAGGGCAGGGGCTAGGGAATGTAATAAGCTAACTGTGGGCTACCTCTACAGTACGTCTAGTTCCTTTCTGCTGACTTTGCTTGAGATTGCGATCGCCGCAATACCTAATTTGTGACTCCGAATAAACCACCTGAACGAAAAAAATCAGCCGCTAAAACAGCGGCTATTTTGGATGGGGCTATGCAGGAATTTTTGACCAATGGCTACGCGGCTACCAGCATGGATCGGGTTGCAGCAACAGCAGGCGTATCGAAAGCGACAGTGTATAGTCACTTCACCGATAAACCCAGCCTGTTTTCTGCGCTAATACAGCAGCTCGCCGAAGATAAATTTCGCGCAACCTCTTTTGACCCGCGCGATGAGCGGACAATGAAAGGCAATCCTAGAGAGGTCCTCACTCAGTTAGCAAGAGAAGTAATCGATGAAGCCACGTGCGGACAGCAATTTTGCGAATTTATGCGACTAATCATTGGTGAGTCGGGCCGCTTTCCTGAGCTGTCAAAGCCCTACATTGAAAACGTTGCCAAGCCCTTAGTAGATGGATTAACCCGTTATTTAGCATCGTGCAGTGAGCTGAATCTCAGTGATCCCGAGGCTTCTGCAAGGACCTTTATGGGTACGCTCATCTACTTCGTCATGCTACAACGAGTACTTGGTGGGGCCGCGCTAATGCCGATGGAGGGCGATCGCATCATCACCACCGTGGTCGATCTCATCGCACCAGCAGATTAGTGATACTCAGTCGGCACTGTAAAGCTGTGACTATGAAGCTGTGACTATAACGCTAATGCTGTGAAGTTCTTGCATGTCAGTACATGCTCCTAGGTCAGTTTGCCCCATGTTAAGCCCCGGTGTTTTGCTTAAGTCATCGCGTTTGCTGATTCGACACGGTCGGCCCGAAGACATCCCGACGATTTTGACCTATTACGCCGAAAATGCCCAGTATCTCACACCCTTTGAACCCTTAAAGCCGTCCCAGTTTTACACTAAAAAATATTGGGAAAATGAGCTGGCGCAGCGACTTGCTGATACTAAAACCGAACAATCGCTCAAGCTTTTCATTTTTCTTCAGCACAGTCCACCAATTCTCGTCGGCACACTCAACTTTAGCAACTTCGTTCGAGGCGTCTTCCAGAGCTGCACAGTAGGCTATAGCCTAGGCGAAATCTATCAGGGCCAGGGCTATATGAGTGAAGCCCTACAGGTCGGCATTAAGTACGTGTTTGCCCAAATGCAGTTTCACCGGGTGAGCGCGAACTACATGCCCCACAACCAGCGGAGCGGAAACTTGCTCAAGCGCTTGGGATTTGTAGTAGAAGGCTACGCCCGCGACTATCTGTACATAAACGGTCAATGGCAGGACCACATTCTCACTAGCCTTATCAATCCTGCAATGAATCATCAGAGCTAGTCACAAACTCAGCAAAAGTAGTAAGCCAGCTAGCACAAATGGGCAATAGTAGGTAGCTAGAGCGATTTGGGAAAAATTTATACAACTGTAAAAATTGATGTGTGGAGCTTCCGATGGGTGTCTTCCCCTTTTCAGGCCCCAAACTTACACCAGCCGAACTACCAGAATCGGTCTTTCGACAGGCAGTTGAGCATGCGGCAGGAGGCCTGCTCATTTGTGATGTACAGCAGGCTAACTGGCCGATTGTATACGCGAGTCCCGGATTTGAGCGGCTTACTGGTTACGGCCCGGCAGAGGTTCTGGGTAAAAGCTGTCGTTTTTTGCAAGGAGAGGAAACCCAGCAAATCGGGACAGAAGAAATTCGCAAGGCAGTCTCTGCTGGTGAGCGCTGCAAAGTGCTCCTGCGCAACTATCGTAAAGATGGCAAAGCCTTTTGGAATGAGGTAACGCTTTCGCCCATTGTGAATGCAGCGGGGAAAGTAACGCATTACGTGGGCACCCAGGTTGATATTTCCCACTATTTAGAAACATTCAATGCGCTTCAGCAGAGTGAAGTTCGCTATCGGCATCTGTATGAAGAAACACCTGCAATGCTGCATTCAATCGATTGTGATGGCCTAATAACCAGTACTAGCCACTACTGGCTCGAAAAGCTTGGCTATAGCCATGAAGATGTTATTGGTCAGCCGCTGGCTTCATTTTTGGCACCGGAATTCCGAGCGGAAATTGACGGCATTTTAGAAGCGATCGCCTCTAAAACAGTCGATCGTGATCGCCTCTGCCAGTTCCTCAAAAAAGATGGCACCCGCATAGACGTACTTCTCTCAAGCATGGCCGAGTCTAGCAATAGCCCTCGTTCTGGGAATATGTTAGGGGTGCTAGTTGACATCACCGAACAAAAAAAAGCACAAGAAAACCTCCGGCGCAGCGAAGCTCTGTTGAGATCAATCAACAACCTACAGCCAACGGGAATTTTTGTGATGGATTGCCATACTAATGAGGCACTCTTCATTAATTCTGAATTTTACCGAATTTGGCAGCTAGAGCATTTACAAGCAGCAGTTGAGAATGGGGAACTGAGCGGGGAGCAGCTACTGACCGAATGCCTTAGCAACATTGATTTAGGCAAGTTTGTAGCAGCATCGACGACCAAAGATTTTACCGACGGCAACAAAATTGTAGAAGATGAAGTGCCCTTGCTCAACGGGCGCACGCTCAGGCGAATCTATGGACCGATTCAAGAAAACAATTCTACGTTTGCCTATCTCTACATGTTTGAAGACATCACTGAACGTAAGCAAGCAGTGCAAAAATTCGCCCACGATACAGAAGCAGCAGAAGCGGCAAACAAAGCAAAGAGTGAGTTTTTGGCAAATATGAGCCACGAGCTGAGATCCCCTCTCCACGCCATCTTAGGGTTTACTCACATTCTCAAAACCTCATCGCCTCGAACAGACCAAACAGAGAACTTAGATATTATCTGTCGCAGCGGCGAACACCTACTAGCCCTGATCAATGACATTCTCGATATCTCTAAAATTGAGGCGGGCCATGTCGTCGTCACTAATAGCGAGTTCGACATTCATCGACTAATAGATGAATTACAACAAATGTTTAGTCGCACAGTAGCAGAAAAAAACTTACAGCTCAGAGTAGAGCGCGCTCCTTGTGTACCACGCATTATTTATAGCGATCGCCTCAAGCTCCGTCAGATCTTGATAAACTTGCTCAGCAATGCAGTGAAATTTACAACAACAGGCAGCATTACCCTATCTGTAGATATCGAAACAATACCCACAGACAACATCACCATTGCCCCCCAGCAACCCACGGCATCGTTGGACGAGACGACCTTAACGTTTTCAGTAGCCGACACAGGCATAGGCATTGCATCTGAGGATCAAACTCGACTCTTTGAGGCCTTTGTACAAACAACCTCAGATCTAACAGCACAAGAGGGTACAGGGCTCGGACTGACTATTTCTCACGAATATATTCAGCTACTGGGTGGCCAGCTAATTGTGAAATCGACGTTGGGGCAAGGATCAACTTTCTCCTTCAGTATCGCCGTCAACACGAGTAAAAATGCACTGGCAAAGCCATCTCTAGAATCAGAGATCGGAAGCACGATGACGGTTGTGGGGCTAGTTTCAGGACAACCAGCCTACAGAATTTTAGTCGTAGATGATGTAGCGCTCAATCGTAAGTTGTTGACGCATCTACTGCGTACGGCAGGCTTTGAAGTCTGTGAAGCAGAAAATGGGGAAGATGCGATCGCCCTCTGGAAAACCTGGCATCCTCACCTCATTTGGATGGACATTCGGATGCCAGGCATGAGCGGAGAAAAAGCCGCCCAACGAATAAAAGCAGCAGAGCACACAGTAGAAGAGAAGCCCAATACTCGCATTATCGCACTCACTGCAAACGCTTTCGACGATGACAGAGCGGCAGCTTTAGCGAGTGGTTGCGACGACTTTGTCAGTAAACCGATCCAGGCACCAGAAATTTTTACTAAAATGGCTCAGCATTTAGGCGTTCGCTATCAGTATGCTGAAGAAGAGCAGTCTCCTGCTCCGAGCGTTCAACCGCTCACAACAGCGTTATTTTCTAAGACCTCACCTGAATGGCGTTACCATCTCAAGCAAGCCACACTTGATTTGGATGACAGCAGTATCCTGACACTCGTTTCTCAACTTCCGCCAGAACAACAACACCTAGCAGCAGCCATCAAGAACCAGCTTAATAACTTAGCCTACAAAAATCTCCTTCAGGTTCTTCAAGAAGCCGATGCCGTGAGTCCATGAAAACCT
>ERZ1740067.1993-NODE-1993-length-13054-cov-7.555658_pt1 | contig 13054 bp, 11 predicted proteins | sample MGYA00581736_ERZ1740067 | MGnify/ENA primary metagenome ERZ1740067 (study PRJEB43018, sample SAMN04849236) | marine metagenome | isolation source: floating plastic debris | place: Pacific Ocean | collected 2008-08-27 | study: EMG produced TPA metagenomics... | reverse complement strand
CCCGCGATGCCGCCGCGACCCGCGCCCTTTATGACAACTGGGCCGCCAGCTACGAGGCGGAGGTGGCGGAAAACGGATACGCCACCCCTGCCCGCTGCGCCGACGCGCTCAAGGCGCATGTGGACAACCTCGCCGACCCGATCCTCGATTTCGGGTGCGGGACGGGATTGTCGGGTCTCGCGCTGAAACTGGCGGGTTTCGAGACCATAGACGGCGTGGACCTGTCTGCCGAGATGCTGGCCGAAGCCAGGGCCAAGGGCGCCTATCGCGATCTGCAGCAGATCGAGGCGGGCGCGGACCTGCCGTGCAGCGACTACACCGCCATTGCCGCCATCGGGGTGATCGGCGCAGGCGCGGCCCCGATCGACGTGCTGCACCAGTTGATGCGTGCCTTGCCACAGCGGGGCAAGCTGGTTTTTTCCTTCAACGACCACGCGCTCGAAGACCCTGAGAACATGCGTGGCGTGTCGGAATGGACCGATTGTGGCGCAGCCATCCTGCTCTTCAAGGAACACGGGGCGCACCTGCCCGGCATCAACCTTGGCTCCAGCGTCTACGTGCTTGAAAAAGCGTGACATTCACCACGCGTTTCGCCCCGTCCCCCACCGGCCCGCTGCATCTGGGGCATGCCTATTCCGCAATCCTGGCCCATGATATGGCCCGCGCCGCCGGGGGCCGCTTTCTGCTGCGGATGGAGGATACGGATCTGCAGCGCTGCAAACCGGAGTGGGAGGCGCTGATCCTCGAGGACATGGCCTGGCTCGGGCTCAGCTGGGACGGGCCGGTGCACCGGCAATCCGACCATATCGGCAGCTACAATGCGCGGATCGCGGGGCTGATGACACGCGGACTGCTCTACCCCTGCTCCTGCTCGCGGTCCGACATCCGCGCCGCTCTGACCGCCCCGCAAGAGGGCGCGATCCCACCGGTCTATCCCGGCACGTGCCGGGGGCGCAGCATGGCAAGCCGCAGGCCCGGTGACGCGCTGCGCCTCGACCTTGGTGCCGCACTTGACGCGCTCGAGGGCCATGACCTGAGCTTTGATGAAACCGGCCCGGCGCATGCGGGTCGCCACAGCATCAATCCGGAACAGGCGCAGGCCCAGATCGGTGACATCGTGCTGAGCCGCAAAGGAGAGGACATCGTCGCCTACTTTCTGGCCTCCGCCTTCGACGACGCGGATCAGGGCGTCACGGATGTGATCCGGGGCGCGGACCTGTTCGACTTCACGCCCATCCAGGTCATCCTGCAACACCTGCTGGGCCTGCCCACGCCACGCTATCACCACCACCCGCTGATCCGCGACGAACAGGGCAAGCGGCTGGCCAAACGCGACGACGCCCGCGCCATCTCGAAGTACCGCGCGGACGGGATAACGCCGGAGGCGTTGCGTGCCATGGTTGGCCTTCAAGCGGTGTCTCTCGAAAATCCCCGCGGGTGATGTCGCATGGCCCCGTGGTCACTATGCGATGGGCGACATCAACTCCACCTCGGAACCCGTTGTCACATCAGTGTAAAAACAGCTCCGCCGCCCGGTGTGGCACGCGGGCCCGGTCTGCTTGACCTGCACCAGCAGGCAATCGCGGTCACAATCCACCGCCATCGACACCAGCTCCTGCACATGCCCCGACGTCTCGCCCTTGATCCAGAAGGCGGCGCGCGAGCGCGACCAATAGGTGACCCGGCCCGTCGCGAGCGTGCGGGCCACCGCATCGGCATTCATCCAGGCCATCATCAGCACCTCGCCAGAGGCGGCATCCTGCGCAATCGCGGGAATGAGGCCCCGATCGTCAAAGGTCAGCGTGGCGGGATCGAACGCCGATGGGACATTTTGGTCAGTCATGCGAAAACCCTTTTGCATCGCTGCAATGGCCGATTATGTAAGGGGGATCACCGCAGAGGACCAGCACCCATGCCGGCCGACACCGACCTGATCAAGCTTTATTCCAACCGCATCCTGGCCCTGGCTGCGGACATCCCGCATCACAGCCGCCTCGACGCACCGACCGCAACGGTCAAGAAACGGTCGCCGCTCTGCGGCTCTGCCGTGACGGTGGACATCACGGTCGAGGATGGGCGCGTCAGCGGCTTTGGCCAGGATGTCAAAGCCTGCGCCCTGGGTCAGGCGGCCGCGGCGGTGACGGGTGCCGCCGTGATCGGGCGCAACTTCGAAGAGCTGCAGGCCGCGCGCGATGGCCTGCGCGCCATGTTGAAATCCGGCGGTCCGGTGCCGCCTGCCCCGTTCGACGGGTTCGAGGTGCTGGAACCTGCGCGCGACTACAAGAACCGGCACGCGTCGATCCTGCTGTGTATCGAGGCCACGACCGAGGCGATGGAACAGGCGCTGCAATCGAATTGCGCCTGACCCGCGGCGATTAGCCAAATGTGAAGGTTTGCGGCCTAGCACTCTGACCACCTGTCAGACTGCAAAGGGACCTGTGATGACGGATCAGGCGACCGTGCCCCGAATCGAAAAGATGGACGGACTGGCGTCCGCAGCCGCCACCATCGGCTACGAAGTTGTTGATATCGCGGGCACCCTGGATCTCGTCGAGGCGCAGGCACAGGGGCAAAGCGCCGCCTTAGCCACATTGGAAACGCGTGCCCGGCAGATCGTGGAGGCCAATGGCGCAGTGCGGGACTCCGCGGATGCGCTGCGCGACAACACCGCCTCCGTCACCGAGGATGTGACGACATCGAGCGCCCTGGTCCGCGAATTGGGCATCCAATCGCGCGAGATTGCAGGATGGGTGCACGCGCTGTGCGAACGCAGTGAAGAGGTCGGATCAACCCTCAAGGCGGTGCAGAACAACAACAGTCAGATCGCGGCCATCGCGATGCAGGTCAACACGCTCGCCATCAATGCCAAGATCGAGGCCGCGCGCGCCGGCGACAGTGGCAAGGGCTTTGCCGTGGTGGCCGAGGCCATCAACGAACTCAGCCACAAGACGCGCAACGCCGCACAGGAGATTTCGGCGAATATCGAGGCGTTGACGACATGGATCAGCACCCTAGAGATCGAGGCGCGCGATGTGGCTGATATCGCGTCGGATGCGATGCATCAAAGCGACAAAACCGATCAGGCGCTTGCGCGGACCGAAACGGCGATCGCCTCGACCGGCACGCAGGCCGAACGCATTGTCGAAGAGACGGCGCGCGTCGCCACGGCGGTCGAGGATTTCGTGCCGAACTTCACCCAGATCAGTGCCGGGATTTCCGAGACGTCCAAGGGGATCGAGCAGGCGCATGGCCGCGTGCTGCGCCTCATCGACACGTCCGAAGAAATGGTGCAATCCACAGCCGCCTTGGGCGGGATGACGGATGATGCACGCTTTATCGAACAGGTTCAGCGGGTTGCGGCGCAGATCTCCGGGAGGTTGGAACAAGCTATACACGACGGGCGGCTGAGCGAGGCGCAGCTATTTGATCGGGCGTATCAGCCGATCCCGGGCACGGCACCGCAACAGGTGCGCACGGCCTATGTCGATCTCTTTGACCAGCTGTTGCCGCCGATTCAGGAGCCGGTGCTCGCTTTCGACCCCAAGGTCGTGTTCTGCGCGGCGGTGGATGTGAACGGTTACCTGCCGACGCATAATCGCAAGTTCTCGCAACCGCCGCGCGAGGATGCGGTGTGGAACACTGCCCATTGCCGCAACCGCCGCATCTTTGACGACCGGGTGGGCCTGAAGGCCGGGCGCAGCACGGCGCCGTTCCTGCTGCAGATTTACCGGCGCGACATGGGCGGCGGGGCGTTCAAGATGATGAAGGACCTGTCCTGCCCAATCAGGGTGAACGGCACCCATTGGGGCGGGCTCCGCCTCGCCTACACGTTCTAAAAAAAACGCCGCACATCCCGGGCGGGATGGCGGCGTCAGGAAAGCGTCTCTTGCGCGGGACAGATCCAAGGGATCCCGTGGCAAACGGGCGTCAAAGACCGGCAGAGCCTTTGACAAGCGCCAAAATGGGACGGGCGCGTATCGGATCGACGCAAGGTCGCAGGCAGAACTCAGATCAACTGAGGCAGGTGCAGGCCAACCACGAGGATCACCATCAAGGCGCCCGCACCCAGTGCATCCTCGAGCAATGTGCCCGAGCTGCGGTTGGCGATGGCTTTGATCTGGCGAAGCGTGGTCATCTCTGTATCTCCCTCATTCGAGTTGCCACTTTGTTCTCATATTGCATCCGCCGCGTAAAGAACTTTTTAAGAACATTTGCGAACTTTTTGGCACAGGCGGCCTAACCCACTGAAATCAAACGGATCGCTTCGTCCTGCCGCATAAGCCAAAGCAGAACACGCGCCGCCTCGCCGCGCGGACTGCGCAGGCCGGGGTCGTCCGCCAGCAATTTGCGCGCATCGGATTGCGCAACCGCCATGAGCCCCGCTTGCCGTTCGAGGTCCGCCACCTTGAACCGTGGCACGCCGGACTGCGCCGTACCGATCAGATCACCATGGCCGCGCATCTGCAGGTCGGTTTCGGCGATGCGAAACCCGTCTTCGGTCTCGCGCAGCACTTCGAGCCGCCGCCGCCCCGTCTCGGACAGGGGCGATTGATAGAGCAGCAGGCAGGTCGACGCCGCCTCCCCCCGCCCGACGCGCCCCCTGAGCTGGTGCAGTTGTGCAAGGCCAAAGGTCTCGGCCCGCTCGATCACCATGATCGTGGCGTTGGGCACGTTCACGCCCACCTCGATCACCGTGGTGGCGACGAGCACGCCCGTCTCGCCCGCCTGAAACCGGGCCATCGCGGCGTCCTTGTCGGCCGGCGGCATCTGGCCATGGACAAGACCGACGCGCCCCTCGCCCAGCACGGCGCGCAACCGCTTGAACCGTTCCTCGGCGGCGGTCAGATCGACGGCCTCGCTTTCTTCGACCAGCGGGCAGACCCAGTAGCATTGCCGCCCCGCCTCCATCGCCGCGCGCAGCCGGTCCACCACCTCGTCCATGCGGCCCGTGCTGACCAGCGCCGTCTGGATCGGTTTGCGCCCGGGGGGCTTTTCATCCAGCACCGAAACGTCCATGTCACCGTATTGCGCCAGCGCCAGGCTGCGGGGGATGGGCGTGGCGGTCATGACCAGCACATCGGCCGACTCCCCCTTTTCCCCCAACGCCAGACGCTGACGTACGCCAAAGCGGTGCTGTTCGTCGATGATGGCCAGGCGCAGATCGGCGAATGCCACATCCGGTTGAAACACCGCATGGGTGCCCACAAGCACCTGAATGTCGCCGCGTGCCAGTGCCGCCAGCTTCGCGCGCCGCTCCGCCCCCTTGTCACGACCCGTGAGCAGTTCGAGCACCACGCCCGCCTCTTCGGCCAACGGCTGCAACCCTTCGAGATGCTGGCGGGCCAGGATCTCGGTCGGCGCCATCATGACACCCTGCCCGCCCGCTTCAACCGCGATGAGCAGCGCCATGAAGGCCACGAACGTCTTGCCCGCGCCCACATCGCCCTGCAGCAACCGGTTCATGCGCTGCGCCTCGACCATATCCGCCGCAATCTCGGCAATTGCGCGTTCCTGCGCGCCCGTGGGCGCAAAGGGCAACGTCGCGCGCACGCGCGCCTGCAAGATGCCCGTACCTTGCGACACGAGACCCGGCACACGCCGCTCGGACATGCGGGCCAATGCCAGCGTCAGCTGGTGCGCCATCAGCTCGTCATAGGCAAGCCGGGTGCGCGCAGGCGCGGTCGCGGCCAGATCCTCCTGGCTTTGCGGGGCATGCGCCGCGGCCACGGCATCGGCAAAGGCGGGCCATCCGGCCTGCGTGATCTGCGTGGGAGCAATCCATTCGGCCATGTCCGGCACGCGAGCCAGCGCGCTGCGCGTGGCCTTCCACATCGTCTTTTGCGTGACCCCGGATGTGAGCGGATAGACGGGCTCGTATGGCGGGATATCCTTCGCCTCCTCCACTGGCAGGATATGCTCGGGGTGGACCATGTTGGCGATACCCTCGAACAGTTCCACCTTGCCCGACACGATCCGTTCAGACCCGGTTGGCAGCACTTTCTGCAAGTAATCGCTGCGGCCATGGAAAAACACGAGCTGGAAACTGGTTTGTGCATCCTCGACATGGATGCGGTACGCACCGCCCCGCGACCGCGCAGGCATATGCGGGCCCACCTGCACCTTGACCGTGATCGTGGTCGGATAGGCCGCGCCCTGCACCGTGTCGCGCAGCGCGCGGTCGACGCCGGATTGCGGCAGGGTAAAGAGCAGATCGCGGGGGGCGGCAACGCCAAGGGCCTCGAAATGCTGCGCCGTCTTGGGGCCGACACCGGTGAGCGTATCGAGCGCGGCAAAGAGCGGAAACAGGATCTCCGGACGGCTCATGGAGCGCCGATCAGGTCCAGCCAGCCGTCCTCATCCAGCGTCTCGATGCCCAGATCCGCTGCCTTTTTCGCCTTGGAACCTGCGCCCGGGCCGGCGACCAGCAGGTCAGTCTTGGCGCTGACCGAGCCAGAGACCTTGGCCCCCAACGCCTCGGCCCGCGCCTTGGCTTCGGCGCGCGTCATCTTTTCCAGGGTGCCGGTGAAGACGACGGTTTTGCCCGCCACGGGGCTGCCTGTCGTCGCCTTGGCTTCGGCGTCTTCGATCTGCAATTGTGCGACCAGCGCATCGATGGATCGGCGCTCGGCGTCTTGTTGAAAGGTCGTCACGAGGGCCGTGGCGACCGATGCGCCGATGCCGTCGATGCCGGTCAGATCGCTCCATGCGGCAAGGACGGCGGGTTCGGTGCCCTCCCATTCGGCGTCACGCACCGGTTTGATGCGCGCGCGCCGCCCGTCCTGTTTGGCGCGCTGCCGCTCCGTTTCTTCCGCGGCATCGGCGCGCAGGTGGCGTTCGGCCGCCGAAGCTGCGGTATCGACGGCATCCGCAAATGCCTGCCAGGTGCCGTAGTGCCGCGCGAGGTCATTTGCCGCCACCTCACCCACATGGCGGATGCCGAGGGCAAAGATCACGCGGCCAAGGCCGATCTGCCGCTTGTCATCGATGGCGTCAAAGAGGTTGGTTGCGGATTTCTCCCCCCAACCTTCACGGTTCTTGAGCTGCTGCATGCCGGTGCCGTAACGGTCGCGCAGGGTAAAGATGTCGGCAGGCGCCGCGATCCAGCCGTCGGTGTAGAATTGTTCGACCTGTTTGGCACCCAGCCCCTCGATATCGAAGGCGGCGCGGCTGACGAAATGTTTCAGCTTTTCCACGGCTTGCGCGGGACAGATCAGACCGCCCGTGCAGCGGCGGATGGCATCGCCCGGTTCGCGGATCGCGGCGCTGTCGCATTCGGGGCACCGGTCGGGCATCTGGTAAGGTGTTGCGTCCGCTGGACGCTTGCCCAGATCCACATCCGCCACTTTGGGGATCACGTCGCCCGCGCGGTAGACCTGCACCCAGTCGCCCACCCGAATGTCCTTGCCCGCGCGGATCGTCTCGCCCTTGTTGTCGCGCCCGGCGATATAGTCCTCGTTGTGGAGCGTGGCGTTGGAGACGACAACGCCACCGACGGTGACGGGGGTCAGGCGCGCTACAGGGCTGAGCGCGCCGGTACGACCGACCTGGATGTCGATCGCCTCAAGCCGGGTCCAGGCCAGCTCGGCAGGGAACTTGTGGGCGATGGCCCAACGGGGCGTGGTCGATCGGAACCCGAGACGCCCTTGCAACGCCAGGTTGTCCACTTTGTAGACGACACCGTCGATATCATAGCCCAGCGTCGCCCGTTGAGATTCGATTTGGCGATAATGGGCGATCATCGCGTCGGGGGATTCGCACAAAGCGGTGAGCGGGTTGGTCTGAAACCCGAGGGTGTGGAGCCGGTCGATCGCCCCTTTCTGCGTATCGGCGAGCGGGTCCGACAGCGCGCCCCACGCGTAGGCAAAAAAGCGCAATGGCCTGGCACGGGTGATCGTGGCGTCGAGCTGACGCAGCGAACCGGCGGCGGCGTTGCGCGGATTGGCAAAGGTCTTTTGGCCCGCCTCCGCCTGGCGGGCGTTCAGCGCGTCGAAATCAGCGTGGGACATGTAGACCTCGCCGCGCACTTCGAGCAGGTCCGGGGCGCCGTGCAGCGCCTGGGGGATATCGTCGATGGTGCGGGCGTTGGCGGTGACGTTTTCGCCGATGGCGCCATCGCCGCGGGTCGCGGCTTGCACCAGCGTGCCCTGCTCATAGCGCAGGGACAGTGACAGGCCATCGATCTTGGGCTCGGCGGTGTAGGCAAGCGGCGCGTCGGCGGCGAGGCCGAGATATTTGCGCACGCGGGTGTCGAATTCGGTGACATCATCATCGGCAAAGGCATTGCCGAGCGACAGCATGGCGACGGCGTGTTCGACCTTGGAAAATCCGTCTGCCGGGGCGGCACCGACCTGATCACTGGGGCTATCGCTGCGCTTGAGGTTGGGAAAGCGGTTTTCGATGGCCGCGTTGCGCCGCTTCAGACGGTCATATTCGGCGTCGGAGATGTCGGGCGCATCGTCGGTGTGATAGGCACGGTTGGCCGCATCCAGGGTCCGGGCCAGACGGGCCAGCTCTTGCGCGGCCTGATCTTCGGTCAGGGCGTCGGTGTCGATCTCTGCGGTCACGGCGACCCTCGTGGCATTGGCATTCTCGACAGAGATAAAAGTGCAGGCAGGTGGGGTCCAGCTTTTCCACGCACACGAGACGCCGGAAATGCAAAGGCCAGTGCACATCCAAAGAGGTGCACTGGCCCGGTCGTGAGTGGCGGTTGTGGTGGTGTCAGGCCCCGATGGCCAGCGGCGCGTCGCCGTCGACTTGCGCCGGTTCGGGGTCGCGCAGCACATAGCCGCGGCCCCAGACTGTCTCGATATAGTTTTCGCCGCCTGTGGCTGTGCTGAGTTTCTTGCGCAACTTGCAGATGAACACGTCGATGATCTTCAGCTCGGGTTCATCCATGCCACCGTAGAGGTGGTTGAGGAACATTTCCTTGGTCAGTGTGGTGCCCTTGCGCAGCGACAACAGCTCGAGCATCTGGTACTCCTTGCCCGTCAGGTGCACGGTCTTGTTGTCCACGCTCACCGTCTTGGCATCGAGGTTCACCGCGACCTGTCCGGTGTTGATCACCGACTGCGAATGGCCCTTGGACCGGCGGATGATTGCATGGATACGCGCCACCAGCTCTTCGCGGTGGAACGGCTTGGTCAGGTAATCATCAGCTCCGAACCCGAAGCCCTTGATTTTGTTCTCAGTATCGTCGGCGCCCGACAGGATCAGGATGGGTGTTTCGATACGGGCCATGCGCAGCTGGCGGAGCACTTCGTGCCCGTTCATGTCGGGCAGATCAAGGTCCAGAAGGATCAGATCGTAGTCATAAAGCTTGGCCAGGTCGATCCCTTCCTCGCCCAGATCCGTCGCGTAGACATTGAGGTTGGCATGGGTCAGCATCAGCTCGATGCTTTTGGACGTCGTGGGATCATCTTCTACAAGCAGGACGCGCATTCGGCAGGTCTCCGGGTTTCGGGGGTAAACTCGTTTGACATCACCGTGACGAGAAAAGGTTAACCACACGTTACCCCTGTCGCGGTTTTAGCAAGACAACTTAAAGTTGTCTATATTTTTGAACGCTGGTCGCCTTCAGCGCGTCTTCTCCGTGTTCGGAAACGGCGCGCACCCATTCGGTGAATTCCTCGGCACTCAGGCCATAACGTTCCAACGCGGCCTCTTGCGTGATCAACCCGTAGAGCACGCCGCGCACCACCGCCGCCTTGCGCGAGGCCACCCAGCGCCGCGTGTTCGGGGGGGGCAAATCCGCCTGGGTCAGAACCGTTCCATCCGGCAAGGTCACCGCACGGGGACCATCCACTTTCTTCAAGTACATCGCACTGCTCTTTCACATTTGGGCGTGAGCATTGCGTTGCGCGTTTAAAGTAGCGTTAAACGTGCCCTTGAGACTGTGTCGTATTTTCATATATCTGTCGGCAACTTCCTCGGAGAAACGCCATGCTCGACCAGACCGGTCCGCTCAATTCGCTGGGCTTTGCCAAAGCGCCAGAAGACACCCGTGTCGTGGTGGCCATGTCCGGCGGCGTGGACAGCTCTGTCGTGGCGGCGGAGCTGAAGAGCCAGGGCTATGATGTGGTCGGTGTAACGCTGCAGCTTTATGACCACGGGGCGGCGCTGGCCAAAAAGGGCGCATGCTGCGCCGGACGCGACATTCACGATGCACGCCGCGTAGCTGAAGAGATGGGGTTTCCCCACTATGTCCTTGATTACGAAAACATCTTTCAGGATGCGGTGATCGACGAATTTGCCGACAGTTACCTGGGCGGCGCAACGCCGGTGCCCTGCATCCGCTGCAATGAGCGGGTGAAATTCAAGGATCTGCTCGAGACCGCGCGCGATCTCGAGGCTGATTGCATGGCCACGGGCCACTACATCCAGCGCAAGATGGGCCCGACCGGGGCCGAGCTGCATTGCGCGGCGGATGCGGGCCGCGACCAGAGCTATTTCCTGTTTTCCACGACGCCGGAGCAGCTGGACTACCTGCGCTTTCCGCTGGGCCATTTGCCGTCCAAGGACGACACGCGGGCGCTGGCGGCCAAATACGGTCTGGCCGTGGCCGACAAGCCCGACAGTCAGGACATCTGCTTTGTCCCCAACGGCGACTATGCCGCCGTGATCCGCAAGCTGCGGCCCGAAGCGGCGGCGCCGGGTGAGATCGTGGATGTGTCGGGCCGTGTGCTGGGGACCCATGATGGCGTGGTGAACTACACGATCGGCCAGCGGCGCGGCCTTGGGATCGGCGGGCTGTCGAACCCGCTATATGTGGTCAAGCTGGACGCAGACGCGCGGCAGGTGATCGTGGGCCCGCGCGATATGCTGGCAACCCGCACCGTGCCGGTGCGCGAGGTGAACTGGCTGGGCGATGCGCCGTTTGACAGCCGGGACGCCTGGCATGTGGCGGTAAAAGTACGCTCGACCCGCCCGCCGACGGCCGCGGTGATTCGCCCCGCTGGCCCGGATGCAGCCGTGGTCGAACTGGTCGCGGCCGAGGCGGGCGTTTCGCCCGGACAGGCCTGCGTGTTCTATGACCGCGACAGCAGCCGCATCTATGGCGGCGGCTGGATCCATCAGGGCTGAGGGGGGCGGAAACCGAAACCGGTTTCCGGCTGTTTTCCGACACGGAAAACGGCGCGTGTGGAAGATGAGCCGCACCGGCCTATGCCTCGGCCCTTTCGGCGAGGTGCAGCCATTCCTCTTCGGCCGCCGACAGCTTGTCCTGCCGCTCGGCAAGTGCTTCGGTCGCCTTGCGGAACTTGACCGGCGCTTGGGCAAAAAGGTCGGGGTCCGACAGCAGTTCTTGCAGCTTGGCCATCTCGGCCTCCAACCGCTCGATCTCGGCCGGCAGCGCCTCGAGCCGATGCTTTTCGGTGAAGCTGAGGCCGGGGTTTCGCGCCTCTGCCTTGGGTTTGGCCTTGGACACCGCAGCCTTCGGCTTGTCCGCCGCCGTCTCGGGTGCGATCCCCCCGCGTTGCGCGCGGTAATCGCTCCACCCGCCTGCATAGACCGTCGCCCGCCCGTCCCCTTCCATGGCCACGGTGGTCACCGCCACCCGGTCGAGGAAATCGCGGTCGTGGCTGACCAGCAGGACCGTCCCATCATATTGGTCCAGCAGATCCTGGAGCAGGTCCAGCGTTTCGACGTCCAGGTCGTTGGTGGGCTCGTCGAGTACCAGGAGGTTGCTCTGACGCGCCATGATGCGGGCGAGCAGCAGCCGCGCCTTCTCGCCGCCGGACAGCGACCGGACGGGCGCGCGCGCCTGCGCCTCGTCAAACAGGAACTCCTTGAGATATCCGACCACATGGCGCGGGGTGCCGCGGACCATGACCTGATCGGCCTTGCCACTGACCCGCATGTCCGGATCGTTGGTCAGGCTGTCCCACAGGCTCGCCCCCGGGTCGAGTTGCGAACGCGCCTGGTCGAACACCGCCATCTCGAGGCCCGTGCCCAGGGTCACGTCACCCGTATCGGGCGCCTCTTGTCCGATGAGCGTCTTGAGCAGCGTGGTCTTGCCCACGCCGTTGGGCCCGACAAAGGCGATCCGATCGCCGCGCAGCACGCGCAGATCAAAGGGATGAAAGATGCACTTCCCGTCATAAGCCTTTGAAATACCACGCGCCTCGATCACCTTCCGCCCGGACTTGGGTCCGGCATCCAGCGCCATCGCCGCCGCCCCTTGCCGCTTGATCTGTGCGGCCCGTTCGGAGCGCAGATCCTGCAGGGCCCGAACCCGGCCCATGTTGCGCTTGCGCCGCGCACTGATGCCCTCGACGGCCCAACGGGCCTCGGCCTTGATCTTGCGGTTGAGCTTGTGGCGGTTGAGATCCTCTTCTTCCCAGACGGTGTCGCGCCAGGCCTCGAAGTCGGAGAATCCCTTTTCCTGCCGTCGCACCATTCCCCTGTCGATCCAGAGTGTTGCGCGCGTCAGTTCACGTAAAAACGCACGGTCGTGCGAGATCAGAACATAGGCCGCCCGGGTCGCCTTCAGCTCGGCCTCGAGCCAGGCGATAGCTTCGATGTCGAGGTGGTTCGTCGGCTCGTCCAGCAGCATCAAATCGGGTGCCTCCGCCATGAGCCGGGCCAGGGCGGCCCGGCGGCGTTCACCGCCCGAGGCAGTCTCGACCGCACGCGCGGGGTCGAATTTCAGCCCGTCGCCAGCGCGCTCCACCTTGTAGAGGTCCGATGCCGGCAGTCCATGGGTGGCAAAGTCTCCGAGCGTAGCAAACCCCGCCATATCCGGGTCCTGCTCCATGTAGCCGACCGATACGCCCGGCCCCGCGACGATGGCGCCGCTGTCCGCCTCCACGAGGCCCGCCATCACCTTCATCAGGGTCGACTTGCCCGACCCGTTGCGCCCCACCAACGCCACGCGATCGCCGGGCTGCACCACGAGGGACAGATCGGCAAACACAGGATCACCGCCAAAAGTGAGCGCGATATCGGACAACTGAAGCAAGGGGACACGGGCCATATGGCGCAGCTAGTCGGTCCACCGCGGGGCGTCAACCGGCGCCACTCCCGCTCGCTTCTTCTCTTTGAAAAATACGGCGGGGGG
>ERZ1740067.1992-NODE-1992-length-13058-cov-4.262939_pt1 | contig 13058 bp, 10 predicted proteins | sample MGYA00581736_ERZ1740067 | MGnify/ENA primary metagenome ERZ1740067 (study PRJEB43018, sample SAMN04849236) | marine metagenome | isolation source: floating plastic debris | place: Pacific Ocean | collected 2008-08-27 | study: EMG produced TPA metagenomics... | reverse complement strand
GCGACGACGGCGTCTTCTCGATCATCGCGGCGGAGGGTGACCCGGCGCCGGGGCGTGCGGGCGATTTCGTGGGCTTCGGGTTGGTCAATCCGAACGCGAACGGGCAGGTGGTCTTCACCGCGGTCGAGTCGAGCGACGTCACGGCGAAGGGGTACTGGCTCGTCGATCCGACGGTGCCGGGGAGCCTCGAGCTTGTCGCGTACGAAGAGACGCCCGCCCCGGGGCTGCCTCTGGGCACGGAGTTCGACACGCTCAACGTGCCGTTCCACCTGGGCGACAGCGGGCTCTTCGCGTTCAACGCGATCGTCAGCCCGGGCACCGGCGCGTGCTTCACGAAGTCGGCGGGGTCTGCCGTCAGCGTCTTCCTGAAGGAGGGCGATTCTGTCGGCGGGACTCCGATCACGCCCGAGCGCATCGCCGACCCGCCCACGATCAACGACAGCGACACGGTCGCGATCTTCACCGAGTACGACGGCAGCGACCGGCGCGGCCTGCTCCTGCACGGGCAGGTCGGATCGCTCAGCCTGCTCGCGCGTGAGAACGGGTCCACGCCCGTCGCGGGCACGACGTACGAGCGGGTCTTCAACCCGAGCACGATCACCAACGCGGGCGTTGTGACGTTCGTCGCCGAACTCCAGGGCGGGGGGGGCTTCAGCGACAACGACCGGGTGCTCGTCCAAGGCACGCCCGGCTCGACGAGCGTGGTGCTGCGCGAGGGCGATGCGGCGCCGGGGCTCGCGGGGGTCGAGATCGTCGACTTCAGGGGGACCTTCCGCAACGACGCCGACCAGCTCGCGATCCACGTCGTGCTCCGCGGCGCGGGCGTGAACGCCTCGAACGACGAAGCGATCTACACCGGCACGCCCGGCGATCTCGAGCTGCTCGTGCGCACGGGCGATGTCCTCCCGGATCTGACCAACGGCATCTCGAGCCTCTTCGCGGAGGGCATCAGCCCCAACGGGCGCGTGCTGCTCCGGGCGGGCTTCGGCTCGACGGGCGGCGAGGGGTACTGGCGCAGCGACAACGAGGGCGGGTTCGATCTGCTGCTCCGTGACGCCCGGGTGATCGATCTCGATCCAGACCCCGTCGGTGAGGACCTCCGCACCATCCGCGAAACGTTCATGCGCGCCGATTCGCCTGGCAACGACGGCGCCTTCGACTCGATCAGCGACGACGGGCGCGCGGTGCTCCGCTGCAAGTTCAACTTCCCCTCGAGCGCCAACGGCACGAGCGGCATCGTCGTCGTGGAGACCGAGCGCGAGCCGGTGTCGCTGTGCGCCGCGGACTTCGACGGGGACGGCGTGGTCGACCTGGGTGACTTCGGCCTCTTCGGAGCCTCCTTCGGCACGAGCGCGGGCGATCCCCTGTACAACCCGGACGTCGATCTGAACCAGGACGGCGAGGTGGACCTGGGCGACTTCGGCGCGTTCGGCGCCGAGTTCGGTCGCACCGACTGCTTCGGGCAGGGGCTGTGAACATGCATCGCCAAAGACATGGATTCCTGCTCTTCGAATTGGTGTTGCTCGCCGGCGCGACGGTCGTGGTGGCGGTGGTGCTGCTCGTGCCCGCGCTGACGAAAGCACGCGGCGCGGCGCGCGAGTCGATCGACGTGCAGTCCATGAAGCAGCACGGCCTCGGCATGGCGATCTACGCGGCGACGGCGAACGACGAGCTTCTGGCGCCGCCGAGGGTGCCGCGCGGGCTCGATGCGCGGTACGGGCGTCCGGGCCGGTTGGCGTACCGGTTCGGCGACGAGGCGTGGCCCTCGCCCTCGGGGTTCGGGTTCGTCGAGCCGGTGGTCTCGTGGACGGGTCCGGGTGCCGATCCCGCCGTCGACAATGTCACGCCCTGGGGCACGATGTCGATGTTCGACGCGTACTGGCTCGTGCTCTCGCCCTACATGGTGGAGGGCGAGGGGCTGGGTGCGCTGTACGACCTCTTCTACTCCTCGAACGATGAGGCGGGGATATCGACGCGCGGTGCGCTGCGTGACCGCCTGCGTGCTCGCGACGGCGTCTGGTGGAATGTGGCGGAGCGCAACCAAGAGAACGATGCGTACTCGCCGACCTCGTTCCGTTACGTGGCGTGCGCCAACGTGGACGCGGACTTCTACACGCGCGAGAACGCGGGCGCGATCCGCGACGCGTGGGACGAGGAGGCGTTCTACACGCACGCGCGCCGGAACTCGATGTCGCGCGTCCACTTCCCCTCGCAGAAGGGGATGTGCTTCATGCGGGAGGCCTTCCACGACGAGGGGCACGAGCTGTGGTGCGAGCCCGGCGTGACCACGGTCGTCTCGATGGGGGACGGCTCTGCGCGTGCGCCGATCGTCTCGGAGGCGACGGTGCGCGAAGAGGGCGCCTTCCCCGCGGGCCCGATCGCGGACGCGGAGGTGCGCGGGGGCGTCAACAAGGGGCGGTCGTTCCCCGGGACGGTCTGGACAACGCTCGGCGGCATCGAGGGGCGCGACCTGCGCACGAACTGATCACCTCGCGACGCGGATGCACGCGTCTTCGAGCTTCTCGCGCACGCGCATCGCGATGGCGAGCGCATTCGGGGTGTCCGCGTGCACGCAGAGTGTTCTGTACATCCCCGACAGCGCCAGCTCGACTGATTGGGCGGCGGCGGCCTCCGGTTCCGTGATGATGGCGCCCGGTGATGACCGCGGCATCAGTTCGCCCGAGGCTGTGTACGCCCGGTCGGCGAAGCCTTCTGCGATCAAGGTGTGACCCGCTCCGGTGAAGACAGCGGAGGTTGCGGGTGATGGGGGGAGCACGATTTCGGTCGGTCCATCGAGGGCGCGGGCGAGGGCGTGCGCACGGGCGGGGTGTCGTGCGGCATCGTGGTAGAGGGCGCCGTGAGGCTTGACGCGGGAGAGAGTGAGGCCGTGGGTTTGTGCTGCGTGCCGCGCGAGGGCCAACTGTTCACGCAGCGAGCCTTCGAGGGTGTCGTCGTCGATGTCGAGCGTGCGTCTGCCGAAGTGCTCGGGGTCGGGGTAGGAGGGGTGGGCGTTGAAGGCGGTGTCGTGTTGTGCGCAGAGCGAGGCGAGGCGATCGAGGGTTTGCGCATCGCCGGCGTGACCCGAGCAGGCGGCGTTGACGGAGGTGACGCAGCGCACCAGCGCCTCTTCGCGCCCGTCTTCGAGTGCGGCGGGGGCTTCGCCCGCGTCGGCGTTGAGATCGATGGTTGTGGTGGTCATGCGTCTCCGGGTGGCGTGGGCGGGATCGCTTCGTCGAGCAGGCGTTCGCGCGTGCGGAGGAGTGCGACGGCTTCGTCGATCGTGATCGGGCTCAGGGTGCATCGTGTGTGCGGGCGCAGCTGGGCGAGGGCGGGCATGTCGACGAGCGCGACGGTGGCGATGACGGGGTACCCGCCCGTGGTGGCGGCGTCGGGCCCGAGCGCGACGAGCGCGCCGTCGGGTGTGTGCTGGATCCCGCCGGGGTGCATGGGTTCGGGGTCAATGGGCTCGCTCGGGGGCAACGGCGTGTCGGGCATCAGGCGCACGCCCGTCCGGTCGGAGCGCGGATCGACGGTGCACGCGAGGGCGTTGCCGTCGAGTGTTCTGAGACGCGGCGTGTAGGAGGTGCGGAGGAGTTCGACGAACCGTGCGCGGTCGACGGTTGGTTCGTGCGCGGTGATGCACGCGAACGGGAGTTCGTCGCCCGGCTTGAGGGGGCGGTGGTGGTGGGCGCCGAGGGATGTGGTGGCGTGCGTCGCGCGGCTCGCGAGCACGGGCGTGGTGCGGATGCCGCCCGCGAAGGCGACGTACGTGCGCACGCCCGCGCGGGGCGGGTCGATGACGAGGCGCTCGCCCGCGCGGAGTGTGATGGAGCGGAGCGGGAGCGCTGCGCGTCCGTCGATGGTGGCGGCGGGGCTCGGGCCCGCGATCGCGATGCGGGTGTCGGCGGTCGTGGAGAACTCGGCGCGCGAGAGGGTGATCTCGAGACCGGCGTCGGTGTCGGGGTTGGCGACGAGGCGGTTGGCGATGCGGAGCGCAAGGGTGTCGGCGGCGCCCGCGGTGGAGACGCCGACTGAGGCGTGCCCGCGCCGACCGAGGTCCTGGACGGTGGTGAGGAGTCCTGGTTCGTGGACGATGAGGGCGCTCATCGCTGGAGCGCCTCGAACTCGTCTCGCGCGATGCGCACGAAGCGCACGCGATCGCCCGCGCGCAGCAGCGCGGGCTCGGGGCGGTTTGCGTCGAACATGACGAGCGGCGTGCGCCCGATGATGTTCCACCCGCCGGGCGTTGCGCTCGGGTAGACGGCGGCGAAGCGGTCGGCGATCGCGACCGAGCCGGGCGAGACACGCGGGCGCGGCGTTTCCAAGCGCGGTGTGTAGAGCGACACCGGCAGCCCTTCGAGATATGCGAACCCCGGCGCGAAGCCGAAGAGGGCGGGGCGCAGCGTCGAGTCGGTGAGTTGTTCTGCGGTGTCTTTCGGGAATCGGGAGAGATCGGGTGCGAACTCGGTGTCGAAGCAGATGGGGATCTCGATATCGCGCGCGGGGTGTGCGTCGAGCTCCTGATGGTCAGAGAGGATCTGCAGAGCACGCTTGAGGACGTGATCGCGGTCGGCGGTGAGCGGATTGGTCGAGAGGGTGATGGTCCGGAGCCCGGCGGTGACGTCGACGAGGGCGGGTGCGAGCGCGGAGCGGAGCTGGGCGCTCCACGCCGCTGAGAGTGCGAGGAAGTGCTCGCCCGGGTGTGCCCACGACAGGCGGAGCGTGCGCTCGGAGGTCCATTGTGTTGTTGGGGGTGAGCAGTCCACGGGTTGATGATCGTGGATCGTGTGTGCGGTGTCGACCGGGACATGGGGGCGAGTGCGGTGCGAGATTTTTTTGAAAAGGCGGGCAACGTTCGCTCGTGCGCATCGACAACAGATATGCAAGCGGGCGTGTGCCCGTCGAAGCAACGACACAACGCCCGGATTCGGGCATTCACGACAGCAATACCCGACCCGGAGGTAACGAACCATGGCTGCATTCCTCAAGCTCGGCGACATCAAGGGCGAGGCCACCGACGACCAGCACAAGGAGTGGATCAAGCTCGACACCATGAGCGCCCCCATCCACCGCACCATCCCCGCGGGCGCCCGCGACATGGAGCGCGTGCGTGGCCAGACCGTCCTGGGTGACGTCATCTGCAACCGCGCCCTGGACATGTCCTCGACGAAGCTCGCCGAGGCGTGCGCCAACGGCACCTTCTTCTCCGAGGTCCAGATCGACTTCACCACCCAGGTCAAGAACAAGTCCGAGACCTACCTGACGTACAAGCTGAAGAACGTGAGCGTCTCGTCCTACAGCTTCCACGGCAACGGCGAGGGCTCGCCCACCCCGTCCGAGGAGATCACCCTGGCCTTCGACGAGGTCGAGTGGAACTACGTCGTCATCGACACCAAGACGGGCGACAAGAAGGGCAACGTCCCCGGCAAGTTCAACCCCGGCATGGGCAAGAGCTGAGCAGATACCGCTCTCCCGCTGGGCCCGATGGGCTCGGGCGGAGGGTGAACACGCCCCCGCGTGAGCGGCGCTCCCGGCGCCGTTCACGCTTTCCCACAACACACACGCATCGTTTGGACAACCCCAGGAGGCCGGGCATGGTCACGTACACCCAGTCAGACCGACGCATCGCGATCGAGACGCCCCTCCGGCCCGACGCGGTGCTGCTGAACCGGTTCGTGGGTGAAGAGCGTGTGTCGGGTCTTATCAGTTTTGAACTCGAGCTGCTGAGCGAGCACGCGCGGATCAACCCCCGCGACCTGGTCGGCAAGCCCGTGACGTTCTGGGTTCGGCGCACGAACGATGACCAGACGCCGAGGTACTTCAACGGGTTCGTCAACGCGATGGGGTACGCGGGCGAGAACGACCGTCTGCACCTGTACAACATCGAGGTGGTGCCCTGGCTCTGGTTCCTGACGCAGACCTCGGACTGTCGGATTTTTCCAGGACAAGGACGCGTTGGAGATCATCGAGGAGGTCTTCAAGGGCCTCGGTTTCTCGGCCTTCTCGTCCGCGGGCGTGACCAAGCGCCCCGCGAAACGCACGTACTGCGTGCAGTACCGCGAGAGCGACTTCGAGTTCGTCTCGCGTCTGCTCGAGGAAGAGGGCATCTTCTACTATTTCGAGCATCGCAATGGCGAGCACGTCATGGTGATGGGCGATTCGTCGAGCGCGTACACGCCCAGCACGGAGCAGCACGTCGGGCGGCTCTCAACGCTGTCTGCGTTGCAGAACACGGACGACGTGTACCGGTGGGAGCACCGCTACCAGTTCCGCGGCGGGGTCTTCGTGCAGCGCGACTTCGACTTCACACGCCCGCGTGAGCGGCTGGTGACGAAAGCGCCGAGCCTGATCTCGCTCGACAACACGAGCACTCTTGAGCGGTTCGATTACCCAGGGAACTACCGCGATAACGGGACCGGCAAGCGCCTCACCGAGCGCCGGATGGAGGCGAGCGAGAGCGAGCACGAGGCGGTGATGGGCGAGAGCGTCTGCCGGGGCCTCGGCGCGGGCCTGACGTTTACGCTCGATGATCATCCGCACCCGGACGAGGCGGGGCGGTCGTACGTCGTGCGCCGGGTGCGCCACGAGGCGGAGCTGGCGGGCGGCTACCTCACGGGCCAGGAGAGCTCGGACCAGGATTACCGCAACTCCTTCGAGGCGGTGCCTTCCAACGTCCCGCTGACGCCCGAGCGTGTTACGCCCAAGCCTCTGGTGAGCGGCGTGCAGACCGCGATCGTGTCGGGCCCGGCGGGAGACGAGATCTATACGGATGAGCACGGGCGTGTGAAGGTGCAGTTTCACTGGGACCGTCGCGGCAAGTCCGACGAGAACAGCTCGTGCTGGATCCGCGTGCGCCAGGCGTGGGCCGGCGCGGGATGGGGCGGGCTGCAGGTGCCGCGTGTCGGGCAGGAGGTGGTGGCCGATTTCCTTGAGGGCGACCCCGACCGTCCTCTGGTCATCGGGCGTGTGTACAACGCGGAGAGCATGCCGCCTGTGTCGGGCTCGGGTCGTGACGAGGCGGAGGGCGAGGTCAACCCCCGCAACGTGATGGAGGCCGCGATGCAAACGACGCTGCGGTCGAACTCGCTCGGCGGTTCGGGCGGCCACAACGAGATCACGATGCATGATGGCGGCGGCGAGGAAAAACTCTTCTTCCGCGCCGAGAAGGACGAAGTCCATCTGGTGCAGAACAGCCGCAAGGACACGGTGGGCAACAACGAGGCGCGGTCGGTCGGCAACGACCGGACGCGGAGCGTTGCGAACAACGAGTCGGTGGACGTCGGGAACGACCGGGCGGTCTCGGTGGGCAACAACGAGACGATGACGATCGGCGCCGACAACACGATCGACGTGGGGTCGCACTTCAAGCTCAAGGCGGGTTCGTCGATCACGCTCCAGTGCGGCGCGTCTTCGATCACGATGTACTCGGGCGGTGTGATCACCATCAGCGGCACGGTCGTCACGATGGCGGGCGCCGCCAACGCGAACGTCGCGGCCCCGATCACGAACATCTCGGGCGCGGCGCTGCTGACGCAGACCGGCGCGGGCAACCTGCGTGCGGGCATGGTGACGCGCACGGACGTGGGCAGCACCGCTGTGATCTCGTCGGGCGGCAAGGAGGCGATCGAGGCGGGCGGTGAGACCATCGTCAAGGGCGCAGCGGTCAAGATCAACGGCTGAGCGCGAAGGGAGTCCGAGCATGACATCCTTCGCAAACGAAGCACGCGTGAACACGAAGCGACTCCGGCTGGCGGGGCTGCGGATCAACCCGCCCGCCTCGCTCTACGAGGGCGTGGATCTCGAACAGGTCGACCGGGTGCTGCGCTCCGAGCGCCCGGACCTGTCCGAGCTCCCGTCCGCCCCTTCACCCGTCACCGCCGTCTTTGTAGACGAGGAGGGCAACCACTTCTTGTTGCGTGAGACGGAGAACGGCCCCGAGCCCGTCCCGTTCACGCCCGACGCGGAGTCGGAACTCGGGAGCCCCGAGATGATGGAGGGCGGGTACGTCTCGATGGCGTCGATCGGTGCGGCGGAGTCGGCTCCCGATCCGACGAGCGAGGCGGTGGCGCGTGCCGCACGGGAGGCGGTGCGCCGTCATGCTGCTTCTTCGGGTGGTGTGGAGGCGCTCGCGATGTCGATGGGGACCGGGCTCGCGCAGCAGGCCGCGACGGGTGTGCTCGCTTCGCTCGCGGGTGGCGGGTCGGCGGCGGGCGGCCTGGCCGCGATGCTCCCCCAGCTCGGGAGCGGGGGTGGCGGGCTCGCGGGCCTCGCGTCGCAGGGGCTGCAGATGGGCGCGTCGAACGCCTTAGGGATGGGCATGTCCGCGTTGATGGGAGCATGGGCTCCCGATGCGGACGCCGATGCTGGCGAGCAGATCGCGCACAAGATGGTCGGCGATATGGCGGGGCTCGCGCAGAGCGAGTTGCAGTCACACGCGACCGAGGCCCTGGGCGATATGCTGCCCTCCGACCTGGGCGGCGTGGGTTCGGCTCCCTCCGATGCCGTCGCTTCTCCGGCGGAGAGCGAGTCGATCGAAGATCGCGTCTCAGAGTTCTTCTCGGGTCCGACTTCCGGTGCGGCGCAGCAGGTGCTGCGCGTGGGTGATGTCGACGCGAAGGGCAATGCGATCGTGTCCGGGCTGCCGACGGTCACCGTCGCGGGGGCTCCGCTTGCGCGCCTGGGTGATGCTGTTGAGAAGAAGGGCGAGCAGGTCTACATGGGCGCCGCGACGGTCACCGGCGGGGGGCAGATGGTGGGCATGCAGGGCGTCTCGATGTCTAAAGAGGGCTCGTTCCCGATGGGCGCGCCGACGGTCTTTGTGGGCGGGCCTGCGGGTGGGATAGCTCCGCCTCAGGACCAACAGCCCTCGGATGCGGCGTCCGGGAGTTCTACGTCGTCCGAGAGCGGGAAGGGCGGTTCGGATTCGTCTCAGGACGGATCGAAGGATGATCAAGGCACGCCATACCTCGATGAGGGCGATGATGGATGTGCGTGCGTGACACCGACAGACGAAACGGAGGTCGACTGGAACGGAGCGCTTGCTGATGGCGGACAGGAGGGGGCCGCGAAGGGCGGTACGCTGTACGACAAGCAGGCCGAGCAGACCCAGCAGAAGGCCGCGGTCGCGAAACGCGACCAACTCGGTCGCGAGCTTGAAAACGCCAAGCGAGAGCGGATTCGAGCCGTGGGCGACTTTGAGTCGCAGCAACAGTTCGCCGATGCGCTCGACAAGAAGCATGCGGGGGCAGCGCACGGGGCCCAGTCTCTCGCTGATCATGGAGACGCGATGCGTCTCGAAACGCAGGCGCGAGAAGCACATACCAGGGCGTCACAGTTCGGAGCCGATGCGGAGCGGGCGATCGCACGGGAGCGGGAACTGAGCCGCTTGTACGCGGAAGCGGATGCGATAGCGCGAGGCGGGTTCAGAGGGGGTGTCGGACGCACCGTGCTCCGCAACCTGCCGGTCATCGACAACGTCATGGACGGATACCAGCTCCTCGACATCGAATACCAGCGGCACGCGGGCACCATGTCCCTCGCCGAGGCAGATCGCGGGCGTGGGGGTGTGTTCGGGAGCGCGCTCGGCGCAGGAGCCGGTGTCGGTGTCGCCGCGGGGGCGTGCATCGTGCTGACGGGTGGCGCATGCTCCATCCCGGTCGCGATCGGTGCGGCGGGGTTCGGGGGTGTCCTCGGGAGCGGCGCGGGGCAGCGTTACGGCGGTCAGGTCTTGGGTGCTCTTCGGAGAGGTTCAAGGAGAGCGTGGCAAGGTGCACGCAGCGGGTGGCGACGGGTTTCGAACTGGTACCACGGCGAGTAGCCGTGCCGTCGAACCCTGAGTCTTTTTCAGGATCATCCGGCGGGGCTGGCATCAGGCCGGTGCGACGGCTTCGGTCCGAGCCAAGCCTCATGTGCCGGAGCTGAGATCAGCGGTGATACCGGCAACGCTGCGTCATCTCTTTGCTGTGCGAGGGATGCTACTCCTCTTCGTCCATGAGGAGGATTATCTCGATCATTGTGCGGCTCATCACGCCGTCCATATCAGAGGCGAGCCTGTCGAGCGTTCTCTCCTGTTCGTCTTTCGACATCGCCTGGAACTCCCGGCTCGAAACGCCGCCGATCCCTTGGCCGCCGCTTTGGGTGTTGTCGTCCTGCGACAACGAGATCCCGAAGAACTTGTGGTGATCCCACAGCACCATTGTGTTGATCGAGTCCGCGCACAGCATCGCGAGAGCCAGACATCCCGGCAGCCATGACTTGTGGAAGATGCTCAGCTTCATGCCGTGGATAAGGCCGACCGACGCGATCACCACTCCGGCCATGATGCCGATCATGGATACGACCATAAGCAGGATGTCCACGAGAGCGAGCGCCCCGTGCAAGCCACCGTCTTCGTCGAGGGACGCCGATACCTTTGACAGGAGCCACCGCGTCGGCGTTGCCAACACCATGAAGAGGACGGAGCAGGTCGCCCAATAGAATCGGCTCGCGGTCTCTCGTACGCGCTTGCGTCTGCCAGTATCTGTCGGCGGCAACGCGAGGACGATCCGGGTCTCGATGATCGTCTTGCGCTTGACGATCGCGGTGATGAGCGTGATGACGGCGGTGATCAATCCGATCACCGCGTGGCCTGTTTCGAGATCGCCGAAGAAAGCCAATGTCGTCATCGCGATCCCTCTGCTCTCAGCCGTACACAATCCGCGTCGATGCACGGTACTTCATCATTGCGATTCGGAACCCGTGCATTTCAAGAACAGGCCCTCGTCGTAGTGGCCCTGATATCTGGGGTGACTTGGCGTGGTGCGCATGAAAAAGCCCGCTCGTGATGAGCGGGCTTTGTCGTCCCCGGAGGGAAGTGGAGCCGATCGGGATCGAACCGACGACCTCTTGCATGCCATGCAAGCGCTCTCCCAGCTGAGCTACGGCCCCATTGTCTGCGACCCTATCGGGCACAGGGCCCCGACACCTGAGCGGGATCGGGGGAGACAAGCGTACCCGGGTTGCCACCCGGGTCAAGCGGGACGTGCCAAGGTGGCGCTCGGGGCCCGATCGGGGGTAGACTCCGCCCACTATGCCGCTCCAGCACCCCCAGCACGCCAACCTGTCCGTCTTCGACCACCCGCTGATGCAGCACAAGCTGGGTCAGCTGCGTGAGGTTTCGACGGGCTTCCGGGCCTTCCGGTCGCTGATGAGCCAGATCGCGGGCCTGATGGTGTACGAAGTGACGCGGTCGTTCCCGTCGGTGGAGCGTGAGATCGAGACGCCGATGGAGCGGATGACGGTCCGTGCGATCGAGGCCCGGATCACGGTGGTGCCGATCCTGCGGGCGGGCCTGGGGATGGCGGAGGGCGTGCTCGAGGTGATGCCCGAGGCGCGCGTGGGGCACCTGGGGCTGATCCGTGACGAGACGACGCTGCTCCCGGCGCGGTACCTCTCGAAGCTGCCGACGGATCTGGCGGCGGGCCCGGTGGTGCTCATCGACCCGATGCTCGCGACGGGCGGGTCGGCGGCGGCGGCGGTCGGGATGCTGCGGGCCGCGGGGGCGCGGGACCTCTCGATGATCTGCCTCGTCGCGTCGCCCGAGGGCGTCGAGAAGATGCGCGAGGAGCACCCGGACGTGCGGATCTACGCCGCGGCTCTCGATCGCGAGCTCGACGGGCACGGGTACATCCGCCCGGGGCTGGGCGACGCGGGCGACCGCCTCTTCGGGACCGCGTGAGCGTGAGCGTGCACCGATGAGCGCCAAGAAGACGACGACCAAGAAGAAGACCGCGAAGCAGGTGGGGAAGAAGACCTCGAAGAAGGCCGGGAAGAACCCGCGCGCAAAGATGCCGGCGTCGAAGGAGAAGCTCCCGACGCGGTACGCGCTGGAGGGTGATCCGTCGTGCGAGGTGTACGTGGGCGATTGCCGGGAGCTGTTGCCGACGATCCCGCAGGTGAAGACGTCGGAGGTGGATCTGATTTTCGCGGACCCGCCCTTCAACTGGGACCGCGCGTACGACCGCTGGGACGACAAGCTGCCCGACGCGGAGGACCTGGACTTCACGTACGCGTGGCTCGCCCTGTGCGTCGGTGCGCTTCGCGACCACGGGGCGATGTGGATCAACATCCCCGACGACTGGGCGGCGGAGATCGTCGTGCACCTCAAGAGCAGGGGGCTCGAGATGGTGAACTGGTGCGTGTGGCACTACCGCTTCGGGCAGAACACGTCGGGGCGGTTCATCAACTCGAAGGTGCATGCGCTGTACTTCATGAAGGACAAGCGCCACCCAGACCGGCGTTGGAACAGCGACCAGATCGAGGAAGCGTCGGACCGCGCGACGACGTACGGCGATTCGCGCACCATCACGAAGAAGGTGGGCAACGCGGGCATGCGCACCCCGATGGACGTCTGGTACGGCAAGTACTGGGGGCGCATCCAGGGCAACAACAAGGAGCGCCGCCCGAACCACGACAACCAGATCCCCGAGGTGTACCTCGAGCGCGTGATCCGCGCGTGCTCGCACGAGGGTGATCTGGTGATGGACCCCTTCCTCGGGTCGGGAACGACAGCACTCGTGGCTCGTGAGCTGGGCAGGCGCTCGATCGCGACGGAGTTCAGCCCGGAGAACGCCGCGAGCGCGGTGGAGCGGATCGGGATGGGAACGGTGCGCGTGAAGAAGGACGAGCCGACGCGTCACGCGAGCGCGATCTTCGCGCCGCGGGGAACGATCAGCGTCGAGGGGTGAGCGACATCACGCCGTCGGCCTCGATCTTCTCGATCGCAACGACGCGGTCGCCCTCGATGCGGAAGAGCCCGCGGTGCCCGCCGAGCCAGATGCGCCCGCGTGCGTCCTCGAAGAAGCACTGGATCGCGTTACTCGTGAGCCCGTTGCTCTCGTCGTAGCGGTGGAACGTGCTGCCGTCGTACCGGAAGACGCCGGCGTTCTCGACGGGGAACCAGATGTCGCCCCTGCTGTCCTGGAAGAGGCTCCAGACCTCTGTGCCGTCGATGCCTTGTCCGGCGCCGAAGTGCGGGAAGGCGAAGCCGTCGTATCGGCAGAGCGCGTTGTGGTGCGTGG
>ERZ1740067.1991-NODE-1991-length-13062-cov-9.686938_pt1 | contig 13062 bp, 11 predicted proteins | sample MGYA00581736_ERZ1740067 | MGnify/ENA primary metagenome ERZ1740067 (study PRJEB43018, sample SAMN04849236) | marine metagenome | isolation source: floating plastic debris | place: Pacific Ocean | collected 2008-08-27 | study: EMG produced TPA metagenomics... | reverse complement strand
AATTCATTGCTGACTCATCTATTCTCTTCCTCACCACTTTAGACGGCCAGTGCCCGCGTCGTCCGCCCCATGACGCGACTTGATATCGTCCGGGTCGTGGCGCGTATCGAGCGATGGCGCGTTCCAAACTTGGCGATCGGTCAGCGCGTGTCGGACGTGCATCGCGAGGTCGCGAGCGAGGTCGGTGTAGAGAATCGCGGTCATTGTGACAACTGCATGAATAAAGATAATGCGTCACGATCGCGGCAGCACCTCGATCGCACCCATCTTCGGTGTACGGCAGCGTCATGCGGATATCCGCTCGATTTTGCAAATTCTCTCTGTTTTCACTTAGCTCGAACGACCCGCTCCGGCGCGATCGCCCTTGCGGTAGTTGCAGTCCGCACAGAGGATCTGGAGATTGCCCGAATCGCAGGCCAGCTCTGGCGCGCGCGCCAGAGGCTGGATGTGGTCGATGTGAGAGCCGTTCAGGTCGATCGGCGCTTGGCAGCAGGCGCAGCGGCCTCGCTGTTTGCGGTGCTGCGCGCGCTTCCAGTGTTTGCCATCGCTCGAGTCGCGCCATCGCTCGAAGCGCGATCGGGGCGAGTGTTTAACTGCGAGAGGACGCGCCAGTGCTTGCAATTCGGCGAGGGCGCGATCGGTGCGATCTTGCGCGAACTTCAGGTTCAGCACGGCCTCCGTCAGGTCTTGACGTTCTTCGGGTTCCATCCGGCCTAACGAGACGTGCGCCCCCGAATCTCAGCGGCGGTCGCCTTTAGGTCCGCCAGCGCGCGATCGGTCGTCTGCTGCGCGCCGAGCAAGCCGATAACGGCGTCGCGCAACTCGCGATCGTCACCCGCCATGCCAAACTGCGCCGTAATCACGTTCCCCAATAGAGGCGACAGTTGCATCAGGGCGTGCTGGATTGCCATCCGCGTCGCTGGCCGGACTCGAGGGTGCTCGGCGTACTCGCGCAGTGCGGACATTGTCGTGCTCAGGGCAAAACAATGGGCATTACCGCGCTTCGCAATATGGGTAAGGCCAGCCGTCACGCGACGTACGAGGTAATTCGATAGGCCATAGCCGCGCAGTTGCGCGCGGGTAATGTGGCGATTGTGGACAGCGTTCGTCATTGCGGTTTACCCCGCTCGGCGGTTCAGCAGCTCTTCGATAAAGTCGATCGTGATGCCGCGCTTTTGCAGTTGACGGTAGACCCGCGCGAGGGCTCCGCGCCAAAAGCTACGTTCCTCTTCGAGTTGCGTTTCGTAAGTCTCCGCCATATCGACAACTTTAACCTCAAGTTGCTCGCGGGCATTTCGATTGCGCGTTGCCTGTCCTTTTTGTGCAGCTTGCAGTCTTTGGCGTTCGGCCAGTTCGCGACCAGCGAACAGCGCCAGTGTCCTCAAGACTTCAACCTCGGTCTCAGGCGCACTGTCTTTCGTCCTACCATAGGCGCGTTCGGCATCTTTTTTCGTCCACCCGAGACGGTGTGCGAAGTCGATGTAGTCTTTCCTATTCATTAATACTCCAGATCGTATAGCCATAATACAGACCCTACAAGGCCACAGCCGTAGGGTTTGTCGCCATTCGATCGTCGCCCAAAAGCGCCCAAAGCCTCCTTCGATCGCCGTCACCAATCATCTGGGTCGGCTCACCAACCCAAACGATCGCACAACTTACCCAGCACGAATGCCACCGGCAATAACGGCACGAGAACCGCCAGCCAGGTCAATAAAAAAGTCGCGATAACGTAGTAGCCGCCGAACAGCGAAACCTGCCACGCAATCAGCATTTGCGCCACGCCTTGCTGCGTAAAACTCCAGTAGATCGCGAGGACAAAGCTAAAACCGAGCAGCGCGAGAATGAGGAACATTCTGGCCTTTCCCGGCTTAGTGGGTGGAGTGTGAGACATGGCAATAGGCCGAAATTGCGATCGACCTTCCAAACGACATCGTTCCTTCGCCGAGCGACAGCACAGCGCCACCGCAGCAGCGGACTTCGGAACAACTACAGTAAAATCTTTGCCATTACGGTTCGTATTCCTTTGAAGTCGTTCGAGGCAGTCATGAAAACATTTTTCGCCTTCGTTTTCACGAGCATCGCGATCGCCGTCGGTCTCAATCTGGCGCTTCCCACCGACAGTGCCGCCCTCTCGCCCGCGCCGCTGCACAGCTCGATCGTCGTTCGGGTTGCTGACGTGACCTGGGAGCAGCTCAACCCGGCGCGCGGCGATCTCAGCCCGCAGGCTGCCAATCTCTGGGGCAGTCGCACCGAACCGGGGCCAGCGGGATTCCTGCTCAAGCCCGTAGACGGCTTCCGATCGCCGCCGCATATCCACAACGTTGCCTACCGGGGCGTCGCGATCGCGGGCGAACTCCACAATGACGACCCGAACGCGGAAGATATGTTTATGCCGTTGGGCTCGTTCTGGACGCAACCGGCGGGCGGCGTCCACATCACTGCCGCGAAAGGTGAAGACGCGCTGGCCTATATCGAAGTCGAAGATGATTTCGGCGTTCAGCCCGCAGACGAAGCTTTTGAAAGTGACGAACGACCTGTCAATGTCGATGTCACGAATCTCATTTGGCTCGATGCTTCGACGACCGACTGGGTCAAGGGAGCCAACAGACCGAGCCGCATTGGCAGCGCCGAGATTGCCTTCCTTTGGGGCAACCCGCAGGAAGCAGACACGGACTCGCAGCTCAACGGAACCCTGGTTAAGCTTCCCGCCGGATTCTCCGGGACGATCCACAGCCAAGGCGCGACGTTTCGGGCGATCGTCATCCAGGGCAAGCCGCAGTACGGCGCATACTACAGCGACGAGACTCAACCCTTGGAGCCGGGAAGCTATTTTGGCTCGATCGGCGAGTCGATTCACCGAGTCTCTGCCGAAGAAGAAAGCGTTATTTACGTTCGGGTCAATGGAACTTTTGAAGTCGCACCCGACTGGAGGTAGTTGCAGGGTTGTGCCAGAGTTGTCGGCAACTGAAACGGGTCGATAGTCTCTCTTTCTTCAAGGGCGCGGTTCGCTCGTGTCGGCGATCGCGACCGGGCCATATCCCACGAGTCCTCCTCAGCGCCGCCATTCGACTCGACCTTACGGCGAACTCCGCTCGCGTGGGACAATACCGAACCGGCGATCGCCCACGCGCGGCGAACCGAGCGACCCTATCGACCGTGGCAACATGACCCCAGCACCCATCGTCCAAAAATTTGGCGGCACGTCCGTCGGCTCCGTCGAGCGCTTACAAGCGGTTGCCCAGCGCGTTGCCGCCACGGCCAAATCTGCCCCCGTGGTCGTCGTGGTGTCGGCGATGGGCAAGACCACCGATACGCTGGTCGGTTTGGCAAGCCAAATCACCGATAGCCCGTCGCGCCGCGAGATGGACATGCTGCTCTCGACGGGCGAACAGGTGTCGATCGCGCTGCTGAGCATGGCGCTGCAAGAACTCGGGCAGCCCGCTGTCTCGATGACCGGCGCGCAGGTGGGCATCGTCACCGAAGCCGAATACGCGCGGGCGCGAATTTTGCAGATTTCCACCGATCGCCTCCAGCGCCAGCTTGATGAAGGCAAAGTCGTTGTCGTTGCCGGATTTCAGGGCATGGCTTCGGGCGGCGAGCTGGAGATCACGACGCTAGGGCGCGGCGGTTCGGACACCTCTGCCGTGGCGCTGGCCTCTGCTCTCAACGCCGATCGCTGCGAGATTTACACCGACGTTCCCGGCATCCTAACCACCGACCCGCGCATCGTCCCTAACGCGCAGCTGATGGCGGAAGTCACCTGTAACGAAATGCTAGAGCTGGCTAGCCTGGGCGCAAAGGTGCTGCACCCGCGCGCGGTAGAGATCGCCCGCAACTACGGCGTGCCGATGGTGGTGCGATCGAGCTGGACGGACGCCGGGGGCACGCACATCGTCGCGCCGCCGCGCCGCGATCGCGAGCTAGCCGGACTCGAACTCGTCCATCCCGTCGATGCGGTGGAGCTGAGCGCCGACGAAGCAAAAATCTCGTTCGTGCGCGTGCCGGACAGCCCCGGCGTTGCGGCCAAGCTGTTCGGCGAACTCGGTCGCCGCGACCTGGACTTAGATCTCATCGTCCAGTCGATCCACGAGGGCAATACTAACGACATCGCTTTTACCGTCAAGGCAAAAGACGCCGATCGCGCCGAAGCCGTGGCGCGGGAAATCGTTCCGAAGCTGTGCGGTGGCGAGAGCGGCGCGGTGGACGATCGCGATGTGGAAGTCAAAGTCCAGCGCGAAATTGCCAAAATCAGCATCGTCGGTGCGGGCATGATCGGGCGTCCCGGCGTCGCGGCGCAGATGTTCTCAGCGCTGGCCGAGGCCGGGATCAGCATCCAGACGATCTCCACCTCGGAAGTAAAAGTGAGCTGCACGATCGACCGGGCCGACGGCGATCGGGCCGTGGCGATACTCTGCAAAGCCTTCCAGGTCGAAAACTCTCCCGTGCGCGAAGCCGCCGACGAAGATGCGCCTAGCGTTCGCGGTATCGCCCTGGCGCGCAATCAAGCGCAGCTCAGCGTGCTCAATATTCCCGATCGCGCCGGGATGGCCGCCAAAATCTTCGCGGCGCTGGCCGAAGCCAATCTCAGCGTCTACACGATCGTCCAGTCCGAGCGCGTCCGCCTGCTCGAAGGCGTCCCGACCCGCGACCTGTCGTTTGCCGTTAATGCCGAAGACGCCGATGCAGCAATGGCGAGCCTCGAGGCGATCGCGACCCAGGTTGGTTACAGCGAAGTGAAGCTCGCGCGCGATATGGCCAAAATCAGCATCGTCGGCGCGGGTATGGCGACGGCGTCGGGCGTGGCGGCGGCGATGTTTGCAGCGTTGGCCGATCGCAAAATTAACATTCAGGCGATCGCCACATCGGAAATCAAAACGAGCTGCACGATCGACGACAACCGCGCGATCGAAGCGCTCCAGGCCGTCCACACGGCGTTCGGCCTCGACGGCGACGAGCCGATCGAAGTGCCCTCGCCCCGCTAGATCGCAAGTCGTTCGAGTTCAGCTTCCCGACTCAGCGGGCTCAGAATCCTCCAGCGGCGCGATCGTCACGTCTTCATAAAGACTGTCGAACGTGCCGGTGTAGCCGATGCTTTTGAGCTGGAAGCTGTCGCTGTCGTCGTAGTTTTGGTAGAGCCAGAGGCCGTCGGTGTGGCGGCGGAAGATTTCGACGCGGCGGAGTCGGCTGCTAATCAGGACGTACTCTGCGAGGCGATCGAGGGTTTGGTAGTCGCTGAATTTGCGACCGCGATCGACGGATTCGGTGGAGTCCGACAGCACCTCGACAATCAGTTTCGCGAAGCGCTTGTAGGTCGGGGTCTCAGTGTCGCGCGGGTCGCAGGTGACGAGCAGGTCGGGGTAGAAGAAGCGGTTGCGGGCGTCGATGCGGGCTTTCATGTCGGAGATGTAGACGCGGCATCCGGTTCCGCGCAGGTGCGATCGCAGTTCGGTGGCGAGGTTGAGCGCGATCGTGACGTGGGCGTCGGTGGCTCCGGCCATGGCGACGATCTGGCCGTCGAAGTATTCGTGTTTGGTGGGGCTGTCGGCCTCGAAGGTGAGGTATTCGTCGGGGGTGAGGTTTGGGGTGTCGTGGGCGAGCATGGCGATTGGTGGGGCTGTTCTTAGATTTCGGTGACGCGATCGAGATGGCGTGGGGAACGGTCAGGCAGCTTGTTGGAGTTCGGCGGCGTACCAGATGGTTTGACCGTCGCGATCGTCTTGGCGCACTAACCCGAGACTTTCGAGGACTTCAAGGGTTTGGGCGATCGCGTCTTGTTTTGTCTTGCCTTTGGCGGAGCCTTTAAATTGGGCGGAGATTTGCAGGGCGGTCCACTCGCCGCCTTGGGTACGGAGCAGGTCGCGGATGGTGGCGATCTGGTCTTTGAGTTTTGTGGGCCATTTTTGTTGTTCGGGCGGGGCGATCGCGGCTTCGTCGGGGGGGAGGTCTACGTCGTCGATCGCGGTTTGGGTGGCGGTTCGATCGGGGGCTTGGTAGTCGGGACGGAGCCAGCGGATGTGGCCGTTGCGTTCTTCTTCGGCGCGTTGGGCGTTGAGTTTGACGAGGCGTTCGAGGATTTGGTTTTCGAGGTGTTCTTTGGCGGTGGGGTCGGTGTGTTGGGTTTCCCAGGATGGGATTAGGTCGTCCCAGCCGTAGGCGCTGAAGGTGGCGCGATCGAGGTCGTCGTGGATTTGTTTGAGGGTGGTGACGAGGGCGCGATCGTTGTATTGGCGGTCTTTGTCGTCGAGGGGTTGGCCTGCTCGGATTTTTTCGAGGAGGTTGTACATGCCGGTGATGGTGATGTCGGGGTGGGTGGCTTGTACGGTTTTGCGGTGGCGATCGAGTTGTTCGCCGAGGGTGCGGATGGTTTGTTTTTGGTGTTCGGTTGGGTCTGGGAAGGGGAAGGGATCGAAGCAGACCGAGTTGTTGTAGCGGGGTCGATCCTCAAGAGTTCCACCTGCGGCAAGTGACCAGACAACGTGGACTTGACTGGAAAGAATCCCCAAAAAACAAGCATCTTGACTTGGTATCGCAACAATTTGCTGGTCTGGCAAAATATCAAAATCTAGAAACACAAAAAATCTGTGCTTTGAAGTTTTGACAGTTGCAATGTAGCGACTTAATCCCTTTATGGCGTCTCGAAGTTCAGGTCGATTCCTTTCAAACAGCCACCAGTTATCGCGAATCTTAGAGTCTCGCTGTGCTATCCGTGATGGTTTGACGTTATCCGTAAGCCACTGATAAGCAAATGGATACTCTCTTCGTAAATCTTCTTCAGCCAACCCAAAGCAGTCAAGGATAGAAATACCTCTTCTTTTCTGAGTAATATCCTTGCCGTTTATATATTTTTTTACGATCTCCATCTCTGATTCTGGAAATCCACTAATATTTGTGTGATTCACAGAAAAGCCAGCGCCGTAAGGCTTCACACCATCAGAGCAGATTTTTGAGTTCGACAGAAGTGATTTAGCTCTACTCAGATCAACGCCAGATCGTAAATCTGAGTTGATTTGATCGACTAAATCAATGTAGAACTGTTCCAGATCTTCGACCAAGCTACACTGACCTATTTGTGATAAGCGACTTTTCTTTTTGGCAGAGTGAGCGGCTGTCATCGCAACTCTCACCGCAGCACCAAGATTTGACCAAGGATGATCTGGGACAGCGTAGAAAATACTTACATACTTAGAGAAATATTCAATAACACTCCTCTGTCTTGTTTGAGATATTGTGTTTGTAGTTATCAAGCCAAATCTTGATATTTTTTTGTCTGCAGTGAGAGAGGCTGAGACGTGCCACCAGTACATCACATAGTCAACCGTGCTGGAAACCTCTTGATAGCAACTCCTCAATGCTTCTGAATATCCATCTCCCAGCACTTCTCGCATAGTTCGATTCCCCAAAAAAGGCGGATTAGAAACAATATAATCAGCCACCGGCCACACCGCAGGCCGCGCATTCAAATATCTGTAAATCGTTCGCCGATCGCTCGGATCCGGAACCTCCTCACCCGTCACCGGATGCACCATCATCCCCCCACCCCACCGCGTCCGCACCTCACCCGTCTTCGCATCAACATCCGGCTCCACTCCGTCATACGCCAATACCGCATCCCGACACTCAATATTCCCAAACGCCCGCAAAATCGGTGTCTGCGGCTGCGTATCCTGATACCGCCGAAAATGCCATTGCAAATACCCAATCCAAATCACCAGATCCGCGATCGCTGCCGCCCGAGGATTAATTTCAATCCCCAAAAACTGCGACGGATTCACCTGATCCAACCCCAACCGCTGCTGCACCACCCCCGTAATATCCGCCAACCGCCCCAACACCTCATCCTCCAGCCGCTTCATCAAATCCATCGTCACGTACAAGAAATTCCCCGTCCCACACGCCGGATCCAATACCTTCACTTCCCGCAACTCCACCAAAAACGCTTCCAGCAGCGCGATCGCCGCATTCCGCTGCTTCGTCTTCGCCGACTGCCCCTTCGCCGCATCAAACTTATCCAAACACACCTCCACCTCCCCCTGCACCAACTGCCACCGCTCCGCCAACGGCTCCATCACCACCGGATTCACCAGCCGCTCCACATAGGCACGCGGCGTATAGTGCGCCCCCAACTTCTTCCGCTCCCGCGTATCCACCGCCCGCTCCAACAGCGTCCCAAAAATCGCCGGTTCCACCCGCCGCCAATCCTTCCGCGCCGCGTCTAGCAACGTCTCGATCTGCTCGCTCGTCAGGTCGAACGCGATCGCATCCTCAAACAGCTTGCCGTTGAAATGCAGGATCGCCCCCTCCATCGGCATCTCCCCGCCCGTATCCATCAACCGCCAAAACGACTCGATCCCCGGCTTAAACTGCCCCGGCGCATCCACGCACTTCTCCAAGAAATCCGTAAAAATCCCCGATCGCAACAGCGCCACATCCTCCGCGAACATCGTAAAAATGCAGCGCATCAGAAACTCCGCAATATCCCCCGCCCGCGCCTGGCCGTGCTGCCCCTCCAACTGCCGCGCCAAATCCGCCAACGGCTCCGCCGCCGCCCGCGTCACCAGCGCCGCAATCCGCTCCGGGTTGCGGTTCTGCGGATTCTCGAAAATATCGACAAACAGCGCGATCGTCTCCGGCTTGGCAAGATCCGCGATCGGCACGCGCCGCCGACTCTCATAGTCGCCATAGTCCGCAAACGTCCCCACCCAAGACTCGCTAAACCCCTGCCAAATCTCGAAATTCCCGCCCACATCGCAGGTAATCACAAACGGCGGTTTTTCCGGCAGCGCCCGCGCGTAATCGATCGCCTGATTGAACGCCTTCTTCATATACTTCCGATGGCTGCCCGTCCCGCGCTTGTTCGCCGACTCGCCCGCCATCTTCGCCTCGAAGACAAAACACCCGCGCTTGAACGCATCGATCTTGCCCGTCTTCCCGCGCCCACCGGGCAACACCATCCGCACCGGCTTCTCGTAACAATACTCGTCCTCGCCGTCCGTCTTCAGCCCCGGCGGCTCGACTCCGATCGCCGCGCACAGCTCGCTAAAAAACGGCTGAAAATTGGCCTCCTCGCTGCCCGTCCTCCCCTGCCACTTCTCGACGAATGCGCGAACGCGCTCGAGCGTTTCCGCCGAAATCGGAGCCGGGCCGAACAGATAGTCAGACATGACGCGAAGCCTCGCGATCGATAAACCTGATTGTCCCATGAGCGCGCTAAAGCCCAGCCCCCAATCCCAGCCCAAACCCGAAGAATTCAGCACGATCCAGGCAGTCCTCAAGGCTCGTCATACCCCACTGCGATCGGCCAAGCCGAACGCGCAACTGCAACTCATCTCAGCCCGTCGATCGAGCTAGACTACAGAACACCAGGAGAACGCCAGAGAAATATCCATGGGCTTCATCGACCCGCGCACCGACTTCGGCTTCAAGCGCGTCTTCGGCTCGCCGAGCAGCACCTCAATCCTGCGGAGCTTCCTCAACGCGATCGTCTATAAAGGCGAGCCGCGCATCGAGTCGCTTGAAATTCTCGACCCATTCCAACAGCCCAGCCTGCCGGACTTCAAGCTGACCATCCTCGACGTGAAAGCGCAGCTCGACGATGGCTCGATCGTCATCATCGAAATGCAGGTCGCCAAAGTCCCGGCATTCCTGAAGCGTATCCTGTTCAACACCACCAAGGCATACACCGGCCAACTCAAAAAAGGCCAGTTCTACTTCGATCTCAAGCCGATCGTCTCCGTCGCGATTACGGACTTCGTGCTATTCGAGGACGACGATCGACCGATCTCGCGCTTCAAAATCCTTAACGAAGAAACCCATGCGGTGTGCAGCGAAGAGTTCCGCTGGATTTTCGTCGAGTTGCCGAAATTTGAGAAAGACTTGCTGGAACTCTCCGACCTGGCCGATCGCTGGATGTACTTTCTGCGCCGAGCCGAAGAGTTAAACCAGGTTCCCACCGAATTCGACGCCGAAAGCGATCTCCGCGATGCCTTTGAAATTGCCAATGAGAGCCAACTGTCACCTGAGGAGCTGGCACTGGTAGAAGCCGAACGCGATCGGCGGTGGCTGCGAATGGGGGAAACCCTCTCAGCTCGTGCGGAAGGACTAGAGCAAGGTCGGCAGCAGGGATTAGAGCAAGGTCGGCAGCAGGGACTAGAGCAAGGACTAGAGCAAGGACTAGAGCAAGGACTAGAGCAAGGACTGGAGCAAGGGCTAGAGCAAGGACGCAACGAAGGACGAACCGAAGGGCTAGAGCAGGGCGAGCGCCAGGCAAGGCTCGCTATCGCCCGAGGGTTGCTGGCCAGCAATACACCAGAGATCGTGAGTCAAATAACGGGACTGTCGCTAGATGATGTGCGGAGCCTGACTGAAGGAAACTGATACCAAACCTAAGCTCGCAACCTTGCCTACCGGCCTCAAACCCGATCCCATGCGATCGGCAGCAGCTATCCGATCTTCACTATTCGATTTTCCGCACTTCTTGCGTCGCTGCCGCTACCGCCGGGTCTAGCGTCAAAATCGCCACCGACTCCACGTGCGATGTCTGCGGGAATAAATCCACCGGCTGCACGCGATCGAGCGAAAACAGCCCGTCCTCGCACAGCAGCTTCAGGTCGCGCGCCAGGGTCGCCGGTTTGCAGCTTACGTAGCCGATGCGCTTCGGCTTCAGGCGGCGCAGCGCGTCGATCGCCGCCGGGTCGCAGCCTTGGCGCGGCGGGTCGAGTACCACCGCATCCACTTCGCCAAACAGCCGATCGCTCGCCACCTGGAACAGGCGATCCTCCACGCGCCCAGAGTAGAACGAGGCGTTTTCGATACCGTTGGCTAGGGCGTTGGCTTCGGCGCGATCGACCGATCGCTCGTGGACTTCGATGCCGATCGCCTGTTTGACTGCCTTCGCCAGCGGTAGCGTCAGCGTTCCGATCCCGCAGTAAGCATCGAGGAGCGACTCGTCCGGCTGCAAGGCCAGACCTTCGATTAGCGTTTCCACCAGGATCTCTGCCGCCTCGGTATTCACCTGAAAAAACGTATCGGCTCCCAGCTCCAGATTCAGTCCCGCAAAGCGCTCGTTGAGGACGCCCGACCCGGCGACGGTGTAGGTCTCTGCCCCAAAGATTGCATTGGTCTTCTTGGGATTGAAGTTCACCGTAACGCCCACCAGACCGGGGAACTCCTCGAGCCAGCGTTCGGCTTGTTCTTCCAGGCCCGCCAGCTTGCCGCCGCGCGTCACCAGCGTCAGCAGCACTTCGCCCGTGTGCCGCCCGATGCGAAGACCGATGTGGCGAACTTCCCCCTGGTGTTTTTTCTCGTCGTAAATCGGCCAGTTGCGTCCGGCGATGTCGTGTTTGACCTGCTGCAAGATGTCGTCAAACGACTCCGGCTGGACGAGGCAGCGGTTGATATTGACGATTTTGTGCGAGCCCTTTTGGTAGTAGCCGATGCGGAGGCGACCGTCTTCGCTGCGATTGACCGGATATGTGACCTTGTTGCGGTAGTGCAGGGCTTGGCCGGTGGTTTTGACCGGTGCGACGGGCGGCGCTTCGAACCCGCCGATGCGCTGGAGTGCCTGGACGACCTGCTGGTATTTTGCGCCGAGCTGGCCGCCCTGGCCGCCGCGATCGTCAGCGCGATCGGAAACCTCGGGATTATGGGTGATGTGCTGCCACTGGCAGCCGCCGCATTTATCGGCAACGATGCAGGGCGGACGCTGGCGATCGGGCGATGGCGTCACAATTTTTAACAGCTTGGCATTCGCAAACGCGCGCTTGACGCGCACTAGCCGCACCAGGGCGCGATCGCCGATCGCCGTTTGCGGCACGAACACGACGCGATCGTTCCAACGCCCGACCCCGTCGCCGCGATCGCTGAGGTCGGCTACATCAACGACCAGCGTTTCGCCTTGCTTCCAGTTGCCCGGAGCGGAACCGCTGGCGGCTTTGGCGGACTCAAAATTGTCGTTATCGCCGCGCGCGTTGGGCTGCATCTGAGACATCTGTTCCGCCAAACTCATAAAGTCGATAGACTATAACCTTAGTATTCCCGAACAACTTTTTTAAATCATGAGTGTTGTTAGTCAAGTCATTCTGAAAGCTGACGACGACCTGCGCTATCCGAGTGCTGGCGAACTTCAAGGTATTCAAGCGTTTTTTCAAACCGGTCAGCAGCGCTTTCGTATCATCGAGACGCTGACGGAAAATGAGAAAAAGATCGTCGCCAAGGCAAGCCAGGAACTCTGGAAGCTTCGTCCCGAGTACATCGCGACGGGCGGTAACGCCGCTGGCACCCGCGAGCGCAACCAGTGCTTGCGCGACTACACCTGGTACTTGCGCCTGGTGACCTACGGTGTGCTGTCCGGCAGCAAAGACCCGATCGAGTCGATCGGCATCATCGGCGCGCGCGAGATGTACAACGCGCTGGAAGTTCCGATGGACGGCATGGCGGAAGCGATGCGCTGCCTGAAGGAAGCGTCGCTCGGTCTGCTCAGCGATGAAGACGCTGTCGAAACCGCGCCCTACTTCGACTACATCATCCAAGAGATGGCGACTGCGTAGATTTTCCTCGCGCGCGATCTGCCCTTCCGGCGCTCGGCGATGGATTCCCCGCCAAGGCCGTCAATATTCCCCGTCTGCCTCTCTTCTGCAAGTTGCGCGAGAGGCAGTCTTTTTTTTGCATTTTTGATTTCGGGATATCTGGGTGCTGTCCTGCTTGCCCGGAGACCGCACTTCGACAGGCTCTGCGCTCACACGTTCGACTCCGCTCGGTGTTCATTGGCGGAGCTGCGCGAGGAGCTGCTGGGTAATGGGGTGGTCGGAGAGTTCGGCGGTGCGGTTTTGCCGGATCGCGGCCTGAATCAAGTTCGCCAAACTCTGCCGCGAGCCTTGCGTCTTGGGATGCGCCTCGCCCAGCACCTGCGCCCAAATCAGCAGCGATCGCACCAGCAGCCGTTCCGCCTCGCCCCAGCGATCTTGGTAGTAATACAGCACCGACAAATTGTTGAGGCTTAGGGCGGTAGAGGGGTGGTCGCTGCCCAGTTGCCGTTCCCTGATGTCGAGGGCGCGTTGGAAGAGC
>ERZ1740067.1990-NODE-1990-length-13063-cov-6.492851_pt1 | contig 13063 bp, 14 predicted proteins | sample MGYA00581736_ERZ1740067 | MGnify/ENA primary metagenome ERZ1740067 (study PRJEB43018, sample SAMN04849236) | marine metagenome | isolation source: floating plastic debris | place: Pacific Ocean | collected 2008-08-27 | study: EMG produced TPA metagenomics... | reverse complement strand
GACAAGATCATCATCATGACCGACGCCGATGTCGACGGCGCGCATATCGCGTCGCTGCTGATGACGTTCTTCTTCACCCAAATGCGCCCGATGATCGACGCGGGCCACCTATACCTCGCCTGCCCACCACTCTTCCGGCTGCCCCAAGGGGCGAAACGCGTCTATTGCCTTGATGAGGCCGAACGCGACGAGTGGCTTGAAAAGGGCGTCGGCGGCAAAGGCAAAATCGACGTCAGCCGCTTCAAAGGCTTGGGCGAGATGGACGCGAAGGACCTCAAAGAGACGACGATGGACCCCGCCTCCCGCAAGCTGATCCGCGTGACGATTGACGAGGACGAGCCCGGAGAGACCGGCGATCTGGTCGAGCGGTTGATGGGCAAAAAGCCGGAGATGCGGTTCCAGTATATCCAAGCGAACGCGCAGTTCGTTGAGGAGTTGGATGTTTGAGGGTCGATCAGCTACGAGTGAAGGCCTCGGTCCTGTCCTGGTCGAATCTGCGTCCACTTCTTAGGGGGATTGGACCGAAGGCTGCGATAGCCTTTCCAGCCCTTGGCTATCTAGTAATTTTCAATGACCAAGTCGCTAAGCAATTGGACTTTGAAAGTATAACCGGCGGAAGTGGAACGCTACTTTTAACAAACGAAGTTCGGCTACAGTGCCTATATTTCGGCTTCCTTTTTCTATCTGGTGCGGCAGCGTGGTTTAACCTTAGAGCTCCCAAATCGGTCACTGTCGCAGGAGACAAAATAGCGTTTCGAAGCTACGCATTCGCAAATTTTAACGTCTTTGACTATGTTCAAACCTATTTGAGTTTAGAGAGAAAATACGGCTACGGAAAATTCGATGATACTGCGTTTTCAAAAACCGAGCTTTATCAGTTTCTCGATCTCGCCACAGCAGGACACGCCGAGTCTGCTCATACACTTGAGGATGACGAACTCTGGTTTTTGATCGCCGACGTATCAGAACCGGAAGCTGCAATCCGAACTTGGAGAGAGTTTTTGGGTGCCTTACTTGATGCGAAGTATGACTATGACCAATTCGCCCAACGAACAGAAGCTAAGTATATCTCCGCGCTATGTCTCTTAGCTTTGGTGCTGTTAGCTATTCCATCGATAGACGTGTTCGTGTCAGTAGTCGCCGACATTCTCGGAATTCTCAAATAACCAAATACATTTCAGTTCGATAGCTTCGACGCACTTCGCATTGCAGCCCCGTAACCGCCCGCACAGGGCGAGTGCGGCGTTCACTTAAAGCGACGTCATTCACGATCACTCGCAAGCAATCCCATCGCCGTCACGATCCAGCCCATATACATCCGGCCCGACAACCTGCACCGGGCCACGGACGTAGGCTGGTCCGTTCCCGCTCCCGCCCGCGCAGTCCACGTCAGACGCAATCGGCACACATGCGCCGCGATAGCTGTTATGGCATTGCTGGGCAAAAGCAGGGGTGATGGTAGTAATAGCGAGTGTGGCACTCAGGCCAGCAATCATAAAAGACTTCATAAAAATGCTCCGTTAACCAATTATTAATTAAGGTTAACGAAGCGGATTTTCAATGAAAGGGCGCGAAGTAGGCCTCTATGGGGTTAAAACTAGCGCAGAACCAACCCACTCAACTCCGCTCTAATCGCCGTCTCCGTATCATCGCTATCCGCCGACACCGCGACCCCGACCAACGCGTCGGGCGAGCCGCCAAACGCCTTCGCGTAGTCGGCGGCCAGATCAACATTCTCAGAGAAAGACCCCGTCCCGGCACCACGCCGGATCAGCGTCTTGCCGCGTGTGTCCAGATACGGCGAGGCTAGTACCTGCCCGCGGCTGTGGTTTCCACCCCAGACGTAGACCAGCATCCGCGCGTTCTTGTTGCCCAGAAGCGAGCGCAGGCGCGGGTTCGGCCCCGCCCGCTCGGCAGATGCGCGGTCCATAAAGACGAAATACAGCGCCATGTTGCGGTCGTCGCCGCCTTTCACCCGCAGGTCGGTGGGCGGGACCGATTGTGCGACGCTCCAATTCCACGACGCGGCGCGTTTGTCCCACATGTCCTGGCCCAGCGCGGCATAGGCGACCGACACGCCCATGTCGGACGCGATGCCCAAAGACGCACCGCGGAAGGCGTAGTCATTGTCAGCGGTCCGGAAGAACTTTTGCTCTTTCCAGCCTTGGCCGAAGCTGACCGGACCGGCAAGAGCGGTCGAGGCGAGGGTTGCGATCAAGAGGCTGGCGGGCACAAGATGTGAAAGGCGACATGTCATGGCATCGTCTATAACGGGACGGTCGCACACACGGCACACACATCTGCGCGAGGCAGCGTTACCCGATCATCGCAACCGGCTCTGCATCTGCGCGCATCATCTGGCGCTGCATTGCAAAGAACCACTCAAGACAGCCGTAATGCAAATCGGCAATCTCTGGCACAGCCATCATCTTGTGAAGCCACTCGAGCCGCGCTTCACGCGTGGCTTGCAGGGTGAAATCAGCGGCACGGTTTACGTTGTACTTCTTGTACTTACCCGTCCCCGGGCGGCGACGCTCATCGCTGCCCTTGTTGCAGGACCCGCGGTGCACTTTCATCCGCGACAGGTCCCAGCTTTTAACCATGAAGTGCGCGACATAGGCGCCCTCCCAAGTCAGTGTCTCGGGCACGAAACGATACCCTGTATTGCGGGCGTTATAGAGCCGGTCATTGGGAAGGATTTTCCCTTCGGCGTTCACAAGGCGCAGTTCGTCACTAGGTTTGCTCGGGCCTTTGGGCATGTGTGGCGTGGTGTGCTCAAAGACATCGGCGCGGAAAACCGTCTTGTGGGCCGTGGCATTTGAAAGCGCATCCTCGCATGACCAGAATGCATCCGTAACAAGCCCGCCATCCCATGTCCGGCGTCCGTTATTGCCAAAGTTTTTCCAGCATATCGCAATCGCATCGTTTGCCTCGTGACTGCGAAGGAAGGGCTTGAACTGGCCATCGGCGCTGCGGATGTTCACGAATTCATCGGGGTCGATATGCATCAACCAATCACTGTTGCGGGCCTCCGGCTGCTCCATGACGCGGGCCATGCCGCGTTGATGGATGGTAAACCCGGGGGCCGGGGCAGAATTGTCCAGATGCGTCAACGGAAAGTGCCGCGCCACCGCGTCCAGAAGGGCATCAGAGCCATCCTCGCAATCATTGGTTCCGATCACCACATGATCCACACCGATCGCGTAGTTATGGGCGAGCCATTCCAAAAGGAACATGCCTTCGTTCTTCGCGATCGCAATGATCGTAAGTCTGGGGTCTGTCATACTGTCTGCCTTTGTGCAGGTTCACTGCGACCTGCTTGTGGCCAGCGTGAAAGTTGCAGCCCCTTCCTGCAACATCTTGTTTCAGTGACACAATTTAACAACCGCCAAGTGTGACGAGACCGCCACATGGTAGATCATTCAATTTTGGATACTTTCCAAATATCGTACCAGATCAACCATGGCGGGGCTAGTAAGGATCGGTGTGCCGTCTGGCGCACTTAGCGCGGCACTTCCACCGCCGTCCAGATAAGGTCCAAAGATCGGCATCGGGCCACCGTGGGCGATCATCGGATCACGCCCGTCGATCTGAAAAACCACGCGAACCACAGGGAAGACGCCATCATTTCCGGCAGAAAGCTGCGTCAAGTCAGGCGGTTGCACAGCAAGAGCGGGCACCATTGGTCCGCCACCGGTTGCGTCGATGCCATGGCACGCCGCGCAGACATCAGCGTAAAGCAGTTTGCCCGCGTCGACATTCTGCGCCATTGCAGGGGCTGCCAGAAGAAGGGCCAAACCAAGAATGAAACGTCGCATTGCAATCCTCTCTGTTGTGATCAGGCCAGTCTAGCAGGCTGTAGAGGGCCCGCTTTGATCCGGATCATGAACGGGGTTGCGCGTAACCTCGCACTGCCCGACAACGTGTGCGGAGGAGGACACCATGCCATTCTTTGCCCTGACCATGCTGGTTGCCGGGATCGGAATTCCGGTTTTGGCCGCATTGAATGCGGCTTTGGGTGCGCGGATCGGATCGCCTGCAAGCGCGTCTGTCGTGCTGTTTGCAGTCGCGTTCCTGTGCGCACTGGTTGTCGCAGTAACGCAAGGGCCAAGCGCTTTGGCAAAGCTCGCGGCGGCACCCAAACATCTGCTTTTGGCAGGCGTTCTGATTGCCTTTTACGTGCTCACGATCACCGCGATTGCGCCACGTTTCGGGGTCGGCAACGCAGTGTTTTTCGTTTTGCTGGGGCAGTTGATCTCGGCTGCGGCAATTGATCATTTCGGGCTGTTTGGGGCACAGGTTTCCGCACTTTCACCCCTGCGTGCCGCGGGAATCGCGCTTATGGCGGCCGGGGTCTTTCTTACGCAGAAAGCCTAAGCGCAAGGCTCCACAACGAGTCGGGCACATCGACTTCTTCCATGGCTGTGCGGTGTGCGCCCGGGATGCGTGCGCCTTCCTGTGCCTCCACCGCGTCAATCACGCGCGCCATACGAACAGCAAAATCCGGCGAGACCGTAGGGTCTAGGATCAGGTAGGTCTGACCCAACCCGTGCGGTGGCCCGTCGGGAAGTTTGAGGCCGCCTACATCAAGCGAATTGACCGAGCCGGTGAGGGCTGCGGCCATGACCTCTCCCATCAGGCCGAACCCCCAGCCTTTATAGCCGCCCGTGCTCACAAGAGAGCCTTGAAGGGCCGCGTCAGGGTCTGTCGTGGGCTGGCCGTTCTCGTCGCCCGCCCACCCAAGTGGGATTTGCTCCCCCGCGGCTTTGGCCATCGTGATCTTGCCCAAAGCAACGGCAGAGGTCGAGAAGTCGAACTGCATCACCGGCGCACCCGGTCCCGGCACGGCCATCGAAATCGGGTTGGTGCCGATCACCCGCGTCTTGCCCCCCGGAGGTGCCACAATGGGCGAGGCGTTTGTGAAACCGATGGCAATGAAACCGGCTTGAGCGATCTGTTCGGTGAAGTAACCCAGTGACGTGCAGGTGTGGGCGTGCGCCACGGCCAGCGTCGCGGTGCCGTTCGTCTTCGCAGCCTCCAGCGCTGTCGGCAGCGCGCGGGTAAAGGCCGGTTGGGCAAAGCCAAAGCGCGCATCGGATTTGATAAAACCGGGGCGAAGGGTTTGCACGTCGGGTGCCACATTGCCGTCCACCCGGCCCGATTTGAGCTGAATGCAGTAGCTTTCCAGATAGTAGAGCCCACAAATGATGTTCCCTAACGCCTCAGCCCGCGCGACGGCTTTGGCGACCTCTTCTGCGACCCATGGTGCAGCCCCGTGGTTGCTGAGCGCTTTGCGGCTGGTCTCGTAAATTTCGGTGACGGCGATTTGAGGCATGTCAGGTACTCAGATGACCCTGATCCAAGCGCAGGACGCGGTCCATCCGCGCGGCAAGATCAAGGTTATGGGTTGCGATCAGAGCAGACAGGCCGGTGGTGCGCACAAGCTCCATCAAAGCCTCGAAAACACGGTCCGAGGTGGCGGGATCAAGATTGCCCGTCGGCTCATCTGCCAGAAGCAATTGCGGTGTGTTCGCCAGCGCCCGGCAAAACGCGACGCGCTGCTGTTCGCCGCCGGACAAGGCGGCAGGGCGGATTTCGGCGCGGTGTTCCACGCCCACGCGGGTCAGCAATTCGGTTGCGCGGGCGTGCGCTTTGGTTTTGGACACGCCGTTGGCAAGCTGTGGTAAAACGATGTTTTCCGCTGCGGTGAACTCCGGCAACAGGTGGTGAAACTGGTAAACAAAGCCGACGTTTTCGCGTCGCGCAGCGGTGCGACGACGGTCCGACAGCTTGGTCAGATCGGTGCCCGCGATTTCAACAGTGCCCGCGTCAGCCGTGTCCAGCAGACCGGCAATATGCAGAAGCGTGGATTTGCCCGCACCGGACGGCGCCACAAGCGCCACAACTTCGCCCTTGCCAACCTCCAGATCAAGGCTGCGCAACACGCTCACCTCATTGGATTGACCCTTGTTATAAGCCTTTTCGATACCCGTCAGGCGGAGCGTCACATCACTCATACCGCGACGCCTCAACCGGGTTCAGCCGCGCTGCGCGACGTGCCGGAAAGATGGTCACGATGAACGACAGCCCCAGCGACAGACCCACTGCCGAAAGCACATCGCCCAGCTGCAATTTGGCGGGCAACGCATAGATCCCGCGGATCGACGGATCCCAAACACCACCGCCGGAAATCATATTCACCACGCTGAAAATCGGGTCGATGTAGATGGCAAAAAGGCAGCCAAGAATGACACCCAACGCCGTGCCGATGAGCCCCGTGAATGCGCCACAAATGAAAAAGACCCGCAGCAAAGACCCTTCGGTCAGCCCCATGGTGCGCAAAATTCCGATATCGCGCCCTTTGTTTTTCACCAGCATAATCAAGCCACTGATGATGTTCATCGCGGCAATCAACACGAGGATCGACAGGATGATGAACATCACGTTGTCTTCAATATCCAGCGCGCGCAGGAAGCTGCCCGACGCGTCGCGCCACGTCCACAAAAGCGCGCGTTCGCCGCCCGCTTGCAGCAGCGGCAAGGTCAGATCGTCGATCGCCTCTGGCTCTTCGACCATGACCTCCAGCTCGTCAGCCACGCCATCACGGTTGAAGTAAAGCTGCGCCTCTTCAAACGGCATATAGATGCGCGTGCGGTCAATATCATAGCGTCCCGCGGTGAAGATATAGACCACCTCATAGGCGTTCACGCGCGGGCTTGTCCCAAACGCAGTTTTCACCCCGTTGGGCGAGATCAACTTGATCCGGTCGCCCACCCGCAGCCCCAGTTCGCGCGCGATGCCCGACCCGATAGCGACGCCTTCGGTGAACCGCGCGATGTCGCCCTCGGACACCTCAGGATTGGCCACGCGCGGGATCGTGTTCAGGTCCGGTCCAGAGATACCAAAGACCTGCACACCGGAGTTGTTCTGCCCCGCATTGGCCATCACCTGCCCCTTCACCAAAGGGGCAACGCGCGTCACGCCGGGGATCGCGCGAATACGCTCGGCCATCGCCTCATAGTCGTCGATGGTGCGCGATTGGACGCCAAACTCGTTCACAACGGTCGAGTTATAGACCGTCACATGCGCGTTCGCGCCCAGGATCGTATCGACAAATTCGGCCCGAAACCCCGAGCGTACCGCAAGCGTCGCAATCAACGCGAAGACGGCCAAAGTGATGCCAATCAGGCTGATCCACGTCATCGTGCTCACACCACCCTCGGCGCGTTTGGCGCGCAGGTAACGCCACGCGATCATCCATTCGAACGGGGCGAAAGGTGCTGTTTTGCCAGCCATCATTGTCCTCAAACTGCTCGGCGGGACCGTGCGGGGTTTGGGCCGAATGGTCAAGACATAGGGGCGTTATCCAGACGGTAGGTGGATGGTGAACCGCGCCCGGATCGCCTGATCGACATCCGCCGGCAAGCGGCATTGGCTGCCTTGCGCCAAAATCGCCTCCATCCGCGTGGTCGCGTTTTCCAGCAGGTCGGGCTTGCCCACCTCCTCCCATTCTTTGGGGGAAGATCGGTCCGCGGTCTCGGGATAGATGTATTCGGTCTGCATCAGCCGCAAGGTCTGATCGCTGCCCAGATAATGGCCGGGCCCACCGATACAGGTGGCGCGCATTGTCTCAAGACCAAGGGTGTCATCATTCACTTCAATGCCGCGCACACAGCGCAGCGCCTGCCCCAGAAGATCATCGCCAAGCACAAGAGATTGCTGACAAAATCCCAACAGCGACGCATGCATCCCCGCCGCTTCATAAACCATGTTCAGTCCCGAAAGCCCAGCCATCACGTTCGACATCGCCTGCTCCCATCCGGCTTGCATGTCGGGCAGCTTGGCATCCGCGATCCCCGCCGCAGCGCCGCAAGGCAGCCCGTAAAAGCGGCCCATCTGCGCACAGCCTGCGGTCAGCAACGCTTGCTCTCCCGATCCGCCAGACATCGCGCCGGTGCGCAAATCACTGACAAAGGGCCATGTGCCAAAGACCGCCGGGTGCCCCGGTGCCAGCGCGTTTACATAGACAACCCCAGCCAGACATTCCGCAACCGCCTGCACGATGGCCCCTGCGATGGGCGCGGGTGCTGTGGCCCCCGCTTGCCCGGCGGACAACAGCAAAACAGGCATCCCGCCGCGGATCACCGCCTCCATCGTTTCGCAGGATTCGGTGGCGAACTTCATCGGCGGCACCACAAAGCAGTTCGAGTTCAGCACGAAAGGCCGCGCGCGCCACGCCGCCTCGGACCCCGCGATCATGTGGAGAAGTTCAAGGATATCATCGCAAAAGTCAGGCTCGGAGATCGAGGTGCCGATATGCTTGGTCGTGCCGCTCACACAGGCATAGATCGTGTTCAAATCCATCTCGCGGTTGTCGGCGATATCGCGAGCCACCATCGGGCGTTGCAAGAAGTGGATGTTGTCGAGGCGGTCCACCAAGCACGCCGCATCATAGAGGTCTTGCAGCGTACTGATCCGGTAATCCCCGGTCACCGGGTCGGCGATATGCACCGCAGCACCTGCCGTTCCGTAATGCACCTTGGTGCCCGACAGATTGAGATCGTGCACCGGGTTCCGTGCGCAAAGTGTCAGGTCTTTCGCCGCAATCGCCAGCATGTCTTCGACCAAGGCGCGCGGAAAGCGCAAGCGGCCGTCGTCGCCAAGGATTGCACCCGCTCTTGTCATCACGTCGACCCCGCTTTGAGGCGCATCGGCCAGGCCAATCGTTTCAAGCGCGGTCAGCGCGGCCTCGTGAATACGGGCAATTTCAGCATCCGAAAGCGGGTTATAGCGCCCCCCTTCAAGGCCTGCGCGAACAGGGCGGACGTCTTCGGTCAGCGGGGCGGCGCGCTGCGCATGGCGGGCGGCGCGGCCTCCGGAGCGGCGGGGTTTCAACTCGTTCATATCGGTATCTCCAAAAGGTCTGAGGGCGTCGAAAGGCTCAGATCAAAGGAGCGCCGCGCGCGGCACGGCCACGTTGGGCACCGATGGTGCGGATTGTCAGTATCAGGCGCCAATAAGTCTGCATGGCGGTCCTCCCTTCTTGGAAGACTGCCACGAAAACCGACGCGCGCGCGCCTAAACGCGACAAAGCGTCGTTTTCAGCCTGCGCAGAGAAAGGTTTTCCGAAACGCGTTCAAAACTCTTTCAAAGAGAGTCAGCCCTTTTTTAGAGCGATGCGTAAATTTTCGCAACCTTTTCAACGGCCTGTTCCGGCGGCAGCTCTTCGCTTTCCCCCGTACGACGGCTGGTCAGCTCAACCACACCGTTCTTCAAACCGCGCGGCCCAACCGTGATCCGCCAAGGCAAACCAATCAGGTCCATTGTCGCGAACTTGCCGCCGGCCCGCTCGTTGCGGTCGTCATAAAGCGGCTCAAGCCCGAGTGCGGTCAGCGATTTGTAAAGCGCCTCACACGCCGCGTCGGCCTCCTCATCGCCTTGCTTGAGGTTCACAATCCCGCAATGGAACGGCGTGACCCCTTCGGGCCAAATGATGCCCTTGTCGTCATGGCTGGCCTCGATGATCGCCCCCAGCAGACGCGACACGCCAATGCCGTGGCTGCCCATGTGGACCGGCACCCGCTCGCCTTTATCGTTCACAACATTGGCCCCCATCGCATCAGAATACTTGGTGCCAAAGTAAAAGATCTGGCCCACTTCGATCCCGCGCGACGTTTTGCGTCGATCCTCAGGAATGGCATCGAATATAGCCGCATCATGGGTCTCGTCCGTCCGCGCGTAGGGCGTGGTCCATTCGTCCACGATCGCCTTGCACGCATCCCAATCGTCGTAATCAACCGCGCGGTCGCCAAAGGTCAAATCGGTGATCGCGCTGTCATAGAACACCTCGCTTTCACCCGTGTCCGCAAGGACCAGAAACTCGTGCGTGTCATCGCCGCCAATCGGGCCACTATCTGCGCGCATCGGGATCGCTTGCAGGCCCATCCGCTCATAGCTGCGCAGGTAGCTGACCATGTGGCGGTTATAGGCATGCATCGCGCTGTCATAGTCGATGTCGAAATTATAGCCGTCTTTCATATAGAACTCACGGCCCCGCATCACGCCAAAACGCGGGCGGATCTCGTCGCGAAACTTCCACTGGATATGGTAAAGCGTCAGTGGCAGGTCCTTGTAGCTGCCGACATGGCTGCGGAAAATATCCGTAATCAGCTCTTCATTGGTCGGCCCATACAGCATATCGCGACCATGTCGGTCCGACATACGCAGCATTTCCTCGCCGTAATCCTCATAGCGCCCGCTTTCGCGCCATAGGTCCGCCGATTGCAGCGTCGGCATCAGCATCGGGATGTGTCCTGCGCGGATTTGTTCTTCATGCACAATGTTCTCGATGTTCTTGAGAACCTTGAAGCCCATCGGCAGCCACGAGTAAATCCCGGCGCTGGCTTGCTTGATCATGCCCGCCCGCAACATCAGCCGGTGGCTGACAATCTGCGCCTCGGCGGGGTTTTCTTTCAAAACGGGCAGGAAATAGCGGCTTAGGCGCATCGACGGTCATCCAGTGTGAAACAAAGCGTTCCAAGCGGTGTAGACCCGCCTGCTGCCGCACACAAGATATCACGCAAGATAACAGGTGCGTCAGACGGGTGAACCGATCCGATGCCCCTACGTAAACCCTTTCACATGCAAAGAGCATGGTTTGCAAAACAAAGGTAAGAACGATGAAAAACATCTTCAAGATCACGGTTGCCGCTGCCGCTTTCGCCGCAACCACAGCCAACGCTAATACGGTTGTTGATATCGCCGCGGGAGACGAGCGGTTCAGCACCCTCGTGGCCGCCGTGACCGCCGCCGGTCTGGCCGAAACGCTCTCCGGCCCCGGCCCGTTTACCGTCTTCGCGCCCGTCAATGATGCCTTCGCTGCCCTGCCCGAAGGCACCGTGGAAACCTTGCTTGAGCCCGAAAACAAGGACCAACTGACCAATGTGCTGCTCTATCATGTGGATGACCGCAACCTGAGTGCGGCGCAAATCCCCGCCGGGTCGAACTTTTTCAAGCCGATCCTCGCGACCGAGCGGACCTGCATCACCAAAGGCGCGAACGGCGTCTCCATCGCTGATGGTACGGGCGAAAGCGCAAACGTCATCATCGCCGACATTCAGGCCGATAACGGCGTGATCCACGTGATCGACAAAGTTCTGCTGCCCGGTACACGGCCTACTTGTCACTAAAACCGCCGCTCCGCCGGCCCTGCTGGCGGAGCACCCTTGCAAGCCCGACCGCAACGCGCAATGTAGATCGTAACCGGATATGTTGAGGCGCTCATGGGCTTACCCGTCGAACAACAAGCGAAATACTGGGGCATCGCCACGGCGGTGCTCTTCGTCATCATGTGGTTTCTGGGCGATGTGATCCTGCCCTTTGTTCTGGGAGGCGCACTGGCCTATTGCCTGGACCCCATCGCCGACCGTCTTGAGAAAATGGGCCTCAGCCGGATCGCGGCAACCATTCTGATTACGCTTGTTGCGCTGGTGATCTTTACAATCCTGATCCTGCTGGTGGTGCCTACACTGATCCAGCAAGCGGGTGCGCTGATCCGATCCGCGCCCGAGATTTTCAACAATCTGCAAACCTTCCTGGCCGAGCGTTTCCCCTCCATCATGGTTGAGGACAGCACGATCCGGCAGCAGCTTTTGAAAATCGGCGCAGCCATTGAATCGCGCGGGGCCGAGTTGCTGAATACTGTTGTGACCTCCGCTGCCGGGCTGGTGAATATCCTTATTCTGGTCGTGATCGTGCCAGTGGTAACATTCTATCTACTGCTCGATTGGGACAACATGACCGCCAAGATCGACGATCTGCTGCCGCGGGATCACGCACCGACCGTGCGCCACTTGGCCAAAGAGATCGACAAGACCCTCGCCTCGTTTATCCGCGGTCAAGGCACCGTCTGTCTGATCCTTGGGACCTATTACGCCGTGGCGCTTATGGTGATCGGGCTGAACTTCGGCCTTGTCATCGGCTTCATAGCGGGGCTGATTTCGTTCATACCTTACGTTGGTGCCATCGTCGGTGGCGGCCTTGCGCTAGGCCTTGGGATCTTCCAGTTCTGGGGTGAATGGTACATGCTCGCTGCCGTCGCTGCGATCTTCTTTTCGGGCCAGATGGTTGAGGGCAACGTTCTGACACCGAACCTCGTGGGATCCTCCGTGGGCCTGCACCCGGTATGGCTGCTTTTTGCATTGTCCGTTTTCGGGATGCTCTTTGGCTTTGTCGGCATGCTGGTTGCCGTCCCGGTGGCCGCGATGATCGGCGTCTTGATCCGCTTTGCGATCAGCCAATACAAAAGCGGGCGCTTGTATAACGGCATGACTGGGCACGAGACACCTCAAGACGACGCCGCCGAGTAAGATATGGCCCAACAGCTGACCTTCGATCTGCCCGGAAAACCGGCGCTGGGGCGTGGTGATTTCTACGTCTCACCCGCCAATGCTGTGGCGGTCGCAACGCTTGAGACCCCCGCCCTTTGGCCCAACGGGAAGCTGGTTCTGACAGGCCCTGAAGGCGCGGGCAAAACGCATCTTGCCCATGTCTGGGCGCACGAGACCGGTGCCAAGATCATCGAAGCGACAGCGCTTGCCGATGAGGATATCGACGCCCTCGCCATCACTCCCATTGCTGTTGAGAACGCGGACCTCATCACGCAAAATCCTACTGCGCAAACAGCGCTTTTTCATCTGCACAACCGCATAGCGGAACGTGGCCTACCGCTGCTCCTGACGGCCGCGGTCTCTCCGATCCAGTGGGGGCTCACCCTGCCCGATCTCGCCAGCCGGATGCAGGCCACGAACACCGTTGCGATTGAGCTGCCCGATGATGATCTGCTCAGCGCTGTGCTACTCAAACTTTTTGACGACCGCCAGCTTAAGCCCGCGCTTAACGTGATCACCTACCTGGCGCGCAATATGGACCGCTCTTTCGCGCAAGCCGGTGCCATCGTCGCCGCTATGGACGCCGAGGCGTTGCAGTCGGGTCGGGAAATCAATCGTAGCTTGGCCGTTGATATACTGGACAAAATCGCCACATCAGGTGCATAACTGTCACT
>ERZ1740067.1989-NODE-1989-length-13064-cov-7.151510_pt1 | contig 13064 bp, 9 predicted proteins | sample MGYA00581736_ERZ1740067 | MGnify/ENA primary metagenome ERZ1740067 (study PRJEB43018, sample SAMN04849236) | marine metagenome | isolation source: floating plastic debris | place: Pacific Ocean | collected 2008-08-27 | study: EMG produced TPA metagenomics... | reverse complement strand
GCAGGATATTTTTGCCAGTCTCCAGTTGAATAGAAAATTGATTGACTGAAATGAGTGTTTGTCGCCAAGGCTTTTTGTCAAAGATTAGAAAGTCAAGCGGAAGACATCTGCAAACATCGCTTTTTTACCGAGTAGACGCGCTTCGCTAGGCGCATCATAAACAACGATGAGGGCTTTGTCGTAGCCCAGGCAAGGCATAAGAGCCAATCCTTCAGCATGATCTACGCCTGGAACGAAAGGAAGATCGAACAGTACTCTTAAATCGTTTTCGGATTGTTCCCAGATGGTGTCTTTGCTATGAGCCAACAGATTTTTGAGCTGGAATACCTGCGTGGCTCCTTCTAGCTGCATGGTGGCTCCGGCAAGAATGATCAAGTTGTTATCGTCGAGGCAGAGTTCGCGAATGCCGAGGCCGTTTAGGTTAACAAAGTGCTTGCGATAGAATTCATTGTTGTCGCCGATGGCTTTGAGGTCCAGGATGCCGGGTTCTTTTTCTTCGACTTCAAGCTCAAGGATGACCGCTCGCCCGCGGAGAACAGGTCCACGCAGTCCGAGGAATACCCGTTTGCCGTAAACGGCGAGGCCTTCGATGTCGAAGCCATTATCTTTTGAAGGAATTTGCGCTTCGATAAAAGGCCCTAGATGCTTGTCTTTGATGAGGGCATCCATGAGCTGGTTGTATGGGCTCGTTCTGCGGAGTGTCGCGGCAGTGAGGGGAGAGGCCGTGCTTTGATGGGATTTTACCGGCTGGCCATTGACGATGGGGACACGTGAAAGTTGGTATCGGTTGGGTTCTGATTCGACTTCTGAGAGCGATTGAATGTCTTTTTCGGCTTTGTTTCCCTTGGGCTTTTTGCGTTTAGTGCTGTGCGATCCCACAAGCCACAGATAGCCTTCTGAATAGTCCATGGCTTCGATGTCTATTTCTGAGTCTTGGTCAAAGAGCTCAACAAAGTCGGATGACTGAAAGCTTTTGTGTTGACCGTAAATACAGGGGGCGATGGGAGAAAGGCGTTCGACGGAGAGGAGTTCGTCGGAGCCAAGCCACATACTGCCATCGGGAGTGAATGTGATCGCAGAAATCTCCTGAATCAAATCATCCGATTCACTGTCGAATTGCAGCAAAACGCGACTAAGCAAAAAACTATCCGTCATTTTGATTTTGTGATTTGTTGGACTTAAGTCTAGGAATATTCCAAGCGTAGGTTTACTCTGGCGCGTTTAGGCGCTTTCGCTCTGCTAGCTTGAGCATGACTTCGGTGTGGGCTTCGCGAGTGAGTGGATAGAAAAACACCAGTAAGGCCGCGCAGATAACAAACAACAGCGGTATTGGACCCATGAATAGGCGAATGGCGTGGAGGGCTGAATCTGGCTGGGTTGGTAGGGGTTCTTCTGGCAATACTCTGATGAATCCAGCTGCTTTCAACGCTGCGCCAACAAGAAATAAACCAAGGGCAAGCCCCAGTTTCTGCAAGAGGGTCATAAAAGAGTAAAAGGTGCCCTCACGGCGGCGGCCCGTGTTGAGCTCATCAAGGTCAATGACATCTGGGAGGAGTGACCAAGGGACAACATAGGCAACCGCCACACCAAAGCTAGCGATCACACAAAGGCCAAAAAGGATGCTGACTTGACTAGGAGACAAAAAGTAGAGGGCGGCTTGCACCGGAATCCAGATGGCAGAACCGAGAAAGTAAAGCTTTTTTTTGCCAATGCGTTTGCTCAGACCCGCACAGACGAACATCAGCACAATCGCAGGCCCCTGAACTAGCAGCGCCACCAAGTTCTCATCTGTGTTCATCCAAGACACTGCGTAAAATGGCAGTACTGCGGCCGTGATTTGCAGTGCTAGCCAGGAGCACATGTAAATGCCAATAACAAATAAGAACGGGCGATTCCCTAGGACGTCTTTAAGCTGCTGAAAGAAGGGGATTTCTTCGACTTCTGCAACAGCGTTGAGCGATCGTCCCTCGGCGATCGCATTCTGCTTTGTGTAGCCGAAGGTGCCAAAAATACACCAGTAAATCGACAGCATAGAAATGCCACCACCAAATATGCCCAAGATGATGTAGCGCAGTGCCCGCTGAGCATCGTCAGGGAATATGCCACCGACAATACCGGCCGCGAGCAAAATAACAACACCACCAGTGACTGAAAACGCTAGGCGAAAAGAGGTCAGCTCAGTCACCTCGTCATAGGTCCGCCCCATTTCTGCCGTGAGGGCTGTGTAGGGCAAGTTTGTTGTGGTGAAGAAGATCTGAAAAATCGTGGTGATCACCACGTAATAAATCAGCTTTGTGGTGTCGCTAGTCCCCTCTGAAAAGGGCGTAATCCAGATTAGGAAATAGGAGATGCCAAACGGAAGGGCGGTCAAAAACATCCACGGATAGCGGCGACCCCAGCGTGTTTTGGTGCGATCGCTCCACAGCCCCACCAGCGGATCGTTCACCGCATCCCAGATTTTGCCAAAGGCAAGCACGGAACCGGCCACCAGCGGATCCATCCCCGCCACATATATTAAGAAACTCAGTAGAAAAAAAGCTAGAAACTGAGACGTTAACCCCGCCCCAAAATCGCCTGCACCATAGGCCAACTTCACAGGCAGCGAGAGCTTAGGCGCAGGATAATCGACTTTAGCGTGCGGCTGAGGTTCTAAATTAGCCATTAGAAAACCCTGTATAAATAAGTAAACATAAGTAATTTCCGCAGTCCTTCTCATCGCTTTTTTCAAAGCTGACTACTGAAGTAAGCAATGTCAGATCTTTACGTATCTTGGTCAGATTACCACCGAACTATCGAGCAATTGGCTTTGATGGTACACCGCTCCGGCTGGCAGTTTAACCAAATTGTCTGTTTGGCGAAGGGCGGGCTGCGCATCGGTGATATCATCTGTCGCGTTTCTGAGCAGCCATTGGCCATTCTTTCAACGGCTTCCTACGGTGGCGAAGGCAACCGCACCCGAGGATCCATAACATTTTCTAAAGACTTGAGCATGACAACGGCTAACTTAGGATCACGCGTCTTGCTGGTCGATGATTTGGTCGATTCTGGACAAAGCCTAGAGCGAAGCATTTCGTGGCTGCAGCACAGATATGGCTTTTATATTGATGAGATTCGCACGGCGGTGCTGTGGCACAAGGCCTGTTCTTGCATCAAGCCCGATTACGCGGTACACCACCTGGAAGATAATCCCTGGATTCATCAGCCTTTTGAGAAATATGAAGAGATGAGCTGGGAAGGATTATCTTCTGGCGAGCAGCTATCTTCAGATGAACTATAGATTATGCAGGTCAGCACAGGCCAGCATAGGTATATCCTCTTATTCCTTGTCAGCAAAATTGCTATACACTAAAGCCCGTCACTCTGACTTATTTGTCCCGCTGTAGTAGATCATCCTTAATATTCTGTGTCTTTGAGCACTCCCCCCCCTAAAGATGTTCCCCCTGCTCGTCGTCAGTCGAGTGAGATTTCGATGGCGGAAATCGAAAATCTCCAGCTGAAACCTCAGCCGCGAAAGCGGAGTGGTGTAAAGGGTGCGATCGCATTTCTTCTCCTCGCTGGCCTTGGCGGGATGGGTTACTGGCAGTGGCCTTGGATAAAACCGCGTCTAGAAAGTGCCCGAGCAGCCGTTACCGAGACAAGCTTTAACGTTTTAGGAAGCCGCTCTCCGGCAGCTGAAGGCGATGATGATGGTGCAATTGATGGTGCAATGGCCGCCAGTCGCCAGGGAAGTGACTCTGGGCAAGAGAATTCCTCAGCAGATTTGCCGAGAAACGTCACTGACAGTATCGTGGTTCCCCCGATTAATAGCCGCCCGGTGCCTGTAGAAGCCGACGAGTCGAATCCAGCAAATGGTCCAACGGTTTCTGGCGTAAACGAGCCCGACGAGCTGCTAAACCATCGTCGCTATGAGGTCGCCAATGAAGAGTCACTTGTTTCGCTGAACCCGTACAGTGAAATCAGGCTAAAGCCAGAGGCCCAAGAAGCAGTTACGCAGATGATTGCTCAAGCTAAGTCAGAAAATGTGCAGTTGGGCGTTATTTCAGGCTTTCGCACGCTGGCGGACCAAGACTACTTATACTTCGGTCTTAAAGCCGAACGTGGGCAGAGTGCGCGGACCCGCGCTGAGGTCAGCGCTCCGCCAGGCTACAGCGAGCATCACACTGGCTACGCTGTTGATTTTATTGACGAGGACAGGAGCGAAACGCACCTTATCGAAAGCTTTGAGAATACACCTGCCTTCAAGTGGCTAGAAGACAACGCAGCTTACTACAGTTTTGAGATGTCTTTCCCTAAGGATAATTCTTCTAATGTGAGCTACGAGCCATGGCATTGGCGCTATGTCGGCAATCAAGAGAGTTTAGAGTTATTTTACAAGTAGCGCAATTGCAAGTTGCTATTGCCGAGTTGCTATTGCCGTGAGACGTTGATAAACAAAGTATGAATCCAACTACGCTAAACTTGCTGGCTGTTTCTGTATTTGCCTTTACGCTGCTGAGTTTGGTCGGGCCGTTGCTAAATATTTCGCCTAATGCAGTGGCGATCACAATATCTGGAATTGCGGGTATTGTTGCCCTTGATCGCTTCGTTGCCCAGGGTAAGTTTGGCAATTTGCTCATTGATCTGGTCTCTGGCCAATCTTCAGACTATCGCCAGCGAATTGTGCACCACGAAGCAGGACATTTTTTGGTTGCTCACCTGCTCGACGTGCCAGCACAAAGCTACACCCTGAGCGCGTGGGAAGCTATAAAAGCAGGTTTGCCAGGATTGGGGGGTGTTGTCTTCGATACAGAAGACATGGCCGCTGCGGCAGCAGCAGGTAACCTCTCAGCGCAACAGCTAAACCGCTACTGCATTATCGGCATGGCTGGAATCGCCGCTGAAACGGAGACATACGGCAGCTCGGAAGGCGGACAGGACGATAGGGCCCAGCTACGTCAGCTGTGGCAACGGGCCAATAAACCAGAAAATGCGGTGGAAACGCAGCTGCGTTGGGCATTGCTTCAGGCGCAGACCATGCTGAAGACACAGGCAGACGCCTATGATGCACTGGTTGTTGCGATGAATGAGCGGGCCTCGGTCGCTGAGTGTCAGTCGCAGATTGAAGCACACCGTGTAGACGCCGAAGTCGGCATCGAAACCGTTTCAACTGCTCGCTATTAGACTCATGGCGTTCGCCACTTAGCTCTATATTGCATCTGTCGAGTTAGTTAGGACATAAGTGCTCGCTAGAATTCTTTATCCACAGCGGCTAACTCGACTAGCAATCAACGAATGCATCCGTTGATTGCTGTACATACCCTGCGAGTGAAACCCTTGCTGCATATAGAGCTAAGTGGTCAGCAATCGCCGAATGCATCCGGCGATTGCTATAGCTATCGGGCGATAACTTTATTGCGCCCCGACGCTTTTGCTTCCAATAGATGTTTGTCGGCTCTATCGAGAAAGTTGCGCCCCTGCTCATCATCATCTGGATAGAGTTCGGCAAGGCCAATACTGACGGTGAGCTCTAACCTGGTTATGCCGTCAATGGGCTGGCTGAGCCGGAACGGTTCTTGTGCAATCAGCTGGCGGAGTCGATTGGCGATTGTCTGCGCTTCTGAAATATCTGTATTGTTGAGCGTAATTACAAACTCTTCGCCACCGTAGCGGAAAGGCGTGTCGTAAAAACGCATATTGGACAGCAATCGCTTAGCGAGCTGCTTAAGCATGTCATCACCGACCAAATGCCCAAAGCGATCGTTCACTGATTTGAAATAGTCAATGTCAAGCACCATCAAAGACAGGGGCGTTTGCTTTTGACGAGACATTTTGATTTGGTTTGGCAGCTCTAGGTCAAACGCTCGACGATTGTTCAGCTGGGTTAACGCATCGACAAGTGCTACCGCGGAGAGCCAATCGTTGATACGCGAAAGATCCCGATATTGTTGAGCTCGACTCAATCCAATCTGGATATGAGCTTGAATGAGTCGGCAATGATTGGGCTTAAGCGCGGGATCTGGTACCTCTTGCTGTGCCAGTGAGTGTGTTCTGTCTAAGGCTTCTGGGCTCAAATCGTTTAGCGCACTGGCGCCGGCGGTGCGCGGCCGATTCGCAGCGGCAGGCGCTAATCCTAGGGAAACCCTCGCATCATTTTTGGCTGAGCTACTGAAGGGCAGCCACAGATAGGCATCAGCGCCAGATTCTAACGCATAGGCTGTTTTATCTGTCTGGAGTGTAATGAGCTCATCTAGCGAGTGCTTAGGCTGGGGTGATGTCTCGATGACAAGAACATAGCCAGACTGAGGCTGGCCGAAGGTTCTAACAACCGATGAGTCTTGCAATTTATGCTGTTGAATGATGATGACATCGGGTGAGAGCCTTTCAATCAGCGAGAGTGCCTCGGCGGTGGCTTCGGTGGTCGTAACGGTGAGCGAAGACAGCCCACGTACTTGCGATCTTAAGCTATGTGTAAAGCTGCTATTTCCGAGCAGTAAAACACTGTTCATAGAACCCCATGGGAAAACAATCATGCGTTCTTCGCATCTTTGAGATGTGACTCAAAGCGCACATACTTCGATACAGATATATCGATAGTCTCTGTAAAAAACTATACGTAGCATAAATTTGTGCTAGCAACAGTGACAGAACCCCTGTCTAACTTCTGCGTTTGGGCGACTTTTGAGCCTTACCCAAATGATGCAGCATTTGGGCAGAATAGGGTTGGATGCTGGGCGTATAAAGATGGGTAGATGACGCTGACCAAGGGCGTTTAAGTGCGAGCGAAGACCATCTTTTTGTCATGAAGCCATAACTAAAAAATATGCTCGAGCCTAAAATTTCAGATATTCGGTAAGCGTAGTCGATATTTCAGGAAATCTTGCCCGCTAGCAGCCTTTTCATCGCTAGCATAGCGACTTATTTTCGTATTTTGGATTCTAACAGCATACTCCCTTTAGCCAAGTGATTGACTTTTCGCATACTAGCGAAGAGTCAAGAGAGAATACGAAAGTACTATCTCACGGTGTTATTTCATGGATGACATCCAACGGATTCAGTGTTCCCAACTCTTTTTCGTGCTCCGTGTAAGGACTGAAGAAAGAGCGTGTTTATTTATGCTCTGACTCTGACCTTTAACAGAACTTGTCAACCGGTGCTGTCGACGCCGTTATTTCCAGTATTTAGAAAGAAGCAGTCCAGGAATGGCACCGGCTAAAAATCCAATGGCAAGCTCAATGCGAAAGAAGAAATCTAGGGGGATAAAATGCGATCGCACATATATATACAGTGCGTGCCCGATTAATCCGCCCGTAATGATCATAGGCCAGAGAATGCCGAGTCGCCACCAACGCTTTGGGCGGAATACTGCGCCTGCCAGAGCGCTCATAACTGCACTGATCGCCAGCCAATAAATGATGCCGGGAAGGTCAGCTGCGATCGCCAGCCCGAAAATTTTGATCCCCGGCAAAATAATAGCTACTAAGCCCACTAAAAGCGCCGCTGCTTTGAGTGCATCTAAAAAAGTCATTGGTCAATATAAAAGTATCTATAGCTGAAAGGAGTTCTATTTCTGAGACGGTCTGTTGAATGCACCTGGCTACGCTAAAGGCAGATAAATACTAGCAGTTGCCCGATACCGGGCATATGAAATGTTCGAGCAACTTCGCATTGCTCTAATTTAGATCGTCAATTAGGGACGAAACTGGCAGGAATATGGCAACATTGATCAAATCTAGGGAGTTCTTATTATCCTCATTTGCGCTTTGATGTTGCGCCTTGATCTATGTCTGCACCTAAATCGTCCTCAACCTCTCAGCGAAAGTCATCTCAGGTTCAATCGCCTAGACTCCCATTCCTGAGTGGTGCCGACATTCGCAAGCAGTTTCTAGATTTTTATGCGGCTAGAGGACATCAAATTCTAGAGAGTGCCTCCTTAGTGCCTGAAGATCCGACGGTGCTGCTGACGATTGCTGGCATGCTGCCGTTTAAGCCGATTTTCTTGGGTCAGCGCGTAGCCGAATTTCCTCGGGCAACCACGTCACAGAAGTGTATTCGCACAAATGATATCGAAAACGTGGGGCGGACGGCACGGCACCACACGTTCTTTGAAATGCTGGGGAATTTTAGCTTTGGTGATTACTTCAAAAAAGAGGCGATTGCTTGGGCGTGGGAGCTCTCTACTAAAGTCTTTAAGCTGCCTGCAAATCGTCTGGTACCCAGCGTTTTCAAAGATGACGACGAGGCCTTTGAAATCTGGCGAGATGACATCGGTATTGCTGAAAATCGCATCATTCGCATGGGGGAGGCCGATAACTTTTGGAAGTCTGGCCCGACGGGGCCCTGTGGACCTTGTTCGGAGCTGTATTACGACTTTCACCCAGAGCAGGGCGACGAGAATATTGATCTAGAAGACGATAGTCGCTTCATCGAATACTACAACCTCGTATTCATGCAATACAACCGCGATGCAGATGGGACCCTCACCCCCTTGCAGGCGCAGAATATTGATACGGGGCTTGGCCTAGAGCGCATGGCTCAAATTTTGCAGGGCAAGCCCAACAACTACGAGACAGACTTAATTTTTCCCATTATTAAAGCGGCGGCGGATGTCGCTGGCATCGACTACTTTAAGGCGACGGAATCTCAAAAAGTTTCACTAAAGGTCATTGGCGATCATGTGCGCTCGGTGATGCATATGGTGACAGATGGCATTACGGCAGAAAACACCGGACGAGGCTATGTACTGCGCCGTTTGATTCGGCGCGTAGTGCGTCACGGCAGACTGCTGGGCATCGATCAGCCCTTTACTGTAGAGGTTGTGGAGACATCGATTGCGCTGTCTGAATCTGCGTATCCGGCGGTTAGAAAGCGAGAGAAAAATATTAAAACTGAGCTGGCTAGAGAAGAAGCTCAGTTTCTCAAAACCTTGGATAGGGGCGAAACACTGCTGGCTGATATTTTGGCGAAGAAGCCAAAGCAGGTGTCGGGGGAAGACGCTTTCAAGCTATACGATACCTACGGTTTTCCGCTAGAGCTCACTCAGGAAATTGCTGAGGAAAGCGGTATTTCGGTAGATGTGGACGGGTTTGCCGAGGAGATGCAGATCCAGCGCGATCGCTCGAAAGATGCCCACGAAACCATCGATCTCACCGTTCAGGGCAGCTTGGATACGCTGGCAGAAACGATTGATGCAACAGACTTTGTAGGCTACGAACAGAGTGATGCGCAGACTACAGTGGAAGCCATTCTCGTCGAAGGAGAGTCTGTGGCGCAGGCGACAGCAGGTAAGGACGTGCAGGTCGTGCTGAAGACGACGCCGTTCTATGCTGAATCTGGAGGCCAGATAGGCGATCGTGGCTATCTCTCTGGCGACAATGTCGTTATTCGTGTTGAAGATGTCAAAAAAGAAGGCGCGTTCTTTGTGCATTTCGGTAAAGTCGAGCGCGGCACCTTGAAGACTGGGTTCGAGGTGAGTGCCAAGATTGATCGGGCCTGTCGTCGTCGGGCGCAGGCAAACCACACCGCAACCCATCTGTTGCAGGCAGCGCTCAAAGCACTGGTAGATGAGTCCATTTCCCAGGCAGGATCACTGGTTGATTTCGATCGTCTGCGGTTTGATTTTCATGCGCCTGAATCGCTCACCCCTGCGCAGCTGCAGCAGGTAGAAAAACAGATTAATACGTGGATTGCAGAGGCACACACCGCTGATGTGCAGATTATGCCGATTGCAGAGGCTAAGGCCAAAGGTGCGGTCGCAATGTTCGGTGAAAAGTACGGCGATGAGGTCCGGGTTATCGACTATCCTGGCGTCTCGATGGAGCTATGCGGTGGCACGCACGTGGGGAACACCGCTGAAATTGGTGTATTTAAGATTATTTCTGAAACAGGTGTGGCTGCCGGGATTCGGAGAATTGAGGCGGTGGCGGGTCCGGCGGTGCTGGATTATTTGGAAGTGCGTGATCGCATTGTGAGAGATCTGAGTGCGCGGTTTAAGGCCAAGCCTGAAGAGATTAGCGATCGCGTCACCAGCCTCCAGAGCGATCTCAAATCGACTCAAAAAGAACTGACAGCCCTTAAATCTGAGCTAGCACTGGCAAAGTCCGATCAACTTTTGGGCAAAGCCGAAACGTTTGGGGAGACGTCTGTGATTGTTGCAAACCTAGATGCGGTTGATCCAGATGCACTCAAAACAGCAGCAGAACGGCTGTTACAAAAGCTGGGTGATGGGGCGGTTGTTTTAGGCTCTGTGCCGTCTGAAGGGAAGGTGAGCTTGGTTGCGGCGTTTAGTAAGCCTGTCATCGCAAAGGGATTGCAAGCCGGTAAGTTTATTGGTGCGATCGCTAAGCTCTGTGGCGGCGGCGGTGGCGGCCGGCCTAACTTTGCGCAGGCCGGTGGGCGTGATGCTTCAAAGTTACCCGAAGCGTTGGAAACAGCGAAAGCACAGCTCAAAGAAACCTTAGAAAGTTGAAGGCCAGTCGATAAGTTCATCGATAAGGTCAACTGATTAGAAAGGGTAGTCTTTTGACTTAAATCAGAAGGGCTAGGCTTTGTTGTTCTTCTATGAGATTGCCAGCATCCATTTCGGGTTTATATTTGCCCAAAACTATCTTGACGCCGTAGTGCATGGGTGAGATATTGCCTTGTGGTGCATTTTCTTGAGGATGTTTTGAATGGCTGGGCATGACCTACAGAACGCATTAAAAGCAGGTTTGTTTAGGCTTAAGGTTGTCGGCTTAGCCGTCGGGCTTTCTCTCGTCAGCGGTATCGCGACATCGCAGGCAGTCTATTCAGACACGCCGCTGCGAGTGATGGCCGCGAATACCACCAGTGGAAACCGACAGTCATACGATCCAGGGGAGGGCACTAGAATTTTTCAGGGGCTACAGCCGGATATTGTTCTCATCCAAGAGTTTAACTTTGGTGATAATTCTGAAGGTGCGATCGCTGCCTGGGTAGAGAGTACCTTTGGCCCCGAATTTACCTACTATCGGGAAGACGATGCCCAAATTCCCAACGGTGTTGTCAGTCGCTACCCCATCATTGCAGCCGGTGAGTGGAACGATTCGCAGGTGGGCAATCGCGACTTTGCCTGGGCGCAAATCGACATTCCCGGTGAACGCGACCTGTGGGCAGTGAGTGTGCACTTTCTCACGCGCAGTGCTTCGGTGAGAGCCTCGCAGGCAAATGCCGTCCGTCGACTGGTAGAAGATAACATTCCAGAGGGTGACTATCTCACTATTGGGGGAGACTTTAACACAAGGAATTCAGGTGAATCCGCACTGAGAGCCCTTGATGGCTTAGTCGAAACTGATGGGCCTTATCCAACGGATCAAGATGGCGTAATTGGGACAAACGCCAGTCGGCGCAGACCCTACGATTGGGTGTTTGTCGATGATGATTTGGAGCCACTGGAGGTTCCCGTTGAAATTGGGGCAAATTCGTTTCCCAATGGGCTGGTGTTTGATAGCCGGGTGTATTCTCCTTTAGCGGATGTTGCACCTGTTATGCGGGGAGACAGTGGGGCGACAAATATGCAACATATGGCGGTGATTAGAGACTTTGTTATTCTCGATGATGGCGAAGAAGTTGCGCGAGAAGAGATTTTCCCTATTGATGAGCCTACTGTGGAGACGCCCACTGAAAGAACGTTGCTGGGTCAAGCCGAGATTTTAGAGAGTTGCCAGGTTGTGGATGGGTTCGCGGATGCGGATGCGTTTGATCAGTATATGGTTGTGGTGCCTGAGGGTGCTTCGCAGCTGGAGATTGTGCTGGAGGGATTGGCCGCTGAAGAAAGCGATCTTGACCTCTACGTTCGGCGAGGGGGGGTACCGTCGCTGACTGAATACGACTTTCGCCCGTGGCTCAACGATAGCAATGAGCGGGTGGTGGTGAATGCGAGTTTTGTTCCTTCACTTTCTGCCGGGCCATGGTTTATTGGGATAGACGGCTATATCCCAGGCGAGTATCGTCTAAGCGCGGCAATAGATAAATGCGGCGATTGATAAGTGCAGTTAGAGAGTGACAGGCTAACAACAAACTCTCTAAACAAAGATCTAGACAAGTCTCAAAGCAACAGAGTTCCTACGCTTCGCTGGGAACGTAGGGTTGCGATTGCTCGGCGGGTGTGAGGTCTTGGGGGGCGAGGTCTTGCCGGAGTTCGCGGCCATTGGGGCCGACGATGAGGCGGGGGAGTGACTGCGGGTCTACCACTTGGCGGGTGGACATGTTGTAGGTGTTGTAGGTGGTGCTGGCCGTGTCGAGGAAGATGTCCATGACGGTGAGGGTTTGAAAGGCAGCGTCTGTGGTGTTTAGCAGGGATTTGGGACCGCTGCCGAGGGCGCCGAGATGGAGCATGTTGAGGTTGCCGTTTTTGCCGGGGAAGTAGGCGTGATGGTGGCCGCTGATGTAGGTGTGGACGTTGTGACGCTCCAGTAAGGCGCGGAGTTCGTCGGCCTGGTTGAGGTATTCACCAGCGCGATCGCGTCTTTGAGAAACGGCGTATAAGGGCAGGTGACCCATGGCGATTCGCAGTTTGGCACTTTGGGCTTCGGGCGTAGCGAGGGCGCGATCGGCCCAGGCGATTTGCTCAGGAGGGACGTTGGCAGTAGAGGCGTCCCAAATGAGGAAAAAGATATCGTTTTGCTTGAAGCTGTAGTAATAGGGGAAGCCGCTGGCTTCGATAAAGGTGAGGTTGGTATCAGTTTTGTGGCCTTCCCAGAATTTTGTGGTGACTTGGCGATCGAGCACGTAAAAGAATTCACCGTTTTCGTCTTTGTAACCGGAGGCGTCGTGGTTGCCGATGGTGAGGGCGTAAGGGAGTCCCGTGGTGCGGATAGGGGTGAGAATTTTGTCGTCGAAGGCGGCCCACATGGCGTCGATTTCGGTGGCAGTGAGGTTGATGCTTTGACCTGCGACCATGTCACCGCCGCAAATGACCATGTCGGGCTGCCAGCCGGGAAGGGCGTTGACGCCTTCAATGACTTCTCGGCGGTAGTCAGTGGAACCGTAGGCGCTGTTGAGATCGCTGATGACGATGAAGCGGATGTCGCCGCGGGGCGGCGCAAAGTAGCCGTCAGGCGCAGTGGGAG